>Ga0123342_1000757_pt1 | contig 52635 bp, 29 predicted proteins | sample Turbeawhitnodule_FD_89960 | JGI IMG/M metagenome (GOLD analysis project Ga0123342, IMG submission 89960) | Root nodule microbial communities of legume samples collected from Mexico - Turtle bean Mexico white nodule | ecosystem: Host-associated > Plants > Roots > Nodule | place: Mexico: Nepantla...
AGGGTTGCATTACCTAATTCTTGATGATGGATTAGCTTCACTGATCTCGGTTTGAGCGTTAGTTGTAATGGGGTTCGGCCATCGGCCAATTCCCATGGTAAGGGTCGATCATCGGCCAAATACATGTGGTCTTCGACCGTCTAAGTTAAGTCTTCTAAGGTCTCGGCCTCTCGGCCAAGTCTCCAAAGGTCTCGGTCTCTCGGTCGTTCGACCAAGTCTCCAGAGGTCTCGACCTCTCGGTCGTTCGGTCAGGTTGACTAGGCATCGGGCAGGTAGGTGGGTCCCAACCTCGCCCAGTGCCGGTACAACTTTAAAATATTTATCAGTCATTTTTATGTTATTATTTATAGTGTGTGTTTTTTGTTGGTTTTATCAATTGAGAAAAGTGATCATCTCAACTAATTTAATTTTTTTATTGAAATTTGGAATTTTTTGTTTACTTTAAACTAGGTCCTTAAGATTTTAGTGTCACCTTACTTTTTCACAATTTCTTAAAGTGTAAGTAAGTTTCAAGAAAATTATTTTTGCGGGATTTGTTAAGAAAGTAGTGAATACTAAAAATTCTCTCTTATCAAGTTTAGGTTGAATTTGAGATTTTTATTTAAATAAAAAATTTCATGTATAGTTGGAATGTAAATGTTGGGTTTGAGGAGAAATATAAAAACTGAATAGTCATATGGGATTTGAATTTGGATATTTGTATGTAAGGGTTGATCAAAATAAGGTTTAACTTTTGATAAGAGAATCATATTTAGTTATATCAAATAAAGGTAAGGTGGGATTGAATGGATAATTTGGTTTCAAAATTGTACTTAAAACTTGAGTTTTGGTTGAAATGGTCAAATTGGTTTATGTTATTTAATGTATGGTGAAATGACCAAGTTAATTTGTTTAAGAGTGAAAGTAATTTAAATGACATGAAATAAGAATATTTTATTATTTAAGTTAAAAGGTTTATAAATAAATAAAGTTAATTATTCAAATTTTATTTTACAAAAAATACTATATTTCTAAATCACATATTCTTTGACTTCTTTCCATATATGAAATAGTTATTCATTCTTTCATAAATCTAAGTCCACCTTAAAGATCTTATGGGAGAGTAAAATGCTTTTGTCCGATCATAAGTTGTTTTTGAGTAAGTTTCTCTTGCCTTTTTCTTTTCTTCAGTTAGATTTATTATTGTAAGCAAACATTTGGCTATACAAGCTTACCTTTGAGTGAGCAAGCAAAATGGTGGCTTGATGAATTCAAACATGTGCTTAATTCATCAAGTGAGTAAATTGGTGAATGAACGAAAACATGTTTTCCAAACTTTGAAAAAACATTTATTTTAAATGTTTCTAAATGTTATAATTATTTTTATATCAGCAAATTGTTTTATTTTATCAACATATTACACTTTAATGTTATTATAATGTGATGAAGGATGAATTTGAAATTTATTATTATTTAAATTGAGTTGAAATGGGTATGAATAAGAATGTATGGTGTTAAATATGTGATATGACATGTGGTACATTCTAGACACATTTACTTTTAGGGAGAAAAATACTATGTTGAGATTTATGTTATATATTGAAATTTGGATTCCAAAGAAGATATTATGACTCTATTGATATTAGATTCACATAGAGAAAAATTTTAGGTGATTAGACTCCAAGAAAGTTTCTATGACCTAGTATGCAATATGAAAAATAATTGTCTATAGTAAGTCATATGAATTCACCTTAGTTACAAGTTAACTTTAAAATCTCACTAATGCAATCTTTCTAAATTTTTATTTTTTACACATATAAACTTATGTTAATTTTCTTTTTCTTCTTTATAAAAAATTAGATAGTATCTCATCCAAACATGTCTTTATTGCCGTAAAGATTAATTCATTTCACAAAGTTTAATATAAAATATTTTACCAATATAAATGGAAGAAAAAGATGCTACACGATCAAAAAATATATTTTTGTTAAATTAAATAAGCCATTTCTTTAGTATTTTGATGTGGTATCTTTCATGGTTTGTGACATTATCAAATTAATCAAACTAGTATTATAAACTAATAAATCAATTAACTTAATATGATAAACTATTGTGTATAATTTAAAAAAACGTAAAGGTCTATATTGATATAGTTTTATCAAATTATATAAAACTATTATTTTTAGTTAGTTCTCAACCTTAAAAAATATATGATACATTTGAATAATAAAACCTTTAAAAATAATTGTATACTTACTAGTTAACTATCAATATTCTGGAATATTTATTAACTCTTATTAACATTGTTAATAGTTACATATTTAATATTAGTGTAGCATGAATTAAAATTAAGTTTTTCAAAGCCAAATATTTAATAATTATATTTTTATTTTATTAAGGTAGTGAGATTTAATCTTAATTCAACTTTATAAAATCAATTTACTAGGATGAAGTTTGTCCCTTATTTATATATTATAAATTGATCTCATCTCTAATCGGTGTGAAGTTTTAATAACTTTGATATCATATTATAAGTGATTGTGATACATGAATAATTTTAATCTAACTGTTCTTACAAGATTGAATATCCAAATATCTCCTATCAAACTCTTCAATCTTCAAGTCCTTTGTCTCGGTTTGTCATCCTCTCGTTCACTATGGTATGGGGGGAGTACCTACAAATTCACTCCAACACTCAAGTCATATGTAGTTATACTTGGATAACAAGTTTAGGATTAAAATAACATTACCTTTTACCTTAAAGACCCCCTCCTATTTAATAGTTTTTCAACGGGCTCTTCCCCAAAGAAGGATTAACGCTTTAAATGTGTAATCAACTTTTACTTTCTAATTACCATGGACTTAATCATGTCCTTCCGGGTTGAGAAGTCGAGTACTCAGCATGCAAGCTAAAATGTATGCGATTAACGGTGATTCGGTCAATGACTTCTTGATCTAATGACCCCGGTAGTAAACCACATTAAGGAAAAAAGGAAATCAAATAATTCATTAAATTAATATGGATGTAGTTTGCATAAAAAAGAAGGTTATATATAATAACAAACATACTAACAAGATGAAAATAATAATAATAATAATAATAGATTATAATTTATATAATATCTAATTATATTTTTTATTCTAATAAAATTGAAATCTCACATTGATTTATAATATATAAGTGGAATAAACCTCACACTACTGAGTTAGTTTTGTGAGGTCGAGTTAGTTTTAAATTTCACTACCTTAATATGGTATTAGAACTAATTAGAATTATCGAACACCTTGATTTCTATTTACAATGTCCCCTTCTATATGAGAAAATGTGTTGAAAATCCTTACAATATACAAGTGGAAGCAAAAATCTCACCTTACTCATTTAGATTTAATAAACTTTATTTTAAATTATAATAATTTGGATAAAAAAATATTAATTTATTTTGATCAATTATAAATTTAATAAAAGAAACAATTCAATTTAATCCATTCAATAAAAATTCAATTAATCTATTACCACTTTTTATGGTAGAAATTCATCCATAAAAATATTTTTAAAAAAAATTCAAAATTTTAAAAAACGATACATTTAAGGCAGATTTAATCAAGAAAAGAATTGGTTGACTCAATGTAAATCCATTAAGTTTTGAAAAGATTATTTATTGAATTTTTAGAAACAATATTGATAAACGATTAAGCATTTATAAAATTAAAATGATAAATTTAAATATATTTATGGGTATAATGGATGAGTTAGATAGATTTAACTATGAACCAACCCATGAGTGATGATAAATGAATTATTTTATCACCATTACCAAAGGGTGGTGATACTTTGAAACCACAAACACTAATACACATCCATTCTATATATCAATAAATTATTATTTTAATTATATTTATTTTATTTTTTAATTTAAAATATTATTATATTATTATAATTGGATGTGAAAGGTATGTTATTTACTATTTGAGTGTTAACCAAAAATTTTCCTTACCAAAAATATTAAGTGCGTGCAGCCATAAATAATCAATGTCGATTTTATTGGTAAAATTCCATCATACGACTTCATTAAACATTAAATACACAAAGATCTTTAGAAAAGTTAAAAAATTCCATCAAATCACATATTTAACTTGTGAATTTTAAGACATAAATTGTCCCCTCAACTCCAATTTCTTATATAGGTTCTTAAAATAAGAATTTTATCTTTATTTAAAAAAATTACATCAAATAACATGAACTGGATGTAGGAAATCATATTTATTTTCATTTTAAATAAAATTATTTAAAATTAAGTTTTCTTAAATATAAATTTAGATTAAAAATAATTAATTTTAAAGTACAATTCAAATTAAATTACGCAATAAAATATTAATACAAATAAATTTATTTTTTCTAAACAGTAAATTTAAATAAGGTTTAACAAAATTTTAAAAATTAATCTTATTAATAATAACTCCAATTTGATAAATCTAAATTAAAATATATAATTAACGGCAACAAATTTTTGTCATCTAGGGTTGGGTTGGGTTTCTTGTACAAAAGCTCTAAAAAATTGCTTATTTATGAAAAGCAAGTGAGAAAGGAGGGAGAAAGATACATTTGAAAGTTAATAACTATGGAACCCACATTAAAAATGAGTGAGGAATTAAGGGTTCTTAAATTATGTGACACTAGTGAAACCACATTAGCAAAAATGAGTTCTTCCACATGGCCTATAAATTATGCTGCACTATTTTTCCATCTTATCCCTTCTTCTCTCCCTTTCTCTTGAAAGACCTAACTACTGGAGCCTTCCATTGGACCTGAAATAATTTCCCTGGACCTGCTTCCATGCCTAAAGCGAGTTTGTATGTTGCTAGAACAACAATCTCACGTGGTTGTGCCAATGTACCTACTAAAGTACATCTTACCCACTCCCTATTCAACTGACATTAACTTGCTGTCACGAGAGAAACCTCATTATTCCTTCTGCATGATTGGCTATTTTGCAAAAGGGGAACCCCACCCACGAACAATCCTAAACGCATACCAGCAAAAACTTTCACAGAGAAGAGACAAGCAAGGCAAAAACAAGGTTAGAATAATAACTCCGATTATTTGAATTTTGAAATATTGACAGTCAATAAAGTTCTCTGAAAGTACATCAACTTTTCCCTTGTCTCGAGAGCAATAATAATTTATATCTAGAATGACCAATTATATAAAACTACCCATAAAGAATAATGCATGTTGCAACCTGCATACATGTGCCAGTGCTTGATTTAGTAAGGAAGAGTCTGGTTAAACAAAATTCCAATCTCCTCGTGGATATAATGTTCGATTTTAATTTAGTGACCATGACATATATGAACAATATCCCCTATGAGCAGTCTTGAGGGGTTTAGCGGCATCCATGCTATTCAATCCATTTGGTAGCCAGGATACACCTACATAAAAAATTCTTGTGAGGCTTTCCCCAATTTTGCTTCATAACACGGTTGACGAAAATATCAAAGGTGAAATACGATATACGGTTAAGAGAACATCATAGTAATCCACAAATTGATATTCTAAAATGACAAACAAATGCCCTGGAACAAGTCCTTATATTACATAAAAAAAATAGACAGACAGGTTGATCCACTACAGGTTAAAGTAAAACAACATGGAGTAGTCAAGCATTTGCCCGGGATTCAAATGATGTACAGGACAAGGCTGAATGATTATTCCATGTCCAATGGCCAAATGAACAGTCCCTTTGACAAGTGTTTTGCACTTGGGATTGAAGGATTTAATTTTTTTCATTTCCCTAAGACAGTTTTCTACATCAGAGACGGAAATTGTAGGGTGAATGGACCCACCATCAACCATGCAACAGTCCACCAGCTATACATAAAAACTATTAGTATACTTCTCTCTTAAATCATAATGTTGCCTGTTCTTAAGAAAAAAGGGAAGGATCAATAATTAAGAGTCAATACTTTACATTTGTTTAAGTTAATTAACTTGGCCTCAGCTCCACTTTTCATTGTAAACCCAAATACGAATTGCAACTGCAACTTGCGGATATGAAAATTAAAATCTAATTTTGGTATATTTTAGGAAGCAACATTAAGAATAAGGATATATTAACACCTGTCATAACTCTCTGGTTTTACCAAAGCATTCAGAGTTTTATCATCTTAACAATTTAGTCAGCTTAGGAAAAGTATAGCTGCAATAAACTACCTCTAGGCTGGAGTTTTACTGGCAAATTTCACAGCGTAGTTGGATATGGTACATACTCTAGAAACTAAGCACACAATACATTGAACAACAACCATGGGATGTATGAGCAGAGAGAGTGGGTATGTGCAGAGAGAGTGGGTATGTGCAGAGAGGGTGGTTACGTTTCATGTAAGTTGAACTTAAGTACACCGGCAGTACAAAAATATGCTTACCCAAAATGCAGTCATTTCAGTTCCTATATATTCATTTGCAACCAACAAATAACAAAGGAAAAAAAATAATAATAATAAGAGGCAAGCAGTACCTAAGTCCATGTTCACCAATAATCCCGGCAGGAGCATAGCCCGTCTTTAAAATGGTGGAACCTTTTTGCATCTCGGATAATGAGTTCTCTACCTACAAGCTTAGAAATAATCTTCAGGGCTGTGTGGCAATCACCACAAACACGGAGGTTCTTAATAACCCTGATTGGAGAGCGAGCAGAGCTGCTGAGGAGACCATAAGCAACAGCAAGTCTCTCACTGTGGGCAAGAAGAGCTTCTTCTTTGCCTTCTTGGTCTATGTCATGCAACACAAATTTTGTTTCCGGAATATAGCCAGCTTCTTTCATTTGTGACTTTAGACCTCTCAGCAAGGCATATATCTTATCATTTTCAGGATGAGATGTATCTCCTGCTCGATATTCATGGACACGACTTCTTACTTCAAGCAGATTTTTGCTTGCTAACTTTTTTTCTCTCTCTTTTGTCAAGTCCAAGGCTTTTACAGGTACAAGGCCAGCCTTTGACTGATCACTTAAACGTGATGAATCTAGCTGCTCAAGTAGCTCTGCACAGCGATCCCCCAGGCCAGTGTTCCCATGAACTCTACAGAGATTCATCAAAGTCTCCCATATATCAGCATTTGGCTCCATTGTCATCTTCTCAATGAACTCAAAGGCTTCATCCAGATGCCCAGTGCTGCCGATCATGTCTACTACACTGACAAAATGAGCCATTGATGGCATAATGCCATAATCTCTGCTCATGGATTCAAAGTGCAGCATTCCCTCATCAATATCTCCCAGCACACTACATGCAGATAGAACTCCAATGAACATCTGCCCATCAGGTTTAAGTCCCAAGTTTTTAAATTGAGTAAATAGATCAATTGAATCTTCTGCAAACCCATTCTTTGCAAGCTGAGTTATCATAGTATCCCAGGTAGTCAAATTGCGCTCTGGCATATTGTTGAAAATGTTGAGAGCATCATCTACAGAACCACATTCTAAATACATCTCTAATATTCTATTATAAGTGCTGACATGGAGAGGTGACAGATGTTGTAAAGCATGTCTGTGTACAATTTTCGCCTCTTCAAGAGATTTAGTCTCCCCACATTGGTGCATTAATTGCAAACACCGAGGCAAATCCACAGGAATAAGTTGTTTTTCCAGTAATTCCAAAACTTCAACTGCTTCCTTCACTTTACCCTCTGTGCAGAAACTATCAAGTTCCTCAAGTGTACCTCTATATGGACCATCATTAGATGCCTCAGTGGATTCACCATCAGGATTTGCATTATTCGGTAGATGAGGGCCAACCACTGATCTTTGTGCAATATTAAAGTTTGGAGAATATTGACCATCTTTTAGACTCTGCTGAAACTGTCCAGAACCTGCGTACTGTTGACGCATTTCATTACCCCGTCTGTATGGAACAGTTGATGGCAACTGAAAACCATCAATGTTTTTATTTAAGCCCCCTCTAAGATTTCCCTGTGATTCTAAAGGCCCAGGTGAACTATATGCATTGGGAGACTGCATCCTTTGTCCAGGATCTTGTGGCCAACCATGATTATCAACAAATGCATTTGGATGCATCCCAGAGGTCCGTGCATTATCAATGCCAAGCTCAACTTGTTGCATTTTCATGTTGTCTTGACCAAAGTATCCATTGGCACTTCCATTATGTCCCACCAAATTATTCCTAATGTTTGTGGGCACATTTATATGGCCTACATCTGCCATCTGACGAGCTCCATAAGAATTTTGCCCCAAACTTGTATGATTATTGCAATAAGACTGACCTGCATTTGCTTGGGCAACATAATCAGGTCTTTGCTTATTCAAAAGCTCATTAGTATCAGCCTTCTTCCAGCTTTCCTCATAAAACCCAACATGACTTTGCTGGTAACCTAAAGAGTCATCATTTTGATGACCACCAGAAAACTGAAAATCAGTCCTTTCAACAGCAGTGCTCATAGCCCTCAATGTATTCAGGCATTTGATACAGTCTGCAATGTGTTGTGGAGAACATTGTTTGCGCAACTTCAAAAGAGAACTAACAGTAACTGATGAGACTCTCCTTGTAGTCATTATGTGGGAGTTAACATAATCTGAGGAAAGACAAATTGAAAATAAAATAACATTAGAAAAAAGCGGAAGATATTGGGAGAATGGGAAGAGTATCAACTGTCCCCAAAACCTTTTGAAGAGACAATTAAATAAAAACCCCATCTCCATCATTTCATGAATACGTGTAGGAGGCATACAAAACAATGTTGGATATACATTTGTTATTGCGTATTGCAGACAACTGAGCAAGGCCTAGCCCCAATTCAACACTGGCCCAAAGGGCCAGATCAAAAAGCACATAGGACAAAAAGGTTCACAACATAATAAGCCCCTTGAGCCAAATGGCTAGGACCAGCCCATGAACCAGTCCATTTAAAAAAAAAACTGATTGAACCCACTTGTCAAATGGGCCGGCCTTAGTCCATCCCCGTGGCCAGCTCACTATAAGAAAAAACAAGATCTTAGCTATATATACAAAACAAGAAAAAAGAAGGGAGATGGACAGAGAGAGCAATCATGTCTCAAGTATTTTCTTACCAACATAGACTGAAAACTAACATAAAACTCTCATAACTTGAAATGGCCTTAGCTAGTCTGCTTAGATAATTTGAGATAGTAACTCCCTTTGGTGCTTAATCAGTATATTCAGAGGTAAAATAAGATTCTTACTATAGACTAATTTTAATATGCATTAATCCATTTCAACAGCATTTAAGATTGGAGATGAAAAACGAAAGGGAACAAGAACTTACAGAGTAAATGTTGATCAAAGTATCTTGTTATTGTTACTAATTAATGCTTAAAGGAGCTCAAGTAGTTTATTCGCACCTGTAAGCAGAGATTAGCTTTAAATAAGCAATCACATAATTCAACTTAGACATTATAAAAAAATTAACTACTATCGCTACAAAGCTGAAAGCTGAACCCCCAATGATCAGTTTTGCACAATCTAACAGAATACAAGTTCAGCACTATTTTTCATGCTGAGGGCCAGTCGATAATTTAGCTACCTACTTGCACCAGATAACAGGTGTTCAAGGAAGAATAACACTATTTTTCTAAATATATAATTGTCGCTAGTCAATCCATTTAGCAACCTATTTGCATCAGATAACAGGTGTTCAAGGAAGAATAACACCATTTTTAAATATACAATTTTGGCTAGTCCAGAATGTAATGCATAAAGTTGCATCTTTCAGATGTCGGAGAATATGCACCAAGATATAAACTCAATGACAGCCTTATGTTGAAGCAAATAACATCAGCACTATTAATTTCAACATCTTTGCATCTAATGGGGATAAATATAAATTCAGATTAATGTAAAAGCATATACCATTAACATTTTATTTTTATAATCAAGGCTTAAATTTATTTTTGGTCCTTGCAGTCTCGAGAATGTACTGTATTAATCCCTTTAAATATTTAATCTGCCCATTTGATCCTTGAGTTTTCCAAAATTAAACAATTTGATCTACTGTTAATGGATCATCCAATCACTAACAAAATATTGATGTGTCCATCAGTGATAACAATGCCAGTACCGGTTTATGTAGAATATTAATAGGTTTATGAACTAAATTTAACACTGATTATAGATGAACACATTAGCATTTTTGTTAGCAATTGGATGACATATTAATAGTAGATCAAAATTGCTTGACTTTAAAAAACCGAACTAGATGCAATTAAATTTTTATAAGGACTAAAATTGCACAATTGTGTTATAATGAGGACCAGAAATGGATTTAAGTTTGTAACAACAGAACTGATCACAGGATGCTTTCGTCCGCACTGATTTCAGCATCTTGATATCTTACAGGATAAAAGTTATGCAAGCTCAGATTAATGCAAAAACATATATCATTACATTTTATTTCAAACAAGAAAAATTTCTAAAATCTTAACTCTCTAAATTTATATCCAATAACCCAAAGTGATGTGCTATCGTACTAACAATTCAGCTCCACACAACAGCCCAGCCAAAAACATAAATATTTAAACATACACAAGTCTAGTTTACCAGGCAAATACAATCGACAAAGGGGAAAACTATGCAAAGCAAAAACTATACAAGGGATTAAAAGGTAGTGAATACATCCAGAGAAGTTTACCCCTCTCAGAATCTCGAATAGACTAAAGCAGAAGCACACTTGGCCTAGAATACTGAACCAATCACAATGTCTTCCACCTCCTAGCCTTGCTTGTGGAGGTAGTCTGACTGACCAATATCCTCTCTCCAAATCAATGGACCCTAGAACTCACTCAAAAAACCATTTTGGCCTCCATTTTGGCCTTTGCAGTTTGTGTTTTTTGTTTGTGGTTTTTGAGAGAGATGAAGAGTGGCGGTGAAGAAACTAAAGTGTTTGAGCTTTCTACAGTGCTCAGTTTATTCGATAAAACCACTCTTGAATCGATAAAATCACTCTTGATAAAATCACTCTTTCAGGATAAAATATTTACAACTAATTGAAACGCTCATGTTTTGCTAGTAAACAATATATGAACTCGGTTACTTGACATTTGGATTTTAAATAGTGCAATGTTTATTTCACATACTGCGCAACAGATTTTCTATTTCACAAAATGATGCCAAATTCTAAGACTACACAAGCATAATAAGTCCATTAAGTTTACTAGCAGAGCAACAAACCACCACCAATTACCAGCATTCATAAAATATTGTCTTCTTTCAGAGAAACAAAATAACTTAGGTGCAGTGAACTCAAACGTTTTGATAAAGATCATTTAAACATTTTATTCCACCTCACATGGTAAGGCACTTGCACATCATGGAACTTAAAACCTAGCAGATACAAGACTCAGTACTATCATATATCATTATAATAAAAACAATGGTATAAATATAGAGCACTCACAAATCATAATCAGCAAAACATACAGAACACCAAAGTAGGAGCAGATATAGAGGGGTCGAGAAGAAGAGTCTAAGAGAAAGAGTTCTCAGTTCGGTTTCGTGTGCAAAACAAGTCATTATATCTCTAAACTAAGCTGAATCAAAGACACAAAACATGTTCACAAGAAAAAAAAAAAAAACAACTCTGAACCCTAGAGCTTAACCTCACTCAGTACAAAAACAATAAAATCCACATAAACAGGGTTCCATTTGATTAACTTTAGCGAATCTGATGGCAAAGGGAGAAAAATGAGTTGCGTGGATGGTTTCTGAATAATACAGATTAGAGTTAGTGAGTTACCGGTAACGGCGCAGTTGCAGGTTCGTGTCAAACGGAGAATGAAGAGGCAGAGACAATGAAAGAGGCTGCTTCAACATATATTCATTAATTTAAAATAAATCAAAAAATAATTAGGATGTTTCACTGCATTTTTTTATATAAAAAACGTTCTACCATATATGTTATAAATGTGAATAAATAAAACTGGTTTTATTTTTAATTCATTTTAATATATTTTTAATATCCATATAAATAAATAAAAAGTTATGTTAAAACAAGTTTAGGGCTGGTCCATGTACAGTTTTAGAGTTTAATTTGTTGCACTCGATAATTTTTCTAGACTATCCTTTTATTTTAAAATGAGATTTTAAATATAATTTGTTAGTATATAACATTTAAATATAAAAAAATATTTTAAAGCTATATATATTTTCTAACAAATCAATTAAAAATAACAATACTATACATATGTATATCAAATATTTCAACTAAAATATTTTGTATATTAGTTATATGTGTTAATATTTCATTTAAATTATTTATTTATTTAATTATATTATGTTTTCTAATTTAATAACTAAATATTGGTTTCTTTACAAAGATTATAAAATATATAAATTAAAATTGAGTATCTAAAACTAATGCTTATTGTCCGGATAGCATTACATAATACCATTTTACTTAAATAACATGATATTTTCTTTCATCCTTTACAAATTTAAATCAATATAATGTCAAAACCCAATAACTTAATATCAAATCCATTTTTCTTCTTTAATTCACCGTATCTAGGAAGATTGATAGATAATTTCTTTAATAATCATTAAACTCGTAAACATATAATTATATTTAATATTCGTGTTCGAAAGCATTAGATGTGAAATTAAAATGTAATACATAACTTGTTAATTATATAATAATCTCAGGTCAAAAAAAATATTTATTTTTTTCTTAAGATTTTCCAACATTATAAGGTAGTATTAGTCATTAGAAAATCTCATTTAAGTTAGGTTCATATGTTTATTATCTATATTTGTAAAGTAATAAATGAGATTAATGATCTATCATGATTCACATCCAATAAATATCATTACATATATAGATTGATCTATTATGATTCAGAGTGATAATCATATAATAAAAGTTAATTTAGATTAAAATATATTAAAGTGAATTAAAAATAAAACCAGTTTTATTTATCGGATTTAATAACATATTTGGTAGAATGCTTTTCTATATAAAAAAAAAATGCAGTGAAACACCCCTAATTATTTTTTTGATCTATTTTAAATTAGTGAATATATGTTGAAGCAGCCTCTTTCATTGTCTGTGCCTCTTCATTCATTCTCCGTTTGACGACGAACCCTGCGACTACGCCGTTCCGGTAACTCACTCACTCTACTTTGTATTCTTCAGAACCCATCCACGCAACTCGTTTTTCTCCCTTTGCCATCAGATTCGTCAGAATAAATCAAATGGAACCCTGTTTATGTGGATTTTATTGTTGTTGTACTGAGTGAGACTGTGCGCTAGGGTTCAGAGTTTTTATTTTTTTTCTTGTGAACATGTTTTGTGTCTTTGATTCAGCTTAGTTTAGAGATATAATGGCTTGTTTTGCTGGTAAAATTTGAGATATTATTTCTTAAAATCAATTATTTATCAAACATAGTTTAAATTGGAGAATGAGTATATAGCACTGAATTCGCAATTGTGTGATCTGGTGACTATAGATAAAGTACAGTTGCTCTTGACAGCTATACTTGAATGTTAGGCGATGCTGATAAACATGGTGTTTGTTTTGGTGATATGAACTTCATAAGATTGTGGGTTTGTTATTAGCAATGATTACCGTGTTTCTCTTACTATCAAATAAAACATTCGAAGTTTGGTGAAAAACTCTCTTTTACCACCCTTATTAAGTTTTCCAACATTGAGCAATCTCACAGCCACCCTCTCTGAATTTTGAAGTACCTCCATCCCTAAATACCTTATATTCTATGACAGTTTCACAGTTATTGCAACCCTTGTGGGCAACTCGATTCTAATCTTTCTAATTTTGTAGTTGGAATAGATGGCAGAGCTGGCAATTGAGAAACATGTTAGCTACATATTATCAGTTGAAAAGGTTTGCTTCCTGTTTATACACTCTTTCTGAAAAAAAACTGTCTTGAGTTGATAATCACGAAACATGGATGACTTGAACTCTTTTTTATGCTTAAAAGGTTAGATATTTTAAATTTTCTTTCTACACATTCTTTATTTTTCCAGAGGAAAGATAATTTTGAATCTGTGGTAATGGAGCATCTAAGAATGAGTGGGGCATATTGGGGATTAACTGCCCTGGATCTTCTGGGAAAGCTTGATAGCGTTGATGTTGATGAGGTTACTTCATGGTTGCTGAGTTGTCAGCATGAGTCAGGTTGGTCAATGTTTCCTTTGTGATTATTTTCGATATCAGTATTATAGTTAATTTCTTATGAGATTGTGTTGTGAAGGGGGATTTGGTGGAAATGTTGGACATGACCCGCACATCCTGTATACACTAAGTGCCGTGCAGGTGTTGGCTCTCTTTGATAAGATGGATGTTATTAATGTAGATAAGGTGACAAATTGTATCCTTACACATATTGACTGATTTTGAAGGTCCTATAATCTGTATTCACAAATATTGTGATACAGAAAAAGCTCTGTTCTTTTAGCAATTTTTTTAAAATGTTATATTTCTGTTTTTTTTATCAGGATTAGTAGCTTTAGTTGGCCTTCATACTTTGATGTGTTTTTCAGAAAGATCATTGAAAATATTTTATTGTGATTTTTAGTGGAGTTTGATGGATTAGTTACTAAAAGTACAGCACTGAAACAAGTATACTGGATCTTTGTCACTTAATATATATGTCAGATATTGTCAGCCTGCAAAATGAAGATGGATCCTTTTCAGGGGATATGTGGGGTGAAGTTGATACGCGGTATTTTTTCTTAAGTTCCTTTTTCATTATTGAGCCTGTAAGAGCCTACTGTATTTTTAACTAAAATCCACTGAATTGGTTGTCTTAGGTTCTCATATATTGCTATCTGTTGTTTATCAATATTACACCGCTTGGATAAAATCAATGTGGAGAAAGCTGTGAAGTACATTTTAAGTTGCAAAAATATGGATGGTGGTTTTGGTTGCACTCCTGGTGGTGAATCTCATGCTGGTCAAAGTATGTAATATTATCATGATCTTTACTTAAATTGTTAATTTCTGTCACTTACTCAATGTATGTATAATACTCATCAATTCATCCGTCATCATCTGGGAATATAATTCTTTTAAAATATTTTATTTTCCTATTGTCAGTTTTCTGTTGTGTGGGAGCCCTTGCCATAACGGGGTCACTAGATCTTGTTGACAAGGACCTACTGGGTTGGTGGTTATGTGAGCGACAGGTTAAATCTGGAGGTCTGAATGGGCGTCCTGAGAAACTTCCTGATGTGGGTAAATCTTTTCAAATTTATATTTATTGCTTTATGTGATGCTCATTTCTCTTACTAGGTATTTAGATCATCTCAGGTCTGCTACTCGTGGTGGGTTCTTTCTAGCCTGACCATGATTGATAGAGTTCATTGGATCAGTAAGGAGAAGCTTGTAAAGTTTATCATAGACTGCCAGGTTAGTTAGTTGAATTTCTTTACGGTGTTTATAAATCTGCATATTCTTTGTTTTGTTTTCAATTTCGTGCATGAACTATTGTCAGGTTAGTATTTCTGAAACAATTTGTATATTGAAACTGTAAGGACACAGAAAATGGTGGGATTTCAGACAGGCCAGATGATGCAGTGGATGTATTTCATACATTCTTCGGGGTGGCAGGTAGAATACCTCTTGTCTTTTTACTTTGGTTTTTTATTTCCATTTGTTGTGCTAAAATCTTGTCATCTGGGTTTCCTTGGTTAGTATCGGGAACCACCCTGCCTCTCCCTTTCTCATGCATTGGGATTACCCAACTTGGTGACTTCATTCACCTTCCCTTTCCAAAGAGTGGTGAAAAACCATTTTTCAATCCTTCATGTTTCAGATAAGATTAACCCTACTGGTTCAACTTGCTTATTATGTTAATGTTACATTAGAAGTGGATATTTAATATGATTCTATTTTTATTTGTAGTTGTTTGAAAGGCTTAAGTGATCATATGTGTGAATTAATAGATTTTAGATTTTACATTCTCATGTCTCTCACTTTCCCCCCTTTATAGTACTGTTCAGATAACCTATATCTTGTTCCAAATTCAATGAGGGGATGTAGCTTAGCGAGAATCCCTATTTATCCATTGCTGACAACGTTTTTGGTTTTATTCATGTGTTTCTTATTTCTTTTATACTAAAAACTGGGGACGTTGATGTTATTTTCTGCAGGACTTTCACTTCTTGAATATGCAGGAGTGAAACCGATAGATCCAGCTTATGCCTTACCTGTTGATGTTGTAAATCGGATTTTCTTTACTAAATGAGGAGTTAAGCAGTGCAGTTCGATCATAATTATCCACTAATGACTCACTCGGCGCCAAGACAGTTAATTTCGTAAAGAAAATGTTTACATTCGGAGCTTCTTCAGTTAAATTTATGTGATACGACAAAGGACTGTTCAGTGTTGTAGTCAACCATCAAAGATTTAAAAGTAGAAAAATAATATTTAGAGAGGTTAAAATCAGAGACGATAATGTTGACAAGAATGTAAAATGTTAAATTTAATTATTTTTATTTTAGTTTTAAATTATATAAGAATAGAAAAAGATAAGGGAAATAATTATTTTTATGCTGCATATAGTTTCAATATATTATAATTGGTAATCCTAACGTGATTATTTATTAAAATTCCGTGTCTTTTCTAAAAAACTAGTTATCTTAATTTAAAATATTCATTATTCTCTTAAATATATTAATTAATATTTTTATTTATACTTTTAAATTAACTATTGTTTATTATAAGAAATAAAGGGAATGGTAAAATTTTAAAACTAATATATTTTTGTAGTGAGTAAATAATGGATTATATATATATATATATATATAAAACTTTTCAAGACAACTATTCTGAATTTCAATTGATTCTGTGTTTATTATATTTTATTCATATTTTTTGTTACAAAAATAAAATATTCAATAAGCTAACAAAATTAGAAGAGAGTAATTAAAATTAGTTTAAATACACTTATCATCCTTGTAATATACCTTATTTATTTATTTTAGTTCTTATTATTTTTCTTAAATCATCCTTGGTGTTTTATATTGTTGGCCAATAGTTTCTCTGTCTTTAAAATTGATCATGATCACTGATATGGGTAGAAATGCTGATTTTGTATCATAATAATTTTAAGGTTTGAAAAGAGACATATTTTACAGAAAGCAAAAAAAATAATTTATTGGTATAATAGATTTTAGGTTTAAAAAGCACTATGATATTTAGATATTAATGTGGCTTTAAATAAATTGTTTATTCTCATTTGTTTTATTTTACATATAATTTCCTATTAATAAATTTAAGTAGAGAGATATAAGCATAAAAAGATTAAATTTATTAAATAAAAAGATGATAAATAAAGAAATGAATAATTATTTGATTAAAAATTGATTCCAAAGGATTGTGCCGAGAAGTAATAATGAATAAATGAATCTATTATTTTTTAACCAAGAAATAGATTGTAAAAAAAAAGTAAAAAGTGATTGCATTTTATTATGTAACATGTGGTGTTAAAGTTTTAATATAATAGTTTGTTTGTCAAATCTTGACCAAGAATTTAAACGCGTTTACACGATTAGATTTCGTGATTAACAATGTTCTCATTCAAATATTTTATTTGAAAGCAAGCTTAGTTTAATTAACAAAATGGTTCCACACACCATGCCAACTTTTGTATTTACAAAAAGACAAACACAAAAACATTCGCTTCAAGTGTTTTCACTTTCCATGTGTTTTTTTATAAGGCTTCTGGCCATGCTAAACACATGCTGAGATTGTGAGTATAAATATTGATGTTTGAGGAACCAAGAACTCATTCCAAACCAAAATCTCTTCTCTTTGAGCTTGGAGTTTGGCCTTGTCTTCTGTAATGGATTATGGAAAGAACTTCAGCAACAAGAGGAGTAACAATGAAAGTTCAGCAGATAGGAAGAGGTTGTTGATGAGCAGACAAATAGTGATGGAGAATGAGAAAGAAGACATCAACAAAATGGCTGATGCATTCATCAACAACTTCCGCAAACAACTGAAGATTGAGAGAGCAAATTCGTTGAGACGTTTTCACGATATGGTAAACAGAGGTGCTGAATGATTTTAGCTTCATGGAATTGCTTCGCTGCCTAAATAATAGTGATTGTTTTGTTACTTCACACACACCAAAGAAAGTGATGAAAGATTCTTTCGTAGTTAAGAAAAAGTTCAGGTTCTCTGTACTTTTGATTGAAAATTTCACCAAAAAATTCATAGCATAATGTTGCAAACACTACATCAATTAGATATTAAGATATTTTATAGTATATAAGTGAGTGAAAATAAAAGAAGTGGTTGTATACAGAATTTTTTCATAAATAAATTTATTTGTCTAATTTTTTCATATTTTTGTATTTTTTTTTATATTACTTTTTTTTATATGATGACAAATAATTGTTGTTATTTGAGGTATTAGTCTAACTTAGATATCAAATAGTATACTTAATATGAAAAAATTGAATGAAAATAAGATATTTTATAATACATGATAATTGAGTGAAAATAAAATATTTTATAATACATAAATGACTGAAAATTTTATGAATTTGTAAGATTGAGTTGAATTTAAAATTTACTTCCTTGAATCTTCTAATATCTAATTATTATTTTTTAATAAAGTAATTAAAATTTATAATTTTGTTGTATGGATGATGTCAAAAATTTCTTATGGATGATGTAATTTTGGTCCAGGTTATTGTTTGGTGAAAGTCTAAGATGTTTTTATAGACATTAACAAGGGTTTTTCTGACATGGTGTAAGTCAAGGTTATTTGTAGTTAATGTTAACAAAGAAGATTATTTTTTTGACATCATCGTTCAGTATTTTTTTTTACCTACTTTTTTACCAATGTCACCTAAAACAAATTCTCAGTTTGAAAGAAACATGTAACCAACTTTAGCAAAAATAGCATTGGTGACATCAATAAAAAAAAACAATGATAATTACACACTAAAAAAAATTATTTTATTTTTTAATTTAAAATATTATTATATTATTATAATTGAAGTGTAACTTTTTTGTTACCACATTACCATGAAAATAAATTACCAGGTTGTTTGAGGCGTTAAAAACCATTTTTCATAAATAAAAAAAAACGATCAACCGAAAAACTCTATTAACATCCACTAAAAAAAGTCATGTAAACATCTGTCGAAAACCTTGATTAACATTGACTAAGAAATAAGTTTGACTTATATTGGAAGAAAATAATTCTAGAAAAATATTTTATCAACCTTAAGTAAAAAACATGACTTAAATGAGTTGAAAAGATAGTCTCACTGTTGTCAAGAAAAAAAAAATTGGCTAATGTACTCTTGACCAACATTAACAATAAAATACATTTAGTCAACATTGTAAAAACACTTCAATATAATATGTTGAAAAATACTACTGATAATGAAAATCTTACCAACTTTGGTTAAGAAATAACATTATTGACAAAAAAAATTGATAAGTTCAACTAAAAATATAATCATGATGAAGTTTTAGTCTATAAAGAAACCTCCATCAATGTCAATAGAAAAAATTTAAAATTCTTACTGTACAGATAAAATTTAAAATTCTTTAATTTTAAGTAATCAAATAATCATCATAAATTTTTAAAATTTCAAATTCTTTCAAAATTCTCTACGTGTTGTCATTAAAGGTCTCAAATTCTTTGTAAAAATAAATTACTCTCTAAAAAAATCTCTATCAAACACACTATATATGTTGTGTTTTTATTCCTCTTTAATCAAAAGACTAGTCATGCATCAACATCTTTCTGTCCACTTTCACAAAGTTGTAGCATAGGAAACAATTTTGCTCAAAGTTCGGTCAAATAACAATTATAGACCTCTCTCTCAATAAGAATTTTGAATCATGGTTTTCTATTTTGTAAGACACCAACTTTCGCAATAAGAATTTTCCACTATGGCTTTTGGAAAAATCTTATCCAAGCATAAACTATTACTCTTCCAAAACAAGCAACTGATTTTCAAATCATACATTGAAATTGCTTTTGCCACAAGATGGAATCAACTGATTCTTCTCCCTGCTTACTAAAATAAATCAACTTGAGCAGAGATAGAAATGTTTTTTTGATGTTTTCTAATGAATCATATACATCCGAAAAACATGTCTTACAACCTAATATATTGTAAAGAAAGGAAATGGCACAGCCTGAGAGTGAAGCAACATTTACAATATCTGCTCCCTATTCATGGTTGTAAAGCAATGACCTCATTCTATAGCCAAAATCAACAATTCACCTCATCTTTACAATGAAGCCCAATCTTTCCACAAAGGAAAGTGGATAAACCTGTTTCAATTTCCCTAACTGTATAGCCAAGATTATCATCAGAGGAGTTTGGATCTCAGGCTTGAAGAACCTGACAATGAACAATATGACTCTTCAAACTACCACGCCCTGCTATAGTCGACCATAAATTTCTAACTAAAGATCTGACATGACCTTTTCCAGCAATATTTTCCCAAAGGTGAGGATTGCTTTCCACGCGTCTGTTTGGACTCGAAACATCAACAAGACTAATGCTCATATTGTTGCGTATAATGCAGAGCTTTCCATTAAGAGGAACAAGAGCAGCAGCATCAAGGGCTCGAGACGTACCTAGATGGAGCCTGCTATCGATGAACTTCTTCCATGAATCAGTTGCTCTGTCATACACTTTGAGCTTGCACCCATCCTGGCAATCAAGTGCATACAGTTGTCCATTCAGCGATATGCTAGGATTACGCCAACCATCAACCATTCCATTACTCACTGGGGTCCAGGTATCAGTTTCCTGTGAATAGGATTCGCATACGACATTGCGATTTGATCCAAGTCCCTTCAAAAACCATGTCCCATTATGAACAACACCAATAAAGGGCACCATTGCTGTGGTCATCTCTGAGATGAAGCTCCATCTGTTCCGATTGGGATCGTAAACTTCAGCAGATCGAAGAGTTCTTTGGATTCCTTCACATTCCCCGCCAGCAACATAGAGACAGTTATTTATTACACAAGAACCAAACAAATGGCGCTTCCGCAGCATATCTGGTGCTCTATGCCACTTATTGGTACGGGCATTGTAGAAAATAACACGTCTCATAGATCCTTTCAGAGGATCTTTTCCACCAAATAAGTAAAGGTGACAACCACTGAGAACTGCACAGCCAAATCCCAATGCTTCAGAATATTCCCCAGGAACAGGTGGAAGAGATTGCCACAGTTGGTAGATGGGATCGAAAGCATGCAATGAAATTCTTTTATCACGATCTCTTTTGATCACATAAACCCATTCTTCTGCCATTCCAAGACTTCTCCTGAGTGAATAAAAGAAATTTCCAGACAGGAGACGATACCATCTCTTGCAAACCGAACGCAGTTTACCGTGCTCAACCCGAGGTACACGAATCAAACATGCAATAGCAAGATCATCAGGAAGACCAGGAAGAAGAGGAGGCTGAACTCTTGTCCTCTCTCTTCGTGAGTTTTTGCTCCTATGCGCATTTGGGTTTATGTCAGGTTGGATACATAATTTCGATCCAGGAACAAATTTCCTTGCCCCAGCAACTGTTTTCAGGCCTGAATCTACTTTACAGTAGCAAGAAACAGAGTCAACCTGTGAAATTCTCCATGTCAGTGTGTATAAGCATAATGTAAAAGAGCATATTCACAAGAAGAAAGCAAGCTTTACATATTTCTCCTCCCCCCAGTTCAAGGTTCCATAGAACTGAACGGTTCTTGTACAGTTTTCTTCAGCAAAAAAATAAGTTCCAGACTACTAACTTAGCAATCTGTTGACTTGTCAAACGATAAATTATTTATTTATAAAGCTAAAAATTTTATTTTCCTAGAAAGGTCATATTAGGTATTAAAATTATTATATATGAATGCAGAAAAGGAATTTTCGATGCTCCAAGTGGTATGGTGAGATAAAAAAAACAGTAAGGGATTCAATCACATGCATCATACAATCATAAGACCAAGCAAGGTTAATAAAAAGAAAGGGGCAGCTACGTATACACGTACTGGAATTTGACTTCACAAACTCAGATTTGTGAAGAAGTAACAGTTTAAGTTCATAATCATGATTTTAGACAAATTTTAATACAAGTTAGAGGACAATAAGTTGTAACACTACATAGAAACAGAAACAACCAATCACCATTTACATGATGACATCTCCGAGTAAAGAATGATACAAATCCCATGACTGCTGCAATGGATGTGCCGAGGGTCAGGCTTGTCCAAGAGTCAAAGGAATATCAGAAAAAGGCAGGTACAAGGGAGGAAAACTACACAGCTTAGTAACATATATTTTGCATCTGTAAGCAAGATCTCCTACTGAGATTCAGAAAGATAGGAAGGTACTGTAGTCAAGAATGATGTTTCTAAAATATCACAAACATGGTACCTAGTTGCAGATGTATGCATGCCCCTTAAATATGGTTTGGAAGATATCACTTTTGTAAAGACATGGAAAGTTGAGTTCCGTAACATTCTACCAAATCCCAACATCATTGAATGGAAAAAGCTCTCTCTATGTTACATTCCACCTAATCCTATCAACCCACATGCTCTGCTCTGTTCACTGATTCTTTTGGTGGAATGGTCTGTTCTCTGATTGCAACAACTTATAAGAAACCAAAATTTAAATCCTTGTTTGCACATTGACAGTCCAGGACCCACCATCGGCAATAAAAAACTCAAACAGTGCTTGTCTTTGGACAAATACTGTCATTCCTTAAGCAAACAAATGTCATGACACTTCAGCTTCTACTTAAATTTCTATTCAAAACCCTTAGGTCCAACAATCCTAAAATTTTGAAAAATAAAAAATAAAGGAGAGATGTGCAATATAATGGAATTGAAATACATGCAATAAATGCTTAGTGCAAAAAGAAAACAAGATCAGATAAATCACTTCATTTCTGTTTTTGAGGCTTAAATAACGGTGTTACATGTACCATTATGATACACGTAGAATTATAAGAGAATTTTTCAAGAGAAAACAAGGTGCACCAGGATATAATAAGAGAGATATCTAACAAAAATTTGAATGCGAATATAAAGAAATAATTACAGATAAATTAATCCCTAGTTAAAAAAATGAAATCTTTGAAAACTTTATGTAACTGCACCCTGCACTTGTTACACATACATATCATGTAAATTACACTTTCCAGAATGATTGAGGGTACTACTAAGCAGTAATTTTCAAGGATCAAAAACGGATGTGACAATGTGAAATAAATGATTAAACAGGGATGAGGGAAGATACTACCCTCAGCTGAATTTTTCAATTGAGCTAACAGAAAAGAGAATATCACGACCAGTGCTTTAATTAAGTTAATAGAAAATACTAATATTAATTACTTTACGGGCAAGGGATGAGAGAACCAAAATAAAAGGAAATATAAAACAGTTCAGAAAACTAATAAGGAGGAAAACGTAGATAAGCGAAACTATATACGAGAGTTGTGATAACTGATAGTTTTCAAAGGTAGAGAATGACAAGGCCCCCGATTCTGATATTGATGAGCAGAAGTTGCAATAATAGTATGAACAGGAAAAAGGTTGAGTTATAAAACACGAATTTAATTTGTGTCTTCTGCATGCAACCTGATAGTGTTTAATGGATAATCACGAAGAACAAAGAAAAAGAGAAAATGAAAATCATATTCTACCCCACCTCCACCCCAATAAAGAGGGAATGAGTGCTAAATTCTCTTGTTGGTTCCTAGCTCCAACAAATGCTTAAGCTTCAAACCCAATACACCTGAGAAGGCATACAAAGAAAATCCTCCCTGTTACTAACTTATCACAATAAAAAAATTGTAACAATCTCAGCCAAAGGGTGTGGAGTAAGGAGGCTAACACTTCCCATTTGTAAAACACTAGCTAAGTACAACTTGCAATTAGCAAGACGAATAGCATCAACAAAAAGGTTTTGGGTTCATTCCTGCTGAGAAACTAGTGATATGAGACCTTGAAATGGATCAACCCCCTTTTCCCCCTAAACATTTAGCCCCGTGTATAACAAAAAAAAATGGTAGCATTCTCAGTCAAAGGTGCGGAATATGGACGATGGAGGTTGGGAACTCTATAAATGTTAAGCTGCGTACATTTTCTTAGTCTGGTATATCATGCTTAGGTGGAATTAGAATCTAGGAAGCCAACACACAATGTAGTTGAGGTAGCAAGACACTTCTAAGATCTAACTTTGACTTGGTCAGACATAAGAGCCCTAGAAATAAAAGAGAGCTTTTTCCCATTTAAGAATTCTGAGGTTCATACACTGCCCAATTGACTGGAAGTTACAACTTACAATCAACTTAGGTCTTTGCCTCTCTTCCAGACACAAACAGAGAAAGATAGAACTTCCGGTTAACCAAAACCTCAAAACACAAAGCTGGTAAATTGAACCTTTTTTTATCATCACAACAAACACACAAAAGGCTGAAACTAAAAGAATGGAGAAAAAAGTTATCCGATTCAAAACAACAGAACTAATTCGATGATAAATAAAAAAATAATAATAGCAATTGAATTTACCAGTGGAGCTTGAACTCTAGAGACCCTTTGAGCATTCGTTGAGCTTTCAACTAACTGGTTCATCTCCGAAACCGAGACTTGCGTATGAACGGATTTTTCAGCGCAAATTAAACATCTTGGTGCAGATCAACACAACCCCTTTTGAACCTAGGCTTCAATTCCCAGAACCCGATCCAGTCCACAGAAGAGAGAAGCTGGTGTCTTTTCCAGAGGAACTGCAACAGAATGAAAAAGAAAGAAATGGGTCATTGGAGTTTGGAAGGAAGAAAGAAGAAGCAAGAGTGGTGATGTGAGGAGCACCTTCTCTCACTCTCCTCTTTCACCTTTGGTTGAGAATGAGAAACCACAAGCTTAGCTTCACAGAAATTGTGTGTGTGTTTTCCTTCTTGGGGATTTGGGAAAAATTAATGTGTTTTTATATATTTATTTTAATGTTAAACTGAGTGAGTTGTGTGAATTTGTAGAATTTAATATAAATTGCATAACTGTCCTCAGAGGACACATCGCTTGTGACGATGGTCCTCTTTAATTAATGTGTTGCAGTTCATGGGTCAAACCAACCCAACTTTGAAGCCAAAGAAGAGAGAGAGAGAAAGGTTTTCTTTTTTTCCCATTTGTTCATTGCAGAAATATCATCCTTTTATGGGATTGTGAACATTGGTTATCACATGATTCCTTAGAACACCTTTTTTGTCTTTTTCTTTAACACATTTGGCCTTTTTCAGATTTTCTTTATATGTTATTGCTATTATCGATGATTCAGTTTTGGAGCAAAGATATTTGAATTCCCTCAAATTTAAGACTTTTAATCTTCAAATTAAAATTCAAAAACCATTTTTCATGCCTTATCAACAACATTGTTTCTTAATCAATTAACGTCCTTTCAAAATAACACCACCTTTAACTGTCAAATCAAAATGTTTGAAACATTAATTATTTTTCTTCCTCACATATCATTAAATTATCTTTTTTTACACAATATACATTCATGAAAATAAGAAAAACTATTTCAAAAAATATCTTTCAGGGTTATTATTAATACTTTTTTAATAACTTTAAATGTAAACTGGTAGGAGTATTTTAAGTATGAAATTTAGAATCACTATTATAAAAGTTAAAAAATTTATCGCATGTGATCATTTATTATTAGATAATAATGCCAGTCTGTTATTTATAATCAATGTAATATAATTATACTCTCAAATTTAATTGATTTCATTCGGTATGAATTTAGAAAAGAAAAAAAATTATTAATAAAGTGTAATTTCACGTATTAATTATTAAAATAAATAAAATTTAAAAAATTTATTAAAATATTAATTTGTGATAAGATATCTTCCGTTTAAATATACTAAAACTGTACCACTTTTACATGTCTTGTCCATTTCAATAATATTTTAAAATTTTAATATTTTTAATATTAAAATATGTAAAATTGTCCATTTTGAATAAAAAGTAAAAAAATTAAACAAATTAACCTGAGAAAAAAAGATTGCTTAGTTCGGATTATCAAGTTATTGACCTATATATTTTAAAAATAATAAATAATATAAATCTGATGAATACATGAGTTATCAAGAAAAAATAAAAGTATAAATTATGAATTTTAATTAGAATTTATGAACGAACTCATGACCGATTAATAATATATTGTTTCAGTTTAACTTAGTACAATGAATCAGATTGACGAGAGATTGTATTTAAAGTTTTACTTCAAACATTTATATAAGTGATTCTTGTTATCCCTATTCAATTTTTTATAAAGTAAAATAATTATATTGACAGTAAATAAACTAGTATTTTAATTTGTATATTGAATAGCATAATTCAAACATTATCTTATTATTGTTTTATGTTACGTGTACTAATCATGCATTAGAATAAGCATTTAACGTATTTATTTTGAGTTTCAAAAGTTTAACGATTAAATGATGCAAGCATCTTTTGAAAATACTTAAAATTGATCAAGTTCATAATTGATAATCAATTTAATATTTATAGAATAGTATAATTGATTTTCTCATATATATCTAAACTTATTGAAAAGTTATTAATTGAATATATCGTTACGGAGAACTAAAGTCATTCACAAGTAATTAATTATCATGAGATATTAATAGTTTATTTAAGCAGATATGGTTCTAATATGTGTAAATATTTTATTATCATAAGTAAATGTGATTATTTGAATTTTGGTTGAATTCAAGTGGATTGAAGAACCATGTGTGAGTGCTTTTAATAATTATCTTTGTTTTATAAAGTTTACATAGCAAGCAGTTTTTTAAATTTATCATCTCAACATCTTCAACAATCTTTAGAATGTGTATGCTTACAGAACAAAGAGTTCAATGATTTTTTTCTATAATGTGTTGGTAAAAGTTTAGGTAACTTGTTATCACAAAACTTTTATCAGAAAAAAAAACAATAAATAAATGTAAATCAACTAAAAGAACTTATATTAAAATATTTAGTAAAAATATCATGATCCTTTCTTTAGTAAAATTTAATATTTTTATTAGAAAAAAAGTTAAATCTCACCTACCCATAAAAACATTTGTGAGATTGATTAAAAGCCATTCCCGAAAAGCACTCTTTCCTATAATTATTAGTTTTTTTTTATTTGATCTTGATCTTTCCATATATGTGTGTCTCATCCAAAACTTTCTATTTTTATAAACCTAATTGGTCTTAAAAATAACTCACCTTTAATTATTAAATTTAAAAAAGGAAAAAAAGTGCATTTGACATCTTAATCATTCTTTTTTAAAATTAATGATTATACCGTATTATTTGTTTTTACATATAAAAAAGTATTTTTTACTATAAAAAAAGAAATAAGTATAAGACAGAAAACGAAACTGAATAATCTCAACAACAAAAAAATGGTTCAAACTTTCTTTGCATATCAAAAACAATTTAGATGGAGAGTACCTAAATAATCGATCGATTATGGCTGAATTCTAATTGATTATATAGGTTAACATTTTATTTATATATAAATATTTTACATTCATAATAAAAATAAAAAAAAATATTACAACTATAAAAATAAAACAAAATAAAAAAATTTAAACGTTCATAATTTTAAAGTGATTTATTTTAATGTATTATTATTTTAGAAATATATTTTTTATTTATTAAATTTTTATTTAACATTTATTTTAGATCTGATTTATATTTTAAAATTGCATTTTATTAAATATTTTTATAAAATAGTAATATATAAAAAATATTTTACTACATCAATATATCTATACACAATTTTCATTAATTTTCAATCATTTTGTACTTTTTTTCTTTGTCACTTTCTCTTTAATCCAAACCAAACTTAAAACAGAAATAATTTTGATAGCTAAATTGAAAGAAAGATTGAGAGAAAAGGAAAACAACTATTTTAAAGTCATTCTGTTGAGTAATTTGATCATTCTTATGTTTGATATCTTCTCCTAGGATCTAGACTCTATCATACAACCTAACTTATTTTAGGTAAATGCTAACATTTGTACTTTTTTAAGGAATTAAAAGCTTATGAAAAGCACTCCTTCATAAGTTTTTTTAATTAACACTCCATATGGTTTATAATAAAAACTCTCTTATTTCTTAACCATTGCCTTAGGAGATTGGTAAAAAAAATCTTATTTTAACTCCAATTTAAACCTAAGAAAGTAGAAAAGTAGAGAGTTTGACTCCCCAAATTAGGATTCCAGGTTATAATGGAAGAATAAATACGTTATGAGAAAATTACTTGCATGTGATGCATATTGAAAAGAAATAGAATTTTTTTCGACACGTTTGAGGTTCAAGAATTTTGAAAAGAGGTACCTTAGTGGAGTTGGATTAGAATATGCGTTTGTGGCTTATGAAGAGTTATTGACTATTATAATCACATCCACACATCATAAATAAGGGTCCCCTTCCATACGTAATTTTTCTCCACTCAACTATCTTTCTATATTAATCGGAATTATTGACTTCATCAACTTGGGATACATGCTCGGTCCACTTCTTTAACCACCTCAAGCTATCTTGAATAGACAAGACAAATCGAATGGGACTTTATCATAAATGTTGTCCTTCAAATACAACAAATATCAATATTATTATTATGATGATGATTATAATTGACAATATCAAATTGGGGGGAAAAATAGTCACTACCATTTGTTTCTTTCCTTGCATTTAAAGAGAAAAAGCACGAGTATGACCAAGGATGAATGATCGAACTGGGAAAGCATTAGAAACAAACTTTCTTTCATTAGAGACATTAAAATTAATAGTTGGGCCACCTCTCTTCTGACCAAATATGCGAGGAACAGGATCAGGTACGCAGCACGGGCGTCCTCACTTAAAAGAAATTCACGATAATTTAATTAAGAAAATTGCAAGGACGAGTTTCCCTGATCTAAACAATACATATGACCTTGCCCTTGGTCTAAGTTAATCGCACCCAATATATAGGATACAAAGATACTAGTCATCAGGCATACAAAGTATGTTCAATCGAAAGCATAGGGGAATTTTCGTTCATTTAAGCCACCACTATAATATTACAAAAGCCTTTGCCCATCAAAGTGGGGTTATATAAAATTCAACATAAAATGGGTTAAAACTGGAAAGAATATGCTTGAGAGATAAGTCAGATAACCATGATAGCCAAAACAAAAAGCTCAAGTTTCTCCCCAGGCATAATCTACAACCAGTCTCCCACCAAAATCACCACCCAAAATGAAGGGGTCAAAAAGTTGTCGACCAGAAACTCCTAATATGTTAGTAAATCACCAGTTCCTACCAACATTACACAATCTTTATTGATGTGGCAACTCGACCACATACACAAACCCATATCCCCAACAATGATTAGCACTGTAAAATAGTACAAAATGACGGCTTGAAACACAAGGAAGTAAATTGAAGACCATTAAAACAAGAGGGGAGAAAATTCATCCTTTAGGTGTGTGTATTCGCACCTATACCTAAGATGGTGTAATAATATGAAAAGAAAGTCAGTCCCAGGCACTAGTGACGCCAGGACCACCATACCCTCCTCCAGCATACCCACCAGAGCCACCTCCATATCCACCACTGCTGTTTCCTGCACTGTAGTAATCTGAAGAACCTCTTGTAAACGAGCCCTCTCTCCGAAAGTCACGACTACCAAACCGACCACCTGATCGGCGGTTTCTCCCTCCACCAAAAGACCGAGCAGCATACCGTGAGAGCCAAGCAGGCACTTCTTGATTTGCTTCTTGCATCAGATCTGCTAAAGCTCTAGCTAGTGATGAATTGTTATCATTAAAGAATGCAGTTGCAAGGCCTTTCTTTCCAGCTCGCCCTGTTCTTCCAATTCGGTGTACATAATCATCAATATCATTTGGCAGGTCAAAGTTGACTACATGAGCAACATGGGGGATATCAAGACCACGTGCAGCAACATCTGTAGCAACCAATATGGGGGTGTTGCCACTTTTAAAGGACCTCAATGCTAATTCTCTTTCCTACAGGTATTTCAAAATTGATATGGGCACAGTAAGAAAAAAAGTATATATATATATATATAGACACACACACACAAACAATATTTCGATGTACACTTAGTTAGGTAGGGGTGGCAAAGCAATCGATTAACTCATCATCAATCCGGTTCATCCACAAGTAAATCCATCTCCATCCATTACATAAAATGTACAAAAAAAATAGATTGGATCGAATCCTTCCAATTTTGTGGATGGTTGAAGATCCATCCATTATTTCTAAAAAATCCAATGGATTATCCTATCAATACTTGACTGATAAAAAAATAATCCAACAACTTTTATAATTAAATCTTTCTTATATTTCTTTTTCTAAATTTTTTTCAAAAATATAACTTTAAATTTTTTAAAGAAATTTTTTTGATTTTTTTTTAAAAAACAAGTTTTATGGATGGATATATCCATCCATGAAAAACTAATGGTTTTTTTTAACCCAACTGGTATAATCCAAAATAATCCATCCAGTTTGCAACCCATACAGTTAACCAACAACACATAAATTAACAGATGCTATTAGGTTAAAGGATTTAATATGAGGGTAACAGTAGAATAGCAATAATACAGAACCATGACCCTATTAATGAACAAACTGGGACAAATAAATAAAAATGCACAAATGTTTGTAAGCTCCAAGTCTGGATAAACAAACTAATCATAACATCAGAGAATGAGGGCAAAAGATAATCAAATAAAAGGATGCTGCTTAAGAAAACATAATTTGAAACTTCACAATGTTGCCTGTAACAAAAACCAATTCTTTTACAGGAATTAACCACTTGATGACTGTTCTTGTCTTGAACTGTTTGACCAGTGAATCTTGCAAGGTTAAAGATTCTGTGTTTTGTATTTTGAATTGAAAGAAGTTTCATAGACATGCACTAGACAGAACATTGGAATTCAATAAATTACAGGAGAACCATGACAGATTAGTTCCTTGTAATGCTAATGGAAAGATGCAATCATCTATTTGGTGTTAAAAGCCATCCCAGTATAACCCCTCCAAAAAAATGTTCAAACCAACTTCATTGGCTATGGAGGCCTTCTTATCCTCTGTTCAGGTGAAAGTACCTTCACACATTCCTGATCTTCGCTTCTCCATCTTTATTTCTCTCCCTTTTGAGGCTTCTTTGTTAGGGTCCATTCGTTTCAAAAGGAAAGGGTAAAGTGGGAAATGTATGGTGTAGAGAAATAAGCAGAGAAAGCATTCCTTGTGCGGTAGAAAAGAAAGTGAAGATATCACTTTCCATTAGGTCCCAATGTTTTATTTTCCACTTAGACTTGAGGAGAAAAGAGTGAAAAAAAGTGCAAAAAATACTGGTATTTTCCAAAATTACACCTCTAATGTCTCTTTGTAATATATATATATATATGGGTAACTTTGTAACCTTACAATTACTTAATTTTAATCTATTTCCTTATTTTTTTTAAATGATTATTTTCTTGTCACTTTCTCTTCAAACGAACAAATACATTTTTTCACTCTAGTTCATCTTAGTTTCTTTCATTTGCCTTCCCTGCAACCAAACATAGGACAAATGAGACAGCCAGGCTGGTTATTCTTACTAAAGGTTTTAGAATTTAGATATACTTTTCCTTCACTATTATGCTAACGACGTCTGTATTGCTGTTGCTTAAAAATTTAAGGATTGATTGCTAAAATAAATAATTACTATAAAGTTTAAATGCAACTGGTCTTTGAGTGAGAGGCAGTAGCCACTTAAGAACATACAATGTAGAGCACAAGTACAAATGCTCTAAGAAGTCCAAGACATGTTCATTTTCTGGGCAACAACTGTTGATTACATTATGAACTTGAATTTCGCTTGTTGGATATATCAGTTCTTTTTTCAGTAAGCAATGACAAATCTTAATTTGTGCAGAATATTTTAAACCAAAAGGCATTGGTTTGAGAGATAACAGTTGCAAGAGTGAAAAATATATTATTAAAAGAAAAAATAAAGAGAAAAATGGAATGTTTAAACCTATAGCAGTGTTTAGGAGCTGTTTGCCATAAAGATTTGTGCAATAGACTAACCTGCTGCGACCTGTCACCGTGAATAGTAGTTGCGGGAAAACCATTAAGACACAACCAGTGTTCCAGTGAATCAGCTCCCTTCTTTGTCTCAACAAAAACTAAAGTCAAAGCTTGCTGCAAAGTCATGCATGAAATAATCTTATAAATGATAATTAAGAAAGAGTTTACTATTAAAGAATCACATTCTAAGCAACACCGACTCTGACATGAACAGACACGGTTAATGTACAAAATATAGGGCACAACTAATTGGCTAATATATATGATTAACATGACAAAAATGTCACCTGAGAATTATTATAATCCACACGGTAGTTAATGTCCAAAATATAGGTCACAACGAATTGGCTAACATATGTGATTAACATGGAAAAAATCTCACCTGAAAATTAAAATTTATGTAATTCACACTGTAAAAGCAAATCTGAAAAATTTAACAGTTTTTCTATACAAATGGTCCTCGGTAAAAGTTTTAAGAATCATCTCTTAATAGCTAAAATAACGAGTTAAGTCTTATGAAAACAAGCATCACAAAATAGTGTTATGAGCCTAGTAAAGATTATAATGTAAGTTGTTTTCTTTTAATTTCTTCTCACTTTTTTGTGATATCAGTGTTATAAAAGCATTTAGGCAATAATAGGTGTCAGCTCATTCTATTTACTCGAGTTCAAGTTGTGTCAAAGAGGTATCTCAAACTTAAGAAAACATATTGTTAATTTGTTACACGGTTGAAGAGTGTTGGAAACGTTACAAAAGCATGCCAGACAAGTGTCTTTTCCAAAGAGTGTCAGACATGGCAAAACGTCATTCTATAGAGGTGTTGTTGCTTCCTAGAACACAAAAAAATAACTATACAATGAGAGAACAAAATAGACTCTGCCCATACAAACTGAAAACACAGTTTAAAAATACAAAACAACATAATCCACACACTGACCTACAATGTCAGTACAAACAAGTGCAAGCATGTTGCTCAGAATCAGTTTTAGACTGTTCTGTAGATGTTTCTGACATTATTTATTTGGCCTTTCTAGAGAGGTAGGTATGCTCTAAAGTCCTCCATCCAGTTATACTGGTTTAGGTGGAAGTTAAAAGCCAAATTGTGGCAATAAGTAATTTGTGCTACATTTTAGGGTGTATAGTCAGAGAGTAGTTTTTGTATCTTCATGGAGAATTCTATTGACGAGTAAATTCTTTGAAACAAGATTAGATGTTAGTCTCCCTACTTGGTTAAAATGTAAAACTCGTGGTCATTTTAGGAGGGCTCCCCGTATGATGTTAAGAGGATTTTGAATGTTTTCTGTTTTCTTTTCTTTTCTCAAGGAGTATCTCTTATCTTTTCATCTGTTAGCATATGTCTTATAATTGTCTTAATTCTTTTAAAGAAAAACCCGTGTAAGAATAAACGTGTATAGGCATCTCAGAAAACAGAACAACCATCCCAAGTGGGTCAGGATGGTTCATGACACAATAGCCATTCTGAAAAGCTCTGATGTTTCGTATGAAAGTGTGACACTGAACAACTGACAAAAGCTCCCAATTCACTGGTGGCACAGGTAAAATTGATCATCATAGTTTTTCTGGTCTACTTTTCCCAACCAAATGGATCTATGCATTCACACAACTAGAATCAATTTTTGACATTCATTTAGTTTCTAAAATCACTTGTATTAAGTTTTATGTAAGTGAAGTACCTTTCCCTGTACACCATTTGCCCTCTGTGCATGAAGAAGGTCCATTAGGTGACTTCTCTTGTCAGACTCTTGAACATACTCAACTCTTTGGACAATTAAATCAGTACTTGAACCCACTCTTCCAACAGCCAGGAAAATATATTTTGAAAGAAAATCAGAAGCCAGTCTCTGCATTTCAACAAGAAAATATTATAATAAATAGGTCTTGAAATTTATAACATACACAATAAAAAGGAATTCATGCAATGTCTATACCTCTCAAGCCACTTATCATCTCAAATCAAATTAAAAACAACCTTGATATATTATTCTAAAGACACTCTTTCTGTGATAGGAGGAAGATTGACAGCAAGACCTCTAGATGCAAGTACGTGATTCACAAATACAGAAAGAAAATGCATATCAGAGTACTGAAAACCTACGGTGAAAAGTAAAACTCGCCTCCCTAACATAAACGGGTGTATATCCACCATTAAAAGGAGCACATATGCAGGCCCTAGAAACAAGGGGGGAACAAAGGAACTGGGGAAGAAATCCTAACTGACCCATGAAGTACGAATGGTAGCAAAATTAAGAATGTGTTTTTTTTTAAATCACATGCCAGATAAAAGGATGCTTAACATAAAATCACATTTTACAGACTATATCAGACCTGTATCTCTTTTGGAAATGTTGCACTGAACAACATAGTCTGTCTAGCACCTGGTGGAGGCATATCCATTTGTTCTACAATTTTCCTTATTTGTGGCTCAAAACCCATGTCTAGCATCCGATCTGCCTCATCCAAGGCCAGATATCGAATCATCTGCAGTGAAACTCTAGCTCTCTCAAGCAAATCTACCAGTCTTCCAGGAGTTGCAACAAGAATGTCCACCCCTCTTTCAAGATCTCGCAGCTACAGAAAAAATAACTTGTTAGGGTATATAACAAAACCTAAAACTCCTTACTATCGTTTGAAGGTAAACGTTTATAGGTCAATCAGGGTTCCATATTGGATCCATTGAGGAGAATTTGAAACAAGACAGAATATACAAAAGAAACATCTAGAGGGTTAATTTTCAGGCTCCTTATACAAGGTGCTTCACCTCGAGCAGATATACAAGAATATATAACCACAAAGTTCTTAACCAACCAATACAAACACATGCAAAAACTTCTGAAGTACAAACTTGCAACATTATTGGAAGAATGATATCATGCATATCCAGTAAAGCTTTAAAAGTATGTAATAAAATTTCACAGCTTGACCGGCCAAAATAGGTGTTGCCAAAATACTAATAATAAGATAAGACGATTCACCTTGTACAATACTCTATATTATGAAAAAGTAATGAGTGTAGATGAGGATACGGTAGCTTAAAATTGACATTTTTAATACAAAACATATCAAATACAATTGCATGCACAATAGAAGGTGCTATACCACCATATAAGGCAAATAATCCTGAGACTAACTACATACAAATGTATACACCTCAAAACAGTACATTATCATGCTGAAAATGATGTTTATGGAAGTAATTTACACATCTAAAACCCAATAGAGTAAGAACATGTTCTGTGGCTCTGATCAGAAGAATAAAGCCAACCACGTGATGGTCATCAAACACAGTCAACATTAACAACTTCCAAAAAGCAAAGGATATGTACATAACTGCCAAGCAAATACTCAGACAGTGTATAGGCACATAATTAGTCATATATGCACTGCAAACAAGAACAGTAAATTTTGACCAGAGTACAATTATACATGGATGGACAACATTAAAATTAATTAAAACTAAATAAAACTAATTTTGACCACCCATGTATGTTTGTGAGTCAACATTTGTTGATTTCACCATGGTAGTAAAAAATAACAGTAATATGTGAAAGATTTCTCAATTTCACAGTCTTCACTATCACTATCAAAACATAAAATCAGAATTAGGTGAGATCAGTTTATACTGCAGTGCAAGCATGAAAGATGACTGGGATCATACGATCCCACCTAAACTCACTTGAGATCTATGACCTACGAATCATACAATCCCACCCAGGTCATTCTACACTGATGTTGTCAATATCAAAGTCCTACTTAAGATTCGGGAGGAGAAGTTTTACATTCCCGAATATATTATAAGTCCTACATTATCCAGTAAGGACCAACTTAGTTAACAGCTGCCAAAACTGTGGTGATGTGTCAAAAGCAACCTAATTGTCCTCTAAACACTGCTTTACCGCAATCCAATGAGGATAGAGCACTTTTCAGGGAGTCAATCTCAGTACAAGTTGTAGACAAGTTCTAGGCTTTTGGATATTTCAAATTTTAGATAAGATCATTATTATCTACAGCCCTCTCTCGTAACGAGACTTAAAGGGAAGAGAGCACAGAGCAAGTACTAATTATGGAAAGACAGACTTGGAATCTCATTGCTGAGCATACCTCAGCTGAGCAGGTCGAGGATTGTCATGGGTAGAGCCACAGCTTATCAACAGAAAAGAATAAACTTTGATAGTCTTTTGTGCTCTGGTGGCAATTAGATCAACAAATTATTTTGTAAAGAGAAATTCATATCCAAGTGCACTATGAATACTTAGCTCTTGATCTTTTAGTGAACTATCTCTGCAAGGATTGTGAAAGCTATTCCAATAGAAATATTCTTGTAATTGCTTTGACTCATTCCCCCAAAAGATAGATCAAAATCCAACATTACCATACATAGGATCGCACAACCAAAAATGTAGAGTATATTACAAAAGTATAATGAGTGATAGTATAAAAATTACGTATAATATCACTAAAATTTAGTTAAGAAATTCAATATTTATTATTGTATATAAGTAATATTACTATTAGTATACTCTATCTTTCATTATAATTATAAAAAAAATACAGAGCAATTACAATTACAACATAAAAATCAGAATATAATAATAGACACAGTAGAGAATGTGTCCCGAGTAAAGGCCAAAATAACCAGACAGAGCTTTATGGGGAGAAAAGAAGACAGAAGTTGTCGTTGACATCCTTACAAGGATTGGCAACCCTCAACACCTTAAATTTGGGCTTAGGTTAAACTCAACCTCCTAAAACAGGCTTGTAAGGTGAGGGTTGCCCAAACTATACAAAGACTACGTTAGATATATCTATATTCAAAGTGGGGGATCTCAACACAGACCCTCATGTCTAGCAATAGACAGTTCAAGCATGGACTAGTGCAGTGACCTAATAATAGATCTAAGTTAGATCTGAAACCCTTTTAAATTTGAGCTTAAGACCTAATGTAACCTTGTAAAATTGGCATGAAATGTGAAGATTACCCGAACCTTAAAAGGACTCACAACTCTAGTAAACATGTCAACAAGAAAAAGGGAAAAGATAGGGAGTGGGCTAGCCAGATGAGATCGCCAGAGGCTAGGTTGCTGAAAACTAGAACCTGGCTTACTGAAAAACATCAAATCATCTCCGTGCAATGACACCCACATGAAATACTTCAGAAAAGGAAACATTATTTTCTGTTCTCCACTCTCTCTCTCCCTCTGGAAACTACGCATACTCCATATATATGTTCTGTTCCCCAGTATTTTCTTGCTGCTTGCATTCATTATTCAAGGCCGACAGTTCCCATGGTATTTAATTGTTGCTGTTATCTCTATATTATGTTGTTGAGCCTTGCACGTGAGCTCTGGCTGTGTGTGCTGAAAGGGTGAAATATGAGGTTTTAACAAATAAAAGAGGTTACTGTGCACGTGCCCCCATACATATTATTGCTTTATTGTGAAGTTTTTTTACTGCAATGCATTAAATTGTGATTTATTCTGAAGTTTATATTTCAATATATTTTCGATATAGTGAGTTATTGAAGTTTAAAATACCAATATATTTTCAATGTTTCTTTTTATGCCTAAATGCTTTTACTCATATATTTTAAAGTTGTTGTGACTTTGTTAGCCAAACATTTTTAGTTATTTATCATGAATCTTCTGGTGTATGATTCAACTCTCTGCTTGACAACCACATGCAATAAACTTGGTTTTCAAATGTGAACTTTGCTAGATAATAACAAGATGTCTACAGAGCAGAGTGAAGGACCAATAAAAATTGAAGCCTATACCAGGAATATCATGTTGAGGACTCATAATTAGTTGTGGAAAAACAAAGAGAAACAAAGATAAAAGGGACGATAACCTGCTGGTTTATTGGTGCTCCACCATAAGCAACAACCACCCTAACACCAGTTTGGTATGAAAACTTCCTAGCCTCTTCATGTATCTGAAACCAAATACAAGATTTAAAAAAATATAGTTTCATAGCAGAACAGTGTCCAACAAAAAGCATACCATAAAACCAGGTTAATATAACTACTCACTTGCATTGATAGCTCCCTCGTTGGAGAGAGAACAAGCGCAAGGGGATACACAGTACGCACCCCACGAGGTGGCCTCTGGACAGGTTGGCCCCTCATAATTCCACTGATGATCGGGAAACAGAAAGCAGCTGTCTTTCCAGAACCAGTCTGTGCACAAGCCATCAAATCCCGTCCACCTAGGGATATTGGTATGGCATGCCGCTGAACAGGTGTTGGCTTCACATATTTGCACCTTCTTATATTCTCATTAAGTGCATCACCCAAGTCGATCTCTGCAAATGTATTCACAGGTGGGGGCACATTTTCACCACTGGTCTCCACTGGAATGTCCTCATATGCATCAAAATTTATTCCTGTATTCTCTTGCTCACTAAATGCCTCTTCAGCATTATCCTCTTCTTCAAAGGGATTGGCTTCCCTGCCACGATCCCATCCACCACTTTTATTTCCCCATCCACCTGGGCGTCCACCACCACCACCATACCCAGAACGATTATCGTTTCTGGGTGCAGGCCAACGGGATCCAGAATTACCAGCAGCACCAGAGCCAGAAGAACCAGAAGAAGGACCATTGTATGCTGGTGCTGGGGCTTCAGCTGATGGCTGACGGTTCCGGAGATGAGGAGGAACATAAACTGGTCGTGAAGGAGCTAAAGTGCTACCAGTTCCCACATTGTTAGAAGAAAAACCGGGACCCGAATTGTCAGCTGCAGAATTTGCAGACAAATCAGCCCATGAAGTTCGCATAGTCAATCACAAATTCTTGTTGTCAACAGCCGTCTTCAAAATTCAAAGGGAAACCCCCTCTTTTCCAGATTCGCGATAACACCTTTACAAGTAGCCCCAAATAAATAAATAAAAACAGTTGAAACAGATAAATACTCTTCAAAACGAACAAAATTGCTCAGAACCAACCCTGAAACACAGCAGAATCTCAATCAGCAACCCTTTAACATATTTTCATCATGATATCATACAAAGAAGGAGCCTACTAGCAGAACAAGTCAAATACAATCGACAAAGGGGAAAACTATGCAAAGCAAAAACTAAACAAGAGATTACAAGGCAGTGAATACATGCAAAGAAGTTTACCCCCTTCAAAATCTCTAATAGACTATAGCAGAAGCACAGATGGCCCAGAATACCGAACCAATCACAATGTCTTCAAAAGACAAGCACGATAACAACCAAACAAACAAAAAGAGCAAAATACCACCGCAACCGAAGCAACGAAGAACTATTGATATGCAGATTGCAGAGAGAGAAGACGTACCTGTGTCTGCGTTAGGAAGGTAAAACCCTGAAATGGGGAGAGGAGTGAGAAATAAAGAAGATCGAGAAACCCTAATTTGGTTTTGGTTGCAGAAAGAAGAGAAAAAGAAATAGAAGAGAGGGCGCTTTCAGAGTTAGAAACAACAAAAATATCTTTTCCACCTTTTGTAATGTTTTTCTCTCTCTTCTCAATTTCAAAACAGAAAAAAAAAAAGATAAAATACTAAAATATGTTGTCCCTCTAACAAAATTTAAACTTTATTTTATTATTATCTGATTGAATTTTTTTAATTTAGAATTTTCTTTTCAAATAAGTGTTTAATATCAATTATCAGTTTCAAAATAAAAATTATAAAAAACAAAACTAAATTTTTACAAAAATAAAAACATAGTTTTTTTCCCAAAATAAAATATATTTAATTTAAACTAAAAATATGTTAAATATTTAGGATAAAATTCAATTAGATAATACATACCGAGTGTGGTTAAATGATACAATAATCATGCATAACTTATTTTTATATTATATATATATATATATATTGATATTTTTTATATATTCTAATTATATATATATATATATATATGTGTGTGTATATAATGGTGTATATATAAAAAAAGTTTGAAATACTTGATCATAAAAAATTAAATATGAAATAATATAAATGGATAAATTTTCTCAAAGACTACAACTTTGAATAAAATATCATTCTCAAAGGATACACATTGTGGTATACATTCTGAGTAAAAAAATTGGCATGCATCTATAATGATGATAAATTAATTAGATTTAATAGAATGATTGAAATATTTGAACTTGCTTGTGAAACTAAGACTTAAAAGTTTATATTTATAGGTATTAAAAATCTGAAGTGAATTTTTGGAAGAAAAAAAACTTAAGAAAACTATTAATCATTGCAAAAAATAAAAACTTTGGCAACAAGAATAAAAACATTCAATCCATACCATACCATGACTTATAAAATTCCAAAATCAAAACTTATAAAGTTCCAAATCTGCACATGCATCATCAACACAAACATTCAATTCATATCATAACATAATATTTCAATTTTATTAAACCAACATATCTTCAATTCATTAGTACAAACATGAATTTAAACATTTCAACCAGTCAAATCTCTAATTTAAGTTTATAATCTAAACAATTTTCAACAATTATAATACCATCAACATTTAATTTACATATACCCTTAACATTGTGTTTAATAAATTCTTTTATACTTTTCTAACCTAATTTAAATTTCAAAATTAACTTCAATGGTCGAGTAAAATATATCATTTAACTTGGTTTTAGAAAACCAATTCTAACAAACAAAAAATAATAATCACTTCTCAATTTACATAGAATTCACCAACTTTGGTCAGACCATGACTATTTTTTTATCAATATAATCTAATTTTACATCATAATTATCAAAATAAATAATTTTTAAAAAAATTACAAAAAATTAGTAATTCATATTAAAAACTCAATTAAATGTTGATTATATTAAAATCGTGTCAATTTAATACCATTTCTTTATAATCTTTATATTGAGTTCGTATAATGTTGGCTCGATCCACCCATTTTAATTATTTTTAAAAAATTTATCAATTTTAATAATTAAAATATAATATTTATAAAAGATCCCACTATATATACATATACTCAAAACCACATGCAACCCAAGAAAAAAAATTAAAATTTCAAGAAATAAAATTTACCTCAGATTCTCTTTATTTGATTTAGACTCATTCTTAGTTATCTCCTAAATTGCAAACTTAAAAGAAATAAGGAAGAGGATCTTCAATAATATATAGAAAAAGATAAAGAAGTTAAAAAGACTTGAGTTTTTTTAAAGATAATTTTTTTTTAGATAAATAAAAAAAAAGTATTTAGTTTTTTATATTTATAATCTTTAAAATTAACTACAAACTTCATTTTTATTTTCAGTGAACGTCCTCATTTAACACCACAGAATACATGAGATTTAGTTTGTCACAATTTTAAAATATAATTAAAAATAAATAAACGTATGAGATGTATATATAAAGTAGAGGTTTGAATTAAAATAACTAGGTGTAAATATTTTTAATACCGTTACTCTTGAAAAGTCATTAATCCTTTTTTGTCCAAGTTACGGTGACAAACAAATCACATATCACCAATTATTATTTTTAATTAATGAATTCACCATAGTAAAACAAAATATATATTACTTCACATGATAGTCGTTTATAATTAATTCCTTTGTAAACAATATTATTACATTTAAAATTTACAATATAAAAAATATGGATGAGATACCAATTGCACATATCATATAGTGTTATCATCCTACCAATAACCAATAATGTAGCTATTATTAACTTATAATTAATTTGTTTAACTAATATAAAATTGTTATTAAGTATTTTAAAGTATTTTTTAAAAAACTTTTAACTTACAAGTTACAAAGTAATTAGCTAATTTATAAGTTAAAAAATATTTAATTTTATTATTGTTGTGTTATATTTCAATACACTTTTTTATTATCTTTAATTTCGTTTAACTTATTATTACATATTTCAATCTTACAAACACACTTCATTAGTGTATTGTTTTTAGCATTTGTTGTTTTTTAAAATATTCGATGTAAGTAACCTTCTATTTTGAATGCAAATAACTCAAATCTAGATTTTTTGTTGACGAATAAAATACAATCAATCGGTTTGTATGTTCTTAAATCTTAAATTCTAAAACAACTTTCAATCGAAAATATAATTTTAAGAGAGAAACATTAAAACATAACATCATTTAACATGACTTTTAATGCATTGTTAATTTTGACTGATAAAACTGTTGATTACGATAAGCTTTGACCCCAGTTTGTTTGGATTGATAAAATTGTTGATTATGATCAATCTCAACACTTGGTTAGTCACAACATTAAAATATTGACACTGTTAGGCAACATCTACAAAAGTTTACCATATCAAGCACTATCTAACCAAAATCAATCTTATCATGCATTATTTACAAAAACTGACCTTATCATGCAATAAACTTTATCACGCGGTATCTACAAAAGTTGACCTCATCAAGTAGTACCAACATAACTCTCTAACATTTCCTTAAAGTCCAAGCTCATGTGACACGGGTAAAATTGTTTTTCTTAACTTAGATAATTGTTGAATCTTAGTCTGTATGCTAATTTGAATATGAACAATCGATAAAATGTTGAGAGTAAACACGATCATAAATTGATTAAGCAATTTATGTCATACTGGACAATATAATGTTTTCATACACTACCATAAACCAAACAGGCATAATCTATGTTATTATTTATTTATGGGTTTGGATTGCATAAACCTCTTTTTCACCTGTTCGTCTTTAGACTAAAGGTCGTGTATCGATAATGAGTATCATCTCTTGTTAAGAGATAATATAACTTATCTAAAGTCGATTATAGTATATATTAATCTTTAACCTAAAGATACAATAAATTTATCTAAAATCTTAGTAAAAAATAAAGAAATATTTACTCATAGTACTTGAAATTAGTTGAGAAAATTATAAACTTTACAAATTAGACAATATCAGTTAAGATCCATAGGATAACAAACAACTAACTATGATTTATAAAATACATCTCTCAATACGAACAACAAAATTCAACTTGAATGAAATAAATTTTGAAAAAAACAATTGATAAACCAAAATCATTAATATTTATTTTATTTTATTTTCCTATTAATCAGTTGAGAATAGTTATATTGATGTAATTTAAAAAACTGAGAAACTTAATTATAATTTTTATTAATAGTAAGAGTAAATAAAATAAAATAAAGAAATAACAGGAAGAGAAAATTGCAATTAAGAGAAGAAAAAAGGAGAAAAGAAAAACCTTTGAAACAAAAAAATAATAATAATAATTTAGAGTGGTAATCGAAGGTAGGGCTATGGTTTTGGGAAATAATATATAAACAGTTGTAACTTAATAAAATTGAGCCAAACATTAAAACATGGTGATAAAGCATTGGTAATTTTAAGCAACACGTACTACTAGTACTAACCAATGATATCGAATCAAGAAAATTCATTCCGTAGAGATAAATTTGATTCATTGTGTGAATATAAACTTTATTATGATATTTCAGATTAAATATATTTTATAGTTTTTTTTAAAACATTAAAAAAGATAAAGATTTTGAAAGATAATTTTCTTGTTTGGTGTGAAAGATGAACCAGAAAGCATTCCCATAGTAGAAGATGTCCATTTGTGGGATTCTAGCTTTTCTCGCAGTGTTTGTTCTAATGGCGGCCTCAGATCCTATTGAAGACGCCATTCTGCAGTGTCTTTCTCTTCATTCCGACCCTTCTCATCCAATCTCCGGTGTCACCTATTTCCCCAACACCCCCTCCTACATTCCCATCTTGCACTCCTACATCAGAAACCTCAGATTCACTTCCCCCTCTACTCGTAAACCATTGTTCATCGTGGCCCCAACTCACATCTCCCACATCCAAGCCTCCATCATCTGTTGCAAAAGCTTCCAACTTCAGATCAGAATAAGAAGTGGGGGCCATGACTATGATGGCCTTTCCTACGTCTCACAGTCGCCGTTTGCGATCATGGACATGTTCGCCATGAGATCAGTGGAGGTCAACTTGGAGGATGAGACTGTGTGGGTTGACTCCGGGTCAACGATTGGTGAACTTTATCATGGGATTGCTGAAAGAAGTAAGGTGCATGGTTTCCCAGCTGGGGTGTGTCACAGTGTTGGTGTTGGAGGACACTTCAGTGGGGGAGGGTATGGGAACATGATGAGAAAATTTGGTCTTTCTGTGGATCATGTTTTGGATGCTGTGATTGTGGATGCTGAAGGGAGAGTCTTGGACAGGAAGAAAATGGGGGAGGATCTTTTCTGGGGGATTAGAGGAGGTGGGGGTGCTAGCTTTGGGGTCATTGTGTCTTGGAAAATCAAGCTGGTTCCTGTGCCTGAGGTTGTCACAGTTTTTAGAGTTCTAAAAACATTGGAACAAGGGGCCACTGATGTTGTTCATCGATGGCAGTATGTTGCTGATAACATCCATGATGACTTGTTTATTAGAGTGGTTCTTAGTCCTGTCAAAAGGAAGGGTCAGAAGACAATAAGAGCCAAGTTCAATGCCTTGTTTCTTGGAAATGCACAAGAGTTGCTTCGTGTGATGAGTGATAGCTTCCCTGAATTGGGTTTGGTTGGTGAAGACTGCATTGAAATGAGTTGGATCGATTCGGTGTTGTTCTGGGACAACTTTCCAGTGGGGACATCGGTTGATGTTCTGCTTCAAAGGCACGATACACCTGAGAAATTCTTGAAGAAGAAATCAGATTATGTGCAGCAACCTATTTCAAAAACTGGCCTTGAAGGGGTATGGAACAAAATGATGGAGCTAGAAAAACCCGTTCTCACACTCAACCCCTATGGTGGGAGAATGGATGAGATTTCTGAGACGGAAATACCTTTTCCACATAGGGCTGGTAACTTATACAAAATTCAGTACTCTGTGAATTGGAAAGAGGAGGGTGAAGATGTTGCTAATAGATATTTGGATCTGATTCGGATGCTCTATGATTATATGACACCCTATGTGTCAAAGTCACCTAGAAGTTCATATCTGAACTATAGAGATGTTGATATAGGGGTTAATGGACCTGGAAATGCTACTTATGCAGAGGCTAGGGTTTGGGGTGACAAGTATTTCAAAAGAAACTTTGATAGACTGGTAGAGGTAAAGACAAGGGTAGATCCAAGCAATTTTTTCAGATATGAACAGAGTATACCATCACTTGCAGCATTTAGTCTTGGGATAATGTCAGAATAGAAGATTGGTTGATGAGGTATAGAATAAAGGTTTGATTCAACACAAAAAGGTTTCTAGAAGCAAGCAATGTCCTGGAAAACCAGTTCAGTAGTATACAAATTAGCCATGAGTTTTGATTGGATAGAGAATTATTTGTTTTGCAATTGTATGTTCCCTTTCGAGGGTCTTCTGTAATATCAACTGTGTACTATTCTTAGTTTTTAGATAAATTTGAGCTATAAGAAATAATCACACTTTTTTTATGTGTCTTGGGTGAAGTAGTAACAAACATATTATTATTTAGCCGCTGTAGCAATTCCATTATGCTCAAATCATTCATGCGCCTCTGTTTATCTTCTCTCCCAATCTTCAACAGTTAACGGAAGTTGTTGATGAATACATCAGCCATTTTGATGTCTTCTCTCATTCTCCAACACTAATTGTCTGCTCATCAATTGCTTCTTCTTCCTATCTGAACTTTCATTGATGCTCTTCTTGTTGATGCCACTGTCAGTTGTAAAGGCCTTAGAAGATAAGATAAAACTCTATGCTATGAATGGGTTATTGTTTTCCTAGTGTCTGTATATATATATATATAGAGAGAGAGATTTTTGCAGTAGAGTGGCTTCTTGGTTCATGAAATATCACTATTGATTCTCACAGTTTTAGCATGTGATTGGTATGGGTTGAATCCAAAGAAGAGGAAGAAACAGAGAAAGTTGCGAAACATGAAGAGATTTTTTCTGTTTGTCTTCACGTTAAGGCAAAAGTTGGGTTTCTAAAGTGGTACAAATTTATTTGGGTTAAATATGCTGAAGTTATATAAAAATTTGGTAAAAGTAATTGTAAAAATTTAATATTATAGTTTAATCCCTATAATTAGGAAAAATGTGTAAAAAAAAATTTAAGTTATTTTAATTTGAAGATATGTAGATTGTTTCACTAATATAGATATTTTTAAATTACTTAAACAATGTTTTTATTTTAAACTTTAGGATTATTGTATGAAGTTGTGAGGTTTGTTCTAAATCAACATTTTGGTACGTTGTAATTTGTGACCTTCTCACTTAAAAGAGAGTTCTTAATTTGAGCAACAATTTGACATAGTATATCTTTTTCCTTCTTTTTCTAGATGGAAAACTTTAAATAGACTTTGGAAGAAGTAGTTGTTGTTTATAGTCATTGAACTTTGCATTTAATTCAGCTTTGATTTGTGCTCATTTTTCTTCACAACATCCTTGATGACCAACAATGTTTATCTCACTAGGTAACATAGCATTTTGCACCAATTCATGGTTAAGTGTATATCGTACATGATAGATAGTTAGGTCAGAGTTGAAGACTTTTTGTGTTAGGAGGTTGATTGAAGAAAACAACTTTAACTCATATCTCAAGATATCTTCAATATTTGTTTTAAATTCAATATTTAACGTATATTTTTTATGGACGAACATCCCCTGGAATCATAGAAAAAACATATGAATATTTATTTAAGAACTAGGTTAGCTTAGTTTATGTGTATCGTCTAATGTTTAGTGTGTGTTTCATTTGTTTTTATATGACCTTATCAGACTTGAGAAAAATAACATAATGTTGTATCCTTTGTAAAAAAAAAACCCTTTATGTCTTACATGAATAGTTGTTTTAAAATAACTATTATCTTATAAATAAAGTATGACCATATTTTATATTTGGATATTTTAAGCACTAATTAAAATATTGTGGTGTTAGACTTTTGCCTTAACAGAAAGATAGGATAAGAAGAGATGTATAAAGTTGAAGAGATATACAAAGTTTATGAGAGTGAGTTTTATATTTATCTTTATTTACATCTAACATGTATTTTTTTAAATGGATTAATATTGTTATTATAATCAAAGATACTTAGTTTCTTTAAATTTTGTATTATAAAATACAAACAATGTCGATTTTCATAATATTCATGTTAATTGTATTCACTTTTTAATATTATCTTGTTACAAACTAATTTGAGGATTCACGGATAAAATTGTAAAACACGAACCAAAATTATAAGTCAAAATAAAAAAAAATATGAAAACAAATTCCTCTTATTATAATTCTCTAAATATTCACATCCAAATTTAAACCATTAATTGATTCAATTAATCAAATTAAAGTTCCATTCAATTTAATCCGTATTTAATCATCAAATTAAGATTAAATGAATTCCTAATTTAATTCTAAAATTAGTTACGCAACTTACAGAGTAAAACTTAGATTGATATTAATCCTCAAGATTTAGTGATCATAGATCATAAATGAATAAAACCACATATTTCAAAAAATAAATTAAGAAAAATAAAATGAAGAGACAATCCTAAACTTTAAAATATATCTCTATGCATTTTAAAAATATATATTAAATATTATATGTAAAATATATGTAAAGTAGTATTTTTAAATATTTAAATATTCTTTATACTTATAATTATTTTATAAATTCAAAACAATTTATAGTTTTTTTACTTGATTTTTGTAAAAAAAAATTCAATATGTAAAGTAGTCTTTTCCAAATATTACATTGTGAAGTCATATTTTAAATCTTTAAATATTCTTTATACTTATAATTATTTCTTAAATTCAAAATAATACCGATCACCACTAGTCGAGCCACACACCATCCAAACTCCTCAGAGCACACATACCTCTCCTTACTTTCCTCCCACCGTTTATTATTCCATTCACTCCTAAACCACCACAACAAAGATGTTTATCATAGGATATTTGCTGCATAGGAATTTTTTGTGCATGAAATATTCCTATTGCATGACACGGTTGATTTAAATAAGCAAAATCTAAGATGGTAAAACCACCTTTTTGTTGTACTTTCTCTGCAAATCTAACTCACTTCATCGAAGAATCCAAAATCGTATTTATTTGCCTTTTTCGTGAAATACAAAAACCATTTCTTTTTCTTTTGGTGAACATTAATCACCGATACAAAACAATGGATGAATGTTAAAATTGGTTTATATATAAAGTAATTTATATAATATTTTTACAATTTTTATTTGTAACTTATTAAAAAGTAGTTTGAACTAATTAAAACAGATGTATTATTTTAATTTGTTTTAAACATTTATGGAGAAATTTGACCTATGAAGAGACAAATTTACAATTTTACTGATGATAAAAGGGACATTACAGATAGGAGCTTTCAGTTTATGATGAATGGAAAGTGTAAAAAGATAGAGGAATTGGAAATGAAAGAGTATTTAATTTTGAAGAAGAGATAGGAGCAGGAGTGTTACAGAGGAAGGAAAAGATTTGGAGTGAGCAGCGATCCTCTGCGGGAGCAGCCAGGTATATCCTGGAAGTCGGTGGCGGGAAGTGTCTGTGAAAAAGGTCCGACGAAAAACTGAAGCATGCCGGAATCCTGGTGGAGCTTGATTCCGGTGACGGGGAGCCAGAGGAAGAGTTTCTGGCCCTGAATCCCCGAGACTTGTGAGACGGAGCCGTAGGTGAGGGTGCCCTTGATTAGGGTGTCGTAGTAGACCAGCTGGTCCTCCCAGTAGACGTAGCAGGGTGCATCTAAATGGAGGAGGAAGGAGGCGTCGGAGGAGAGGGTGTAGGAGAGGACGTTGTTGGGGAGAAGACCCTTTGGGAAACCGTATTGAGGGAGAAGATCGTGGATATCTGGGGATGCTGTGATTGATTCCAGATCTCCATGGAAGAAGAGGATTAGGAATGCTGACAACAACATTAGCCTCTGTGGGGACATGGCGGTAGAGTCAATTCTCCAATTTATCAACCAAACTTTATATTTATAACATAATAGAAATGAGTTGGTGGATATCAATTTTATGGGTATCAAATTTTTTAATTTCCCATCACTATTTTGTTTTTATTTTTTTAGTTATCATCTTTCTGTTTATATTTTTCTATTTAATATCGTTTCAAAAGTAAAATAATTATTAAATTAAAAAGAATTAGATTTATTTATTTATTTTTATTGTTGATGTTTTTATTTTTTTATAGTTTTTAGCAAGTGTAGTCACAGTGGGCTCACAAGTTAACCAAGACTCACTTTGTTATCCTCATGAGAAAGGTGTAATATTATTTTTTTTACAAATTTTTTAAAAAGTATTGAAATGAGAAAATTGAGAGACTTTTCTTTTTGAAAATGTTTTATAACTACTGACTGAAATAATTTATTATTGTTAATTATAATCTCTAGTATTTAAAGTTTTATTGTTAATCATAATCAATTACTTTGTGAAAAATATAAATTTTTATATATAGAGCAATGAATTATTTACACAACGTGAAAACATTTTTTTATCAATATAATTAATTATTATTTGAATTAATTGATTAACTTTGAAACATGGAAAAATAAATTTTGATCAACATGATTGATTATTTGAGAACCAGTAAGATTCAAATTTGGTTCAGGTTGAGATAATAAAATCGAATATGAACTTAAAATCCTAGAAACAACATTGCTTACAAGGGGAAGGTTGTGTCAAATTTGATGTATGGATCCTATTGTTCAGTTATGCTGTTTCTTCTACCTATTAGTAGATTCTATTATTCTGACTTCCATTAACCATTATATCTGAAATCTGTAGGATTCACTGGTGCAGCTGTTTTCGTTCTTTCTGCCCTGTGGTTTATCTCATTTGGCTTGGCGCTTGTGATTCATCTATGCTGGGGATGAGCAATTAACATAGAGGGCAATTGATCTAATCACTCACAATAGATTTGTCAATCATTCACTGTTGCTGCTGCTTAAGTCTCTATTTCCATGTTCCCTTGTTAATTTGTTCATGGGATGCTTTATTTCCTCAAAATTCTCCTTGTTCTTTCCCCTTTACCATAGATATGGGAAAAAAATTCTTTAATAAGCTATTTGCATGATTCATAACCAATAATACAAATTCATGTAATTCGGTAACAGAATCTGTGAAAATGTTGAGATTTGGTTTCTGCACGATACATGTGAAATTTCTGTATACTGCTGCTAGCTCTAAGTTTTATTCATCACAGATTCAAGTGTGGATACTAAGTTTTTACAGTCCTTTCTGTCCTTGGATATCAGCACGCAATCCTCATGTAAGTATGTCTGTGTATGTCTATTGATATTGCGTTTGTTTATTGTTCTTCTAAGACTGAGATGATTTTTCCAAGACTCTCAGGTTTTCAATTCAAGATTTTCTTACTCTTCTCTCTCAATGTTTCCTCACATCTGAGAATTTCTTCCTCTTTTTCTAACAATGTTTCTTCAAGTCAACTTGAGTATATATGAAATAACAAATTCGCAATTAATGAAAAATACGGAATCATCTCCTATTGATACTACCTGTATTAGGCTTTTGCTAGTATGTGCCTTTTGGAGGGGATCCATACTTCAGCTTCATGGTTAATACGAGATATTCTCCAAACTTGTTTTAATATTTTTGGTTAATGGGTAATCTTGTTTAAGTTGCTTAAAAGTGGTTAGGTGGGGACATCTCTGTATATTCCCTACATTTATCATGCCCCATATATAAAAGGTCCTTGTTGTGTTCTACTGTCTGATTTTTTAAATGTTTTGCAGATTTGTTATCACTGGATGGTTACTTGTTGCAATTGCCACCACATTCATTCTTTGTGGAGGATTTATGTTTCTTAATAAATCATCATATCTAATAGTTCTCAGTTTAACCTATTAACACCCAATTATCTTTATGTTATGGGAATTTCTGTACGTTCAAAAGCTAACATTAACAACCAAACCTGATATGAGTAATTTATTTTATTACAGTGCAATTTCTTATACCTGTATGGCTATGGGAGAATGGATAGCAAATCCACACCGGATCCTCTCATAGTAATGTCCTTCCGTGTGTTGATCAGAGTATCACAAACAAAGCACTCTTCCAAAGTAAGGAAGTGGTCACCAACACTGCAAATGTTGTCAATGAGTTAATCTATAATGCTGCAAACCTAAATATAACCACAAGGTAGTCCTGGTTTCTAATGCCACCTTTATGCTACCCTTTTGACTCTCAGTTTCAAGAGCGTCAATGTAGAGATCAGGAGGTTTCTTTCGCCAATGTCTTGATAGTAATTTTCTTCATCACTTGGTTATTGAGCTTTGCCACTTGGTGGCTTTCTTTCCCCCTGCCCCCTCCAATAAAAGAATCCAAGTGTGTTGGTACTGAGAGAAATGTTAGTTCTTTTAAGCTTTGGATTCTCGGTAGAAGCTGAAGTGGTAAAAAATCAGATTGCTACGAACTCTATCTGCTTGTCAAACAATTTGTTTAATGGCAAAGTAAAACATTTTACATGTCACTATTTTTATTTTATTTCCCATGGCCCCATAGGAAATCTGATGAAAAGTAGTATCTCAATTGTTATAAAATTTTGTATTCTGTTCTAATTACGATTTCTGCTAATGATATACATAGAATCTCATTTAGTCTGTTGAATAACTTTGTGCTACAGTTGGCAGGGTTCCATAGAGATTTACTTGCAGATAGTAGCTACATTGAATGAAAGCTATGCACATTACACCCACCTTTACTTAGCCTTCAGATTGCAATCTTGTCAAAAATGCATTCACAAAATTTACTTAAAGCTACTGTCCTCCATTTAACCAATACCTCAAGATTATCAACCTCAACATTAACAATGTAGGACTTGGCCTAGTTTAGTTGGTGTTGTGCTCTGCCTTGTTCTTTGGATACTCTATGCAAACGGCCCCAAGGAAGAGAAGTGTTTGAGAAGTTATCCTTGCCAGAAACCACCACACATTTACCCTTGTCAAATGCAAATAGTGAAGTATAGAATGTAAAATTAAAATCAGTTGATAAAGGGAAGTAACAAAGGTGAGGCTGAACATTTTGTCCATATAAAAAGGCAATTTGATTTTGTTTTTAGGGCTTTAGATTCATGATGACAGCTAGTACCACACTTCTAATTTCAGCCATTTTAAACTTTTGAATATGCATTTACAAGAGAAGAGAAGACAGTGTTAAACACTGTCAATTGAATAACAAATTGTGTATTCAATACCACACAACAGCCATTGCATGAGATTAATATTCTAATAATCAGCTCTCCAACAAATCTTTCTACTTGTTCAAACTAACTCCCTCCCCAAAACAAACAAAACTAAAAGGATTTCATTAAAATCCTAAACCCTAAACCCTAAATCCTCCCCCTTAACAACTACTTATTCTTCATCGTCAAGCCAAGTTCCCCAGCCACAATAACAGTAGTAGCCATATCCAGAAACATGCCATGCTCCACCACCCCAGCAAGCTGCAGAATTGCTTCACTGGCAGCCTTCAAATCCCCAATACTCCTCTCGAAATACAAATCCACAATGAAGTTCCCATTGTCCGTGACAAAGGGCTCCTCCTTCTCCCCAAAAGTCCTAAGCTTGGCAACACACCCA
>Ga0123342_1000758_pt1 | contig 52602 bp, 35 predicted proteins | sample Turbeawhitnodule_FD_89960 | JGI IMG/M metagenome (GOLD analysis project Ga0123342, IMG submission 89960) | Root nodule microbial communities of legume samples collected from Mexico - Turtle bean Mexico white nodule | ecosystem: Host-associated > Plants > Roots > Nodule | place: Mexico: Nepantla...
AAAAAAATATATATATATATATATATATATATATATATATATATATATATATATATTCTTCATTAATTATTCACCATTACAGAAAATATGAAAATTTATTGTCTTGGTCTAATTCAACAACTGCCGAAGGTATTTTTATACACAAAATTCTTAAGGTCTTACAAAATTTAGAAGTCCTACTCGATACCAGCAACTTCTATATAATTTTCTTTTCCGAAGTATATGGGTGCTTGAAAACTTCAATAGAGTTCAAGTCGTAGGATTGAAAAAATAAAATCGTGTTGTATTCCCCAAATTTGTAATTTTCTCTGCAAAATGCCTAGTAATGTTGGTGTCAAATTTCATTTTTGTGTACACAATATTTTAACAATTTTTCTTCCCAACTAATTCTAAAAGTTACTCTAGAGTCATATATGAGATTGATATATAAGGATCCCTTATGGATATATAAGGATCAGTTGGTCCTGTAAATTTTAGAACACAAACAGCAGACTTATGCTGCAGATATACATGTTGGCATCTTTAAAATTTGAATACCAGAATAATTTGGTGAAACTAGAACTCTAAACCAAGGATCAGTAAATTACAGGTAGCTCAATGTTTTTTTTATTTATTAATATATATATATATATATATATATATATATAAAATAAGAGTATTTAAAGGATATTCCAATCATAAAGATCCAAACAATTCATCATCTACCACTACATATAATCATACAGAGCAAAGACAAAATTACATACATCTAAAGTTCCCTCAAATGCTCCTTATTTATTGCAGCAGCATTATCTTACCTATTCCAGCACCAAGGATTTCTACACTCCCTATATGCTCATCAAATGTAGCATAATCTCCTAAGGTCCTCCTTTTTGCATATTGTGAAAACAGTGGCATGGCACAATGTGCACCAAGAACACTTGAACCCATACCTCTCCACGTGAGTTAGGCCTCCAATCATTACCACAGCTTTTAAAGATGAATCCTAGTGCACCTTCCATTCATCCTGAAAAGCACCCCTCCTTGCCCCTAGTTCCTCTACGACCACGACGACCTCTGCAACAACTCTGGAAAGCTCCTCCACTCTTCAATACTTCCTTAGCTACATTACAGGTAGGTCAATGGTGTTGATATCATATGGTTCAGGTAGGTCAATAGACGAGAGGTATATTCTCCTCATGGTGATCAACGTTTGCTTCCAGAGTGTGGAAGTGTAAGAAACCAATTGGTTTTCTTTTACCACTTCCATAACTTCTTCGTACAAAAGTCCATCCTATTCTTGCGTGTCTTGGAAACATTCCAGAAAAATCTATTTCTAATATATTATTAATTACATAATTCAAAACTCATTTCGGATTATACAACTACGTAACATGAAAATACATTTCAAATTATATAATTTAAAATGTTTCTTCTGGATTGTATAATCCAAAAATACAAACAAGAATACATTTTCACAGACAATCTAAAATTCTAGAAATATGTTCTAGATTACGTAATTCAAAAATGCATTCCAAATTAGGTGGAAAAGGTAATTGGCTCTTACAGCAGACTTAGTAGGTCCAAAAGCACATGAATAGTAGGATAGTTGCAAATTAGAAAAGAACAGGAGTAAGATAATAGAAGCTAGGTTATTGACATGGAATAGAAATTTGGGGAGAGTAGGGATGATAATAGCTAGGTTTGGATACTACAATTTTAGTGGGATACCTGCATTGTAAAATAATAATCAGACTCATATCCGTATAGGTAACAGTGACAATTTCTATACACCTAAATCCTTATCCACTAGATACTTGTATGCTACTTAGATCCACTACTTAACCTTAGTTAATCTGAATAAAGTCAGCTCTTCTGCATTGGATTCACAAACTAATAAAACACAAATGCGATTATAATCCTAATATTAATGATGGAAAAAAAAAATAAAAAGAGTTCCGATTAAAACTAAAAAAAGTAGTTTAATTGAAGAAAATATTCAAAAGGAAATCTAATTCACTAAATAAAATTCTTTAGCTTAATAAGAAAAGTTGTGGACTTGTAATTCTAGATATAAAATATAAATAATATATTATACAAGTTTGAGTAGGACTGGGTACAATGTCTCAGTATAATCATCAATAGATATTGCAAATGTCCAAGTCTGACGTCAAATAGTATGAACTGATCCGTGGAGTAATCAAGTGTTTGGCTCTCCCCCTTAATATTTAACTTCTGAGAGATGAGTTCTCTAAATGCTTGAGTATTCTATCTAGTATTAAAACTGGTTTTCTAAATTTTGGAAAGGATTAGTTAAAAGGGGTTAAACACTTCGGGATTATGGAATGCTTGATGTAAGTGTTGGGTTCTCTCCCTCATAGCTAACTTTTGAGGGGGGGATTTCCCAAGTGATTGGGGATATTTGCAACCTATCAGTTTAAAATAGGTAAATTACCCTACTCGGTCATAGATCAAGTTCATGGATAAAAAACATCATATCTTTGGTGACAACATATTCAAATACATGGAATGCCAGAATATTACAAAAGTAATTTTAGTTAGATCTTAAAAGAATTGTTTTAAAACTAATACTTTTCGTGCAGTAAGTTCTTCCAACATCAATCATTTTAGAACTTATTAAGATTCAATAAATAACTGGATAAACCAGCTTGTGATCTAAACCATTGTATATTTTATCAAACAAACAGGTATGTTGCATTCGACTTGATCTAATTCTATCTCCATCTATGCTCACCTGCATAGGATTTGCCTTATATGTAGTAACAATATCTTGAACCGTAATCTGACTAGAGACAGCAGGATAGAAGTATCAGTTGACCAGGTTCTTGGGAGAACTATTGTACTGTCAAAATGCAGCTTGTAATGTAGTTTTCAGCCTTACAATTGGACCTGTAATGTAGTTTTCTGCAACTGATTTATTATAACAATATAGGGTGATGTTATCAAAAGCTCAGAATTTCAATTAAAAAGCTCAAATAGTACTTGGTGAATTGTTCATGATGAAATGCAACATTTACGACTAAGATTTGAACTGAAGAATAGGAAATACTTTTTTCTCACATTTTTTGAAAAACTAAATTACAAAGATTCTTGGATGAAAGTCAACGAGAACAAATTAAAACAAAGAAATTGTTGTATTGAAGAGTAAACTAAAAAGACAAACAAACAACACACAGTAACAATTGGGTAGAATCTATAACTTAGAAAGATTCGTCAAACAAACTAAACAGTTAAAACAACACACGGCAAAGGAACTCCATCCCTCGCATTATGAACAGAGCTATAAAGAGATAAATCGGAAATTAACATAATTAGCACTCTAAAGTGCATCATGATGCATACAATTGATTACATACCATATATGACCGCAATCTGTTCATGAAATATCATCCCTACACAAATGTCCTTCTAAGATCCTAAAAATGTGATGGCAAGTAAAAGGTTGCCAGCACTGGCTGTCACCACCACTATCTCAAATGAATGAACCGGATGGTAAATACATCCAACCAAAGCAAATAAATTTGATGTATATAACTACATATATCATATAGAGCCAGTCTGCCAAATTATAAACAGAGTCTACACCTTTAATTGCAGGGTCAGTAACACATTTGCATGAATCAAGAATCAGCAACTATCATCACATAAGAAACAAAAAAAATCAGTCTGAACCAAGATTTTAAAAAGCAGTCCAAGACCACGATTTTGTTTGAAACATCAACGGTTTTGGTGTCTCATTGACGCAATTACAGCCATGCCAACAAAATTCGACTGCAACTTCGCACAATACCATGACAGCAACAAAACTGTGAGCACGACCATGATTTAAAACCACAAAAGAAACTAACTATAGAGTTTGATGATGGCATATCTCTTTGAGAAGCGCATATCTGGCCTTCTTAACACTGTAAAAGCAGAAGAATATATGTTGCTCAAGATCCCCAAGCAAATGCTCCAAAACAGGTTGGTTCTTTCTAAGCTGTTTAAGCACCTCCTGAATCGGATGTCTCTCCCTTCCCCTCTCCAACGCAAACCGCACGAAAGCCTTATCAGCTTCCACCGCGGTTTGAAGCCGATCAACTAGGCTATCAATGGTGTTAATGTCATTCACCACAAGAGTTCCATTCTCCGCAGCCTCTAGCTGCTTCAACCTCGCAAGGTTCCTCGTCTTCTGCCGGGGAACACAAAGCGGCGCCGCGACAACGGCAGCGAAACCAATTGCTGCATGGGCAGCGACAAAGGCGACGGCGGCAACTGCGGCGACGGAAATAACAGCGCAGCCGGCGGTAGCGTGGCGGAACATGCGGATTCGCGAGTGGCACTTGCGGAGGTCGCGCTGGATGTCGCCCTTGAGGTGGGTGAAGCTGTCGCGGAGCTGGTGGAGGCGAGCGAGCGAGAAGGGATTCTCCTGGCTGTCGAATTGGAGGAAGAGGTCATAGGCGCGGTCGCACTGGGCCTGGGAGAGCGGCGGCCCGTCGGCGGGGAGGACGGCGAGGAGACGGGAGAGCGGCTCGTAGAGGTTGCGCGCGCGGAGGATGGTGAGGAGGAGGCGGAGACAGAAGTCGGAGGTGGTTTCGCTGTGGTCGAAGTAAGTGGAGACGAGGCGCGTGAGGTTACTGCTGGGTTTGGACTTGGCGAGGGCTTCGCGAACGCTGTTGGAGTCCGGTTGGAGGACCTTGGATAGGACGTAGCGGTGGTGGGAGTCTTCGTCGTGGAGGTCGTGGACCTGCGAAAGCGCCTGGATCATGGAGCGGATCTCGTTGTAGGAGTGGGCCTGAACGGCCCGGTGGAACTCTCGCGACACGTTTGGGCTTGCGGTGGAAGCGTCTTCATCTTCTTTTGATTCTTCTTCTTCTTCATCTTCTTCTACTTCCGTGGAGTTCCCTACGAAACAAAACGAAGATTCGGTGAGACATTTTCACAAACAGGTTGGGATGAGAGTAAAGAGGTTTTGGTTTTGGTTTTACCTTGAGAATTGGGATGGGAAGGTGTGGGAAGAGAAGTGTTGGTGTTGGGAGTAGAAGGTCTCACTGAGACGCATTCCAGCATATCTATTTAAATACTTTGCTAAAACTTTCTATTCTTTTCCCACCTCCTTCCATACAACTCTATCTCACTACCCTGCGTATAACCGCCGAAGAGACTCACACTTTTTTGTTTGGCTTGTTCTATGCTGTTTCTGTTTCAGACTTCTTTCGAATACATTTCCAACACCTACATTCATTCTTCTGCTCATAGATAACTCTACCGTTGATTTTATTTTATAGTTTTCTTAACAAACTTACTCCATTAAATTCACATGGACCCAAGTTATTTTTCATCAACATTATATTGTTGGAAAATAATCATAATAATAATATTAAAAAATAATAATTAACTTCTAAGTATCCCGTGAATTTAAATACTTTTTTATTTTATTAAGTTTTATTTCAGTCTAATGTTATTTGGATTTTTTGTCAACATGATGGTGTAATCATTATTTCATATGTTCATTTAAAACTTACCCATCACTCATTTCTTCTCTCCTTAATTTATTTAAATTTGTTAGTCAACTCATTCATGCACAGAAAAACAAACAGAGTTGAAAGAGAATAAGAAAGAAATGAGCAAGTTATTCGTGAGTTTGAGATGGAAATAAACGTCGAGTCATTCCTTTTACAACAAAAAATCAAACCGGAGTTAGTTGGAAAAAATAAAAAATATTTTTGGAAATCAATAAAACGAATATTTTTAATAAAATTCAAATTGAAAATAATTAAATTTATAACATACTTAAAACTAAATTAAACCTTTAAAAAATAATTCCTATTCAAATCAATTGAAAACTCTCAATTTATATGAGTGAACAATTAATCACATTGCTTCAATAAAAAAATAATCATGTGAAACCTTTGAAAAATAATTCCTATTCACATCAATTGAAAACTCTCAATTTATATATGAGTGAACAATTAATTGCATTGTTTCAATAAAAAAGTAATGATGTGAATAATTGAGAAAGTTCTAATTAATATTAGTCAAGAAATAACATCAACCAATATTGGTCCAAAAAATAATTTTAGTCGACGTGGATTAAAAAACATCACCTAAAAATAATTTGAAGTGACATTAATAGAAAACATTATCAATATTGACAATGAAAACTCCTACTAACATTGCCTAAGAAGTAATAGTAACCTATATTGACAAAATAATTATTCTTGGCAAATGTTAGTTAAAATTATCTATAATGTGAAAATATGTATTTGAAATTTATCCTTATTTAAATATTTTTTTAACTAAGATTTTAGTTTGCATCCTTTATAATCCATTAGACAAAAGAAATGTTGTTCGATGAATTTTTAAAACAAACTAAAAAATAGTTAAGTTAAGTGATTTAATTAAGTTGTTGAGTTGTTTTCGTAGTTTTCTCTCTCTGAAGCAACTAAATTAGGGTTTCTGAATTGGGGTTTTTGAATATGGCTTTTTCTTTTACGTGAATGGTTGTGCAATGTCGATTCCAGCAGATGTTGCAGAACAATGACAGAGCACCCTTCAAGTAATGATTTTTGAATTTGAATTTGAATTTCTGATTTCTAGCGGTTTTTTTTTCACTTTCCCCATTCTCTCTGTCTCTGAAACCTGATTACTCTCTCTCTTTTCTCTCAAACCCTAATCGCAACCCTACATCTCAACCTTCCGCCCTCCTTTCTCTCCTTTTCCTTTACTTATTTTCACCAGTTCAGTAACTTCAGAGATGCCATATTTGAAAGTATTTTTGCCCAAAAACACCATTAGACATTTAGAAATGGCGCGTGCTTATGAAATTTGAAATGATAATGACTACTGTTTTTCACTATATATACAATGTTGTATAGAGCCATTATTTCATTTATGTTTGGTTTTGTTCTTTTCATTTGACATTGAACGAGGTAATCTTTTATACCGTTTCTAGGGTTGAGTTCATGTTCTAGGGTTGTAAGCATGTGTTCAATTCATTTCTCTTTATTTTTGCCTTTCTAATATTTTGTTCTTTTGATTTGTTCATCTGATTCAACTTGGTTTTTGGTGGATAACGAAGGGCATAAACATATTGTTAAGTATAATATGGACTTGTGTGTTCCAGAGATCATTGGAGGATGGTCTTAATTCCGCGAATTTTATGGCCTTCATGGCAATCATTTTGTATATTTTGATTATGTAGGAAATAATAGTTTTAAGATTACTTTGTTTAATGGAAGATCGTCTTCTTCAACCGTGAATAAATTTTATGATCGTATTGAGAGTCGTTGCCCTCTCATTGACGGTCTGTATCTTCATTTCACTATCACACTATCTGTGTCAATCAAGCCATCTGGTAATTTTTTATTGCATCATTTCTTAAGTTTGATTTTACTTTATATTACTTTATTACTGTATTTATACATATGTTACTTGGCTTTTAGGATCTTCCTGTTTCTTTTGCCAATTTCATTCACAAAAGCAGGCTAAAGTATATTGTCCTTCATGGACATAAGAGTGAAGTTAAGTGCAAAATTCTGATACAACCACCTCCAAAAGCTTCTGTTAAATTTGGTGTTGGATGGAGAGAATTTTGTAAGATGCATGCATTTCGTGAAGGTGACAAATTGATTTTTGAGGCTAATATTGAGGTACAACCCACAGATTTGAGGGTATTGTTAGTTTTGTGATTAGTGAATAAGTTAATTTCGCAAATATGTTTCAGCGAAAGACAATGTTACTTTATTTCATTACAAGTTATGTTTTGTTTCATTATTACATGTTATGTGTTTGATTTTATTTTATTTTATTTTTCAAGTTTATTTAATTTAACCGTATTAGCAATAATTTAACTGAACAGTGTTCTAATTTGTCTCAGAATTGGAAATTCGATTTGAATATTTTATAATGCAGTATTGTATAAAAGCCCAATTTGAATATATTGCATGTCAGAATTGGAAAGTCCACTTTGAATATTGCATGTCAAACCAATAACCAGCTTCAAATAACAAAGACATAGAAGAGTATTTGCATGCAAAAATGTTAAGGACATACCAAATATACAAATCGAGAATACTGAGCAAACAAGATCGACAATGTTTGTGAATGTTCTTTTCCTTTCTCAATAGCAATAGCATGTTCATACAAGGAGAACGCATCCTCCATTTTTCCTGTAATATCAATATCAATGAATGGAAAAGTTGTAAACAAATCAACCTAAAATTAAGTCAAATGTAAAAACACCTAGACAAACCAACATACCAATTTGTGTTCCATATTTGCATGCTTGATTATTGTTTCAAGAATAAAATTTTACCATCTATCACCATCTATATATTCAAATAAGTAAGTAAAAACTGTAATTTGTAATATTTAATAAAAAAAAATAGAAAGTGGATTTTGGGAAATCATGTGGCGCCAATTTGACTGCACTAAATTTGACTAGATTTATGACATTGTTTCAATGAGGTTTGTTTGTATTATGAAACACATTTATCAATGTTTTCTCCAATAATGCATAAAGTTGAATAACCCTTTTCAAAAAACACTTACACAAGCCAGCATACCAATTTATGTTCTATATTTCATGCCTGATTATTGCTTCAAGAATAAAGTTTCACCATCTATCACCATCTATATCTTCAAATAAGTGAGTAAAAACTGTAATTTGTAAAATTTAATAAAAAAATAGAAAGTGGATTGTGGGAATTCATGTGGCGTCACTTTTGAGAAAATTTATGACATTGTTTCAATGATGTTTGTTTGTATTATGAGACACATTCATCAATGTTTTCTCCAATAGTGTATAAACTTGAATGAGCCTTCCCAAAACTGTAAAAAGTATGTGCAAAATTACTTTTTGCTGCATGGATTCCATTTATAACATTTTTTTATGGTTTATGAGAGCAGTGCAGATTGATCAATGTTTGCACATCTGTATAATTCAACCTGGTGTGTTTCATGAAATGAACCAATTGCTAAAGTTGTCAATCCTGTGAAGTTATGGGTGTTAGAGCAAAATATATTAATAATATTTCATAAATAAATATTTCCCATTTCATAGATAAAATATTTCCCGTGCAAGGCACATGTTAATAACCTAGTAGAAGAATAAACTAAAGGTTAAATAAACGCAAAGTGAAAGATTAAATAACAATGAAAGGGGATGCCCCAACTTAACTTTAGGAGAAATAATTATCCCAACTTATTCTTGGAGTCCTTATAAAATAGAGCATGTTAATTATTCTTGTCGGTTGACTCGAAATGCCTTAGTGTGTCTGCGTCACTCTTTGTCTAGAACCTTTGCGTGTGCATGTGTCGTTCTTGTGATGAATGCCTGAAAACACAAAGACAAAGGGCGCCCTAGAGGTCGTTTTCACTCCGACGCTCAAGTCAGTACTGAGGCTAGGAAACACCAAACTGTATAACTGTCACTGTGTGTGTTAAGCGGCGCAAGGGAATAACGTACCTTGCCAAGTTTGTTACCTTACTATTTATGGACTGAAACTAGGGTTTCCTCTTTACCCGAAATCGGCTTTTCTGATGGGGCGGGCCCAACACTATTGTTACCCTACTTCTTAGGATAACCTAGCGCGTGGGATCCCTAACTGGAGTGCAACCACTGACAGGGTGACCACCTGGGTACCTCCTCGCGCACCTGATCTCTGGGGTCACCCGTCTCTGGGAGTGCCCTAGCTGTTCACGTGCCATGCATGTTGCTCATCCCTGGAACACGACCCTCACAAGTCATATCTTTCCAGTGGCTTTACACTTGTGTTACGCCTGAACGCGTCATCCACTCTACACGCATGGACCCTCGTGACCTAGACTTCTCCCTCACTAATAACTGGTGTGTGATCTGGGATCCACCTCTTGTGGTCCATCTCTACTGTTTGGGTTCCCGATGTTCGACCTCTCCACATTGTCTAGTGGCACGTCGGTACATCTTGATGACCGATGTCTAACCACTCTTTGGTTCCTTAGCGCACGTGCTTTGCGAGATACTGGCCCACACTGTTCGTGGGACCCCGCTTAAGGACTGGTCGGTACACAAGCCCCCCAGTCTCGAATTGTAACTTGTTTCAACGAAGAGACTAAGTCCTGGCCCTGGGTGACCGACGTGGTTCTGTGTGACAGGACGTGAATACTGCACCAAAGTGACGTCTTTCTGGGCCTGTCTTATCTGCGCACACGTGTTTTGATCAATGGCTAGGGCTTAACGTCGCTTACGCTGCTTTGTTTCCTTTAAACATTCGAAAACGCGCGCGTTCAATCACTGCTCCATCATTCTCTGAAACACTATTGATTGCTTTGTCTTCTTCCTCAAGCATTCTCGTGTTTCCCCTACACATTCCAGCATCTTCTTGCTATCTGATAAAAAGGTACGAACTTTGACTATTTTTCGTACTCGCTTATTAATTCTGATGCTGGATAACTGCTTGGGCTGCTTAATGTTTGCATTTCAATCGCCCTATGTTCCTTTTTCTTGGGTTTCCTTCGAGTTAGGGTTCAAGAAACCCAAGACTCTCGAGGAGCTGATTCTTGTTATTGCGCGGTTATATTTGCGCACTCTGCCCCCGTGCATTCACACATTTTATCCCTGTGTTTCCTATTTTCTCGTATTATGAAATTTGCACGCAGGAATGGTTTTGAGCGAAGAGAAACGGGCCAAGCTGGCTGGCACCCTGACTCGCCTCCGAGGGATGTCTAGGGGCGTGGGCAACTTTAGCCCCTACGCCCTTGCTTCTATCACGACCGCGCCCTCGCCTACTCCTTCCACTCCTGTAGTCGCGGTCTCTCTTGCCGCCCAATCATCTCCCACTCCCTTTCCTCACGAGAGTAAGGTGGTAGAGATCGAATCAGACGAGAACTTTGCCGAGGGGCCACTCCCTAAGAGGCTTAAGCCTATGCCGGCGAGGGCTTCGTATTCTTCTTCTACTGGTCGCTCAGTTTCGCCTGGTGATCGAACAACAAGCGTTCCCTTGTTCTCTGACTTTGGTGGGACGAGTGCTTATGCGACTCGTCCTGCCCTTGAGCTGCCCCTTGTCCTTTAGCATGCCCTTAAAGGCTTCTAACTAGGGGTGACTGTGGACTCGGATGAGGCCGCTGCGAGGGAAAGACTGGGCTTCAATGTTGGGGCTCTTCTTGCTCAGTCCAACGCTTTCCTAACCAGGCCTGAAACGAGGGTGGTGCTAGTAGAGGCCAAGACTAAAGAAGGAACGTCCCTGCTGGCTCGTTCTTTTGTTGCCCGCAAGACTGCACTGAAACAGGAATTGGCTTGCCTTTGCCGTTCTGAGAAAGATCTCTCTAAACAACTTCGCGCCAAATGCTAGAGGTTGCCGAGCTAGAGGCAAGAATCTTGCCCTTTCGAATCTGGGTCTTCGAGCTAGAAGAGGTTGCTGAGGTGTCCAAATCCAAGATTGCGAGGCTTGAAAGAAGGTTCATCAATCGAGAAGTGCAGCTGGGACAAGTGGAGGCCAAACTCCTCCAACAAGCTAAGAGGTTTGAAGAAACCGAAGCTGAGCTGACCGGAAATGCTGCTGATGCCTATGACACGGGTTTCGAGGATGCCCTCGCTCAGGTTGTCTACGTGCATCCCGAGATGGACACTACGCCTTTCGCGGTATCAAACCGTGTCGCAAACGGGCAAATCGTTCCCAGGGTCCTTTCTTAACTTGTATTTGGTTGTCAGAAAAGCAATTTATTATCTGCTTGTAACCATACTTTCTCTAACCTCTAGCTATTTTCATTTAAACCGAAAACTGTTCTTTAAACTCGCTCAACGGCTAACTCGTGGTGCCTGACACCAAGACGCTTCTTCTAGCGTTATGTGATATGCTGCCCTCATCGTGAGGAGGGGGTTTTAACTGTGAACTAGGTCGCTCCTCCTTGGCGCTCTTGCTCAAAAGGAGTGGTGTTCTCTATGAACCTACTTCTCCACTTACGGGGCCTCTAACGCAAGGGGAACAAACTTTCAACTGACCTCGGCTTCGCTTAAAGGCGCGGAGGATTTATCTGGTGAATTATTTCATTCGACCTTGGCGCTTTCACTCGAGAGGGGAGGTGTTCTCTCGCGAACCTACCTCTCCGCTCACAAGACTTCTAATGCAAGGAAACAAATTTTCAACTAACCTCGGCTTCGCTCAAGGGCGAGGAGGATTTATCTCGCGAACTATTTCGTTTAACCTTGGCATTTTCACTCAAGAGGGGAGGTGTTCTCTCACGAACCTACCTCTTTGCTCACAAGACTTCTAATGTAAGGAAACAAATCTTCAACTGACCTCGGCTTCGCTCAAGGGCGAGGAGGATTTATCTCGTGAACTATTTCGTTTAACCTTGACGTTTTCACTCAAGAGGGGAGGTGTCCTCTCACGAACCTACCTCTCCGCTCACAAGACTTCTAACGCAAGGAAACAAGTCCTTAACTGACCTCGGCTTCGCTCAAGGGCGAGGAGGATTTATCTCGCGAACTATTTCGTTTTAACCTTGGCGTTTTCACTCAAGAGGGGAGGTGTTCTCTCACGAACCTGCCTCTCCGCTCATAAGACTTCTAACGCAAGGAAACAAGTTCTTAACTGAATTGTACATAACTCGAAAAAACATTTCAATCGAAATTTATTTGGTGACCTCGTTAAAAAACCCTTATAAGGGAAAAAGAGTGTCCCCTAATACCATGTACAACGTTCCTGCTTAACTGAAATAAAACTTGAAGTCGGCCTCATTCCATATACGAGGGATCGGGCCTTGCTTCAGCATCTCAAGTCTGCCTGCTTCATCCCGAGGACTTCTGTTACTCTAAAATAAATAGTCCATATGGGGGTGACCTAACGTGAAACCAGCGGGGTCGCCTTCTCTAGTATCTGGTGTCTTTCTTCAGGTCCTTGGCATACTTTGCCCCCCATGTGTATGAGTTTTTTAAACTAGTCCTGTTTTTGCACAAGGACTGAACTGATCGCCTGATCGATCATCACTGGGTACCAACTAAACGATGTGCTTGGTTGTGGTTTGCACAGGATTGGAGGGCTGGCTAAGTACTCCTTCAACCTGATGAACGCCTCTTTACACTCTTGGTAAGGGAGGTCGCCCCCTCCTCCAATTGGTGCAAATCCAGACAAGACAGACATGCGACTTTCTGGGTTTGTCTCCATACCACACTCAACGAGCAAGGAACCCAAAAACTTCCCTGATTTTATCCCGAACACATACTTCTCGGGGTCCGGTTTCGGCCTGTACTCGACTATCTTTTCGACCAGACTTTGTGTCGTTTGACTGGGGGTGTTGCTCAACTTGGAGACCTTTCCTCCAATCTCTCTTTCCCAAGGTTGTCAAACGGATCAGATCTGATCTCTCGGGCTATCTTCCCACGGGCAAATTTTGCTATGGTCCTGACGGGTTCGGCGCGACTGACCTCACGCAGGGGGACCTCCTCTGTGTACGGCGGTCTAGCAGTGACCATGGATACCCCTCTTCTTCATTTTTTGTCTATTCTTGTAACATTTCTTGGCCTCATTCTGTTCTGACTTGATGGTAATCATCTTTCTTGTCAAGTCCGGTAGCTTCATCTTCATGTGCCTTGTCGACGGCACTGCCTCTAACCTATTCAGCGTTGGTCTACCCAACATGTTATAACCAGATGAGGCATTGACGACAAGGTACCTGGTGCTCTCCGTACGCGACGCGGTGCCATCCGTGAAGGTAGTCCTCAGTTCTAAGTATTCGAGCACCTCTACTTGGTCTCCTGCGAAATTGTACAGACAGTCACCATAGGGTCTCAACATGTCTGAGGATAGTTGCAGTTTGTTGAAAGTCGTCCAGAACATTACATTTGCCGAGCTTCCTTGATCTACTAGCACGCGGTGCACCTTCCTTCCTGCGGTTACCGTCATGATCACCACTGGATTGTTGTCATGGGGGTCAACGTCCTCAAGGTCGGCCTTGGTGAAGACCAGGTCGACGTCGAAGGCGTCGTCGGTCCTTTGCGTTTCTACCGACATCATCGTTCGCGCGTATCTCCTCCGCTGAGAAGCGGAACAACCTCCTCCCGAGAACCCTCCTACGATGGTGTGAACCTCCCCATGCACAGGGACTTTATGCCCCAGGCCACCCCCTATCGCCGCCACGTCCTCGATCCCCTGCTTTTCTTACAAGTAATCCCTCAGGAGACCGTTCTTCACCAACTCGTCTAGCTGGTGTTCCAGTGCTAAGCAATTGCGTATGGGATGACCGACTGCATGGTGGAACTCGCACCAGGCGTTCTTGTTGGGCCCGAGCCTCTTGTCGGTCTTGGGAGGTACTGCATGAGGTCCTTTACTTCTACCACGAAGTCGTGCCTTGGTGGCACATTCTCCCTCTCGCGTCCCCTAGCATGAGGCTTCCTTGGTTGATAGGGTTGCTGCTTCACAGGGGTCTTCATCTCTGTCGTCGCCTCGAGCACCCTTAGGATTTGAGGGCGACCTGTTGCACGCGGGTGCATGGGAACAACGCACGTGCGTTTCTCGATAACTTCTTCCTCCGCCACAATATGACCCACTGCGCGACGCCTTATCTCGGCGAATGTCTTAGGGTGGTTTTGGATGAGTGACTCGCTGAAGGGTCCTGGCACAATGCCCTTCCTGAACGTGTGCACCATCATCCTTTCGTCTTTGAGGTTCAACCTCACCACCTGTGCTCCAAAGCGGTGGAGGAACTCCTTCAAAGACTCTCCTTGATATTGTCTTACATCTAAGAGATCATAAGAGACAGACGAGGGAGCCCGATTCGCAATGTATTGTGCCCTGAACAACTTTGTAAGTGTTGGGAACGACGTTACATGGCCATCAGGGAGGCTGATGAACCAGTCCATCGCTGTTCCCGCCAGAGTGCTCATGAACAGCTTGCATCTCATCGCATCGGAGCCCCAACCAGTATCATCTGTGTATGGAAAGCCGTGAGGTGGGCCTCCGGGTCCTCTGTACCAGAGAAGGTCACCTTGGGCCCTACGAGCGTGGCTGGTATTGCTGCATCCACGATCTCTTGTGAGAACTGCGTCGGGAACTCCCTGGGTGGTGTCACAGGCTCCTGATCAGCACCCTCACGCTCACCTGTGAGGGTTTGCAGTTCCTCGTTCGAACGACACAGTTCTTCGCTCGTTGCTTGCGACGCTACCAAGTCAGCTTGGATGCGTTCTTGATTTGCTCTCGACGCGACCATCTCTTCCTGAAGGGCTCGCATCGTCTCCATAACCTGTTGCAGGGTGAGGCCCTCACCCCCGTTTGGTGCAACAGGTCCCTGCCTCGTACTTCTCATCTCCTGGATCTTCCTGGTTCTTGCTGGTGGGACAGTGTTTTGTATCGTGCCACATGGTGGGCGCCAAAATGTTCCTTCCGGTTGACTCGAAATGCCTTCGTGCGTCTGCGTCACTCTTTCGTCCAGAACCTTTGCATTTGCACGTGCCGTTCCTGTGATGAATGCCTGAAAACACAAAGACAAAGGGCGCCCTAGAGGCCGTTTGCACTCCGACGCTCAAGTCAGTACTGGGGCTAGGAAACACCAAACTGTATAACTGTCACTGTGTGTGTGTTAAGAGGCGCAAGGGAATAGCGTACCTTGCCAAGTTTGTTACCTTACTATTTATAGACTGAAATTAGGGTTTCCTCTTTATCCGAAATGGGATTTTCTGATGGGGCGGGCCCAACACTGTTGTTACCCTACTTCTTAGGATAACCTAGCGCGTGGGATCCCTAACTAGAGTGTAACCTCTGACGGGGTTACCACCTTGGTACCTCCTCGTGCACCTAATCTCTAGGATCACCCGCCTCTGGCAGTGCCCTAGTTGTTCACGTGCTATGCATGTTGCTCATCCCTGGAACACGACCCTCACAAGTCATATCTTTCCAGTGGCTCTACACTTGTGTTACGCCTGAACGCGTCATCCACTCTACACACATGGACCCTCGTGACCTAGGCTTCTCCCTCACTGATAACTGGTGTGTGGTCTGGGATCCACCTCTTGTGGTCCAGCTCTACTGTTTGGGTTCCCGATGTCCGACCTCTCCACATTGTCTAGTGGCACGTCGGTACATCCTGATGACTGATGTCTAACCACTCTTTGATTTCTTGGCGCACATGCTTTGCGAGATACTGACCCACGCCGTTCGTGGGACCCCGCTTACGTGGCACCAACATTACTAGTGGTCAATGACGCCCGTGGACTGGTCAATACATTAATCAATATTTTTATATGTACGAAGAATTGTCATATTATTAAATTTTTTTATATTATTTAACTACAATGATAAGTATCATAATACTAAGTTTCCTTTTTTTCATTTCATTTAAAAAAAACACATATCAAACTATTTTTCATTTATATTAAAGTTCATGAAAGATAATAACAACCAGTATTTGATGTGCACCTTTTAATAGGCTTGTAATTTAACATTTGAAATAATACTTTTAGTGGAATGTTGCATTTAGGGATGACTAAACTGGTCAACCTGACCCTTTTGGTCTAAGCCGCCAATGTTATGTGGGTTGAAAATAGTAACTCGTCCCATCATAGGTTTGTAATCTAGTTTTGATTGCATAGTGAATTCTCAGTGGTTAGCTGAAGACTAGATGTGGCTCTTGGTTAAGAGTAAACCAGTATAAATCTCTTTCCTTACACTGATATACTGCTTTAAGTTCTATTCTTTATATTTTGCCGCATTAAATAATCATTGTTTTGATAAAACAACTGGTAGATTTTTATTAAAGAACTATTAATCTGATAATCATCCAGTTGAACAGAAAAATCAATTGATTGATTTTACAAATCTTTTCACTCTACTTCCAATCTTTGCGAAAATAATTCACTCCCTTTTGTTTAGGCCATACATTCTAACACTATTTACTTGATTATAATAATTGATATTACTTTTTGGACAATAAAAATATAAAAAAAAAACAATAAAATTAAATTAAATGTTAATATTCTAATGAAGGAAAAATTTATATCTAATAAAATAAAGTAAATATCAACAATACTTCAATAAATCAAATGATATATAAAGAAAGTAATGTAAATAAAGTTCTATATTAAACATTAATCACTACCCATTTTTATTTCAAAAGCACGAGATCTCTCATTAAAAATACAAAAAATTAAAAAAAAAAGACGACTGACTAAGTTGGCGAATTAAGCAGTCTAATCAATACGGATTAACGAGTTAAAAAAATTAACCCGCCCACCAACCCCACCTATTTTTCCATCCCTAATTCCATCCAAGGTCAATTTGTCTTCTTTCCGTCAATTTTTATTTATTTTTTAATCTATTTTGACTCTTTTTATTGCACATTGAATTTCTCTCTCTCGAAACCTATTTCTTCTTTTATGATTTTTCTTCGAGTAATAATGCCAGTTACTTGTATTTCCATTTCTTTAATTTTTTTTATTGATTGCACCACTAATTAAATAAACTAGTTACTAATTAAATAAACTAGTTGTAGACGTTTTGTAATCTCTTAGTGTAAGGCGAATAGTTTAAAAAATGAATATTTTATTTCATATTTTTTTAAGGCTCACGGTAGTAATAACTAATGATTTTTCATTATTTTGGATAAAAAAAACAAGATCATACGTCATTTCATTTTTTAAATTTTTAATCTGAAAGCAAAATTTGATAGTTTTACGGGATGCCTCTTTTTTAAATTTTGATTTATTTTATTTTAAAAATTTATTATTTATGGTACTATGAAATAAAATATGGAAGCATCATGCAAAGTGACACAAGAATGAAAAATGTTATACATTTGAAAACTATTTACATGGTGTCATGAGCATGAATAAAAATAAGATGTAAAAGCATGTTTGTATGTACTATAGTCATATGAGAATGGTTATGAATTTGAAAACTAATTAAAAATATTCAATATGGATGCATGTTTGTATGCACTATGTGGAGTGAAAATAAAAAAATGTTTTGCATTGGAAAACTTGATATATGATATCATGAACATCAATCCAAATCCTTATTAAAGCTTATTAAAGATAAATAGATGAAACATCTTCTCTTTTTGTTCTCAAAGGTGTAGAGAAAGTCTATTTTATAGATATTTGGACTTTAACACCATAAATTTCATTGATGTCTCTAAATAATACAATAGACTTTTAAAGTTGAAGTGTCCCTCAAAACATAATCCACAATTATTTGTATCTTAAGATATATTATATGATAAGAAGAAACAAACTCTATACGAGATTTTCACAAAGCCAAGTAATTATGAGACCCAAAAAGACAATAATTAAATCTCCATTCCCAACAACGATACATATAAGTACATGTAAATTACCACAAATCTCAAAATGCACATGTTATAGTAACATGATAGTGTGTGATGGAAGAACAACCTAAAATACCCAAACTCATACCTACAAACTAATTAGTAAACTTTTCATATAGATATAGAAATTATTCTCTACCCTAAGTTTAATAATTCGACATATAATCATTCAAGAAAACTCATTAAACAAGAGATGAATACATATTAGAAAGTCAAAAGAAAGGAAAAACAAATATATAAAAAAATGCTATGAAAAATAGGTTAGATACATAGAGGGGTTGAATTGTGTATAAAAAATTTCCAAAATGTTTGTAAGGTTATGTATGATGAAATGATAACAAACCAAGTTTTTAATATGATAGACGATCTACCAAAAAAATTTCTAAAAATGAGGCATTTTAAAAAATCTCATTCTTTTGTTATATCAAATTTAATAACTTGAAATTTAAATAAGTTTAAGGAGAGGAGGAATTTATGTTGTATATATTGGTTCTTTTGTAAACGCAAACTTCGTCTAGTTTTTTCTCAAATGATCAAATTTCACTATGTAGACTAATGTTACAAAGATACAATAGAGTATTTATATTTGGACTTTGGCCATTCCTGGTTGAAACAAACTAAGTATTATTTGTATACTCAACCACTTTTGGCTAAAAACCACAATATTGTTTGGAATACAACCACTACTAGAAAAAACATGGGTTTTGTTTGGAATAATAATCGCTCATGACTAAAAACTTGGAGTATAGTTTAGAACACAACCACTATTGAGTAACAATCCTACAGTATTGTTTGGAATTCCCACTCCAAAATAAAATACGATTATTGTTTGGAGCAACAACCACTCTTGACTAAAGAGTTTATAAGAAATTGGTGGTGCATTAGGGTTTGCATGCGGTGTAGGTGCATTTTGGGACGGCGATGCTCGCGGCTGCTCTATGGGGTGTGTCGTAGAGGTGTGTGCGCCATGGAGGGGGTTTGCACTACTGCTGCGGTTTTGTATGAAAATGGATTGCAGGACTCCTGCGCACGACATGCAACCAATGCGACATCGTGCGTGCGGCGAAGCACGACCAGCAGAGTGCGGTGGAGCGCGACCAGCGGAGTGCGGCGGAGCACGATCAGCGCACTACACGTGCGCTACCAGCAGTAGAGCGCAACCAGCGCGGTGGTGTTGCGCGTGACTAGGCGGAGCGCGACCAGTGCGGCCCCAGCGTGGTGCGGAGCGCGACTAGACTACATCGACTTCTACGTAGGGGTGGAAGTGGTTGTGTGCGTAGTTTTATGGCAGGCAGTGACAATGCGGTTTGTGTGGGTGACGTTTTTGGAAACAACTTGGTAGGGAATGGCAGAGAGTTCTAAGGGATTCCTCATCCCATGGGGTTGTTTAATGGATCGAGAAGTGTCTCATAATAAGAAAGTCTCTACTATGCCAGGCTAAAGGAAAACATTTGCATAGGATTTGGGAAATACATGTGATACAGGCTTGGACAACTTCAAAAACCTTTTGATGAAAGTCAAAGAGAAAATATTTTTCATACAAGATGTCTTATTAATGACAAATTATGTTCATTAATTGTAGATGGGGTAGTTGCACAAATGTGGCAAATACAAGGGTTATGGATAAACTTGGATTACCCACTATCTCTCATACAAAATCCTACAAATTTTAGTGAAAAAGGAGAAATCATTGTCAATAAACAAGTCCTCAAAGCTTTCTCCATTGAAAAATATAAAGATGAGATCTTGTGTGATGTTGTGCTAATGGAATCACCCACATTCTATTAAGAAGACCATGACAATTTGATAGAAAATTTTACATAATAGTCATCTTTAAAATTAGTAGGACAAATATAAAAAACACACCAATAATAATGGAAGGAAATAAGGTATTACACTTATTTTATCAAACACAAATTACTAAAATAAAGATATTTACAAAAGCCAGCAATACAATACATTTATCTCCGTTGGCATCATACTAGAATGAGAATCACTATTATTCTTTGAGAATGACATTCACATATCTTATATTCAACTCACATATGTTATTAGTAAATGACAGTCATCTCTCTTATAATTTTAATGAAGGAACCTTCACCTCTCTTATTTTTTTTAAAAATATTGTATTGATTAGAACTTCAATGTTTTAAATATAAAAATGAAAGAGTTTCATAAAAGAATTATTACTATTATTTTTATTATTAGGATATATAAAAGTTTTATTGTCTCTAAATTATAATTTTTCTTATTAAAGTATTAAAATTTATTTTTTTTAAAAACGTAATTTTAATATAAAAACACATAAATAACTATAAATGTATTAATTTATTATTACATTAGCATGTTATTTTAATAAAGTATAAGTATAAACATAAATAAATAAAAAATGCAATTATTACTTTATTAAAGGACTAGATGAATGTGCATTTTAAAATTAAAGTAAGATGTACTTTATCCAGAGATTAACCTCACCTCACTTGTTATATTATGACAGCGTCACTAACTTAGCTAGTTTTTATGCATAATAAATTAAATACTAAAATAATTAATTATTATATTAACCGATTTAAATATTATTTAATAAATTATAAAATTATTTATATTTAAAATATTATTAAAAATTTATAAATTATCTTTTATATTATATCTAATATTATCACACTTTTAATTATCAACTAATTTAGATTTTAGAATCTAAAATAATTAATAATTAAAATTTTGATAAATAATATTAAATATTAATTCATTTTTTATTAATAACAGAAATCATTTTATATATTGATAAATTTTTAATTTATAAAATAATATTTAATTTAACCATTATAATAATTAATTATTATTTTTTTAAAATTAACTTTTATTTAACAATTTTTTTCATATTTACGTGTTATATGGATCATCCTAGTATTTATGAATAAACTATTAAATAAGATTAAAAACTATATATGAAATTTTTCTATAATATTATTTTTTTTGTTTGTAATTATTTTTTAATACTTGTATTTTAAGAGTATGATTCTTAAATTTCATAATATTTTAAAGAAGGTAAGTGAACAAGTTGTCTTATTAAAAAAAAATTAGCGTCATTTAAGTGTAACATGTTGTAACGTGAGTGCAATTGAAAGAAGTGAAACAGTTTATTTTGTTTCTTGTTGCTGTTTAATTGCCCTTATCCTGTTTCAATTTTTGTATCCATATTAATGTGACTAAAGAATGACAGTAGTAATGTGAAACCAAATTTTGAACAGGTTTTGCAAAATAGACTTTGTCTCCTTCTTGGGCAGAACGTTAAAGTCTTTTGGTACCCTATCACCATTATTTGTCTACAATTTTCCTTCCACGTTAAAAATCACAATCATAAATGTAACTACCACCGCAATTCTTAAGCTTTGTTTTTCTAATGATTTCAGGGTCCCCTTCTAGTGTTCATGCTTGGAAAAAATAATACAAAAAATAAAAACGAATACATAAATATTATTAATTATCAAATAAAAAATAATATTTTTATATATAATTATTTAATAAATAATTGATTCTTTATCTTAAAATAACTAAATAAATATTTTTAAATAATGATTATATAATTTTTTAATAATATTTTTACAAAATTATATATATTATAATAAAATTATGAAAAATATAAATACACATGACCCACTTGTTTTCGATAGTTTGTTACATAAGAAAATAAAAATACTATTTAATTGGATGAATTCATTTGATTATACAGAAAGAAAAAAAAATCATATCTTTCCGGTGTTCTATGATGGGAAAATCTAATGCTGAATTTCTGTCAAACAAATTTCACCACAATCTTTTGATCTGTTATAAATGTAATTTCTTTCTCTACAAAGGGTTATTTTACATTTATGCCGTCTCATAAAAATGTTTTATTGACAAAAGTTCTGAGTATAAGTTTTCTAAATTTGTATTTATGTATGAATAAAAGTCATAAAAACTAATTTTTTTCAAAAATGTTTGTGCAAGAAACTATAAGAGGAAAGTATAATTTGAATTTGAGTTGCAGCATAATTAATGAGATGGGAAAAGGTGGAGACTTGGGAAGAAGAAACTGTAAAATAAGAGTGATAAGTAGTTTACCACACCAACCCAATCTTCACTGTCATATTAACAACAAATAATGGTTTACAAGAGAAAATTCATACATTTATGAAGAAAGAAAAAATGGGGAAGAAGAAAAAGAGAGTAAAGAATAGAGCTTTTCACTGGCCCATGAAAAAGAAAAGAAAAAGAGATGGATAGAGGGGGATACAGGTGCTCTTTATACACTTAGGAAGCAACTGGCCCTATTTTCTGCTATGCACTGAGGGAAAGCAAAGAAGTAATGCACAAATATAACAAACAATATATAATAAGTAACAATTTAAGACAACAATAATAACCTTTTCTTTCATGTTGTTGATTTGAATAACTGGCTTCCAAGGGTCACAGTTGGGGTTCCTTCTCCCATGATTGTTGTCAGGTTCATTTCCTTCTCTAGGATCCGATCAAGTTCCATTTCCACATAGCTCATGGCAGGTCTTTTCTCACTTGAAGGGTCTATGCATCTGATCATGAGCATGATGTAATCTTCCATTCCTTCAGGTGTACAACTACTCTCCAATGTCCGATCAATGGTGTAAGACATCATGCCACGGTCTTCATTGCTTAGCACCTTCATTATGCAGAGGAAAAAACACACCAAAAATCAATCACATACCACCTCATGGACTCTTACCTGTAAGATTACCCCAAAACCACATCTTCAAAACTAGCTATGACACACTTTCAACATCTGACCCCAATAACAACTTGTGTCATGTCACCTTGCATGTATCATGTTAGAAAATTGAATTTAGACATGCAATTTCTAACTTTTGGACAATTTTTTATTTTACTTTTCTTCTTATTTTTCTCTTATAAAAGAGCTTATAGAATAACTTATCCAAACAGATCCTAAGTGGTAATATGTATTCCTATTGACACTGTCAGGTGGTGTGATCATAGTGTTGCAAACATCAAATTTTGATTAGTTAGTTTGTGAGAAACCCCTTTGTAGTGATAGTATATATAAATTAAACTTTACCCATTCAACCAAATTCTGATTAGAGTCCGGAAATGGTGACCCTGTTGCTTCTTTCCCACTTAACAATTCCAGCAAAAATACCCCAAAGCTGTATGCATCGCTCTTTTCAGAAAATCGTCTGAACTCTCTCACCCTGCAAGGCATGGTCTGCATAAATAACCAGAACAGCACAAATGATTCATGAGATATAGAGATATGTATTACTCTGATGCAAGGAATATTTCATCTGTTGCCGCTTGAGAAGAGGAGCCTGCAATGTCAATTTTCCCCAAAAAATTGCGGAGTCCGGCATCTGCCACCTTAGAAATGAAGTTTTCATCCACAAGAACATTAGCTGTTTTGAAATTCTTATGCACCAAACGGGGACTCAGAGAGTGAAGATGAGCCAAACCTGCACAGAATAGTATGAATGAGCTTTTGAAAATCAGGAACAGGTTGGTCATGGCTTTATGCATAGAGAAGGTACTACCAAATAACTGAAAGTTTTAGGATGGCTTACAAAAACAAATTGTGGGATCCATTAAGATACTTGGGTATTTTATCTAAAAGAGAAGAAAACTGATAGCAGGAAAGCCACAAATGCTCACTGATTTTGCAAAGGATCACCTTTAGCTGCACCTTGAGCTATTGAAAGTCTATGCTTGAATTCTAGCTTCTCTCGAGATTGTTGACCAGCGCCTGCAGAGGAAAATCAAAGTCACCATCATAAGCTTTAAGAAAGGATTCATTTAGACGAACAAGATGCAAAAAAATTCATGAAGGGTAGGAAAATGAAGTTAAGTTTTGCATGCATGCAGAAAAACATAAAACACATGATAACAAAACTATCAGTGTGTTTCATTATAACTATGAATCTAAATATGGATATAATTGTTAATTAAGCTTTGCAGATATACAGAAATTTACCATACAAGTGACTGGAGACGCTTCCATTAGGCACATATTCGTATATAAGAAACTGAAGACTGTTCTCCTGGCAGTAGCCTAAAAGACTGACGAGATTCCGGTGGTGAATAGCTGAGAGATAACGTACCTACAGCAAAATATAAAGTCATGTTAGACCAAAGCAAGAGAATGAACCGTAAGGGAAACATTTAGTTAAGACTATATGGTGTATGCAATTGCCTTTGCCTCAGAATTATGAAATGTAAGTGTCAAAAGACTGTGATATAGTTTATGCTCACAATGTCTGACTAGTAAATTTTTTAACATAACAAAGTCTGTCACACAAAAGGAATTGAGAGAGAAATACAGATTTTTCTCACATATAAAGATTTTTTTCAGACATGAAACACATTAGAGTGGACTAATGGGCAGAGAAAGATTCATATTTCTGAATCAAATGATATCTGAAGCTAAGTGGAATTTACTATATAACTGTACTCTAAATTCTGAAGCAGAAACAGATAAGGGTCAGAAGGACTAGTAAGACATGAAGAGAAAGAGGGCATCCTTTCCAAATTATAAGCAGCAGATCAAGGAAAGCAGTTTTGTTCACTAATCAAATTTTCCAAACTCATGGCATCTCATGCAATCAAAATTTAGAGCATGAAATTGATGAGTATTACCTCATCCACAAATTCCTGACTAGCGAGTCCACGGCGTTTTTTGATGGCTACAAGCATCCCATCTTGAAGTAAACCCTTGTAAACCTCCCCAAATTTCCCTTCTCCAATCAAATTTTTTTCGCTGAAACTTTTTGTGGCCAGAGATAGTTCTTCCATCTCGAAACGCCTAGTATCTCTAGGCAACTCAATTGCACCATGTCTTCCCACTGCATGCAAAGGAATTTATTTGCAGCACTTTAGGAAAATTGTTCATCAGAGAGTATATAGGTATATCTAACAAATGCATGTCAGATGTTACCTTGTGAAGGATCAGAGGACCCTGTCTCTGAAGTCCTAGAAACATTCCTCTGGCGAGACAAACAAAACCATATAAGTATAGCAATCCCTACCAATGCCACGGCTCCTGCAGCTCCTCCAAATATTGCTGCAAGAGTACTTGACATCTGGTGTGGGAATCACTTCACTTATGCTGTTCAAATTTATATGAACTATTATTATACATTAAACCTGGAGTAAATGGGAATCCGTTATGTATGAATATAATGTACTTCAAAAGATAGGAGATAGGTGCAGTTAAGAACCATAAGTGACCAAGAGTTCAAACCCAATGGAATGTTGACACTGGATTGCGAAGGACAGGACTTAGAAGAAGGCATGCAGTGAAGAATGCAAGTAGAAGAACAAAATAAAATTGAATATGATGATAATGCTGGACCAAAGGAAGAGTATAACCTGTTAGGGTGCTTGTAAAATTGATAAATGATGCTAAGCTAACATCACCAGCAAAAGTTGAAACAATTTTATGAAACCCAGTAAAATGCATGTATGTTCTAAATAAATGTCATGCAGCAGGCTGATAAAATTGGATCTTGCCAATTGCATTGCAGGCTCTCTCAGTATATAGATGAAATCTAAAAAGACAAATAAACAAGTAAATAAAAGCAGAGTGGAATGGAAGGAACAGCAAAGAGAATAAAGTGGTTACTTTTTGTCAAATCTCCAGGCCTATATCACGAGATAAATAATGAGGCAGGATCTCAGAAAGCCTGAGCTTCATTTACCAATGACACTTTGAAGGAGCTTCCAATGCCACTCACGGAAATCAAGATTGACCCACAAACCCCCTCCACCTTCCCTCATATGAACCAATTGTCCACCCTCAACACAAATCTGACAACCAAACCAAGATTTTCAAGGCTTCCACACAAGATGCAAATTTGGAAAGTGGGGTTTTGGTGGCATCAAAATCAGAAAACCCCTTCAGATCAGGAGCAAAACTTCAAGTCTCAGTTGGCTCCAAAGACAAGGTCAAGGACTGATATGAATATGCTCCCTGAAAGGTAGTGCCACTCTGTAAGCAATGAAAACCCAGAAGTAAAACCTCTCTATCTCGTTGTACTTTTATTAATTTTATTATGAAAAAAAAAAATACTCTTTCTTTCTCTCTCTCTCTCAGAAGTGTATCATCGTTGGATAGTGGATACAGACAATGCCGACAGAAAGTGACCTTGCGCCGACAGACACAACACACTATCAGGTTTATTACCACCTCCACCAAACACCCCAATTCAAAATCATCACCATAAATATACACATAGTATATATATGTATGTACATGTAAACAAACCCACAAAAACAAGGGACCCTTTATATTCTTTTGATTGATGGTTCCACCCCAGCTGAAGGGAAATTCAATTCAAGCTGACTAATATTGAAGCACAAGTCTTGGGAGGGGAATGCAGCAAGAGAGAGAAATAGAGAGAGAGGGTATGACAGAGAAAGACAGAGAGAGAAGGGCCAAAAAATAATCTTTTTTTATTTTTTTGTGGGCTGTAAAGTGGCATAATTGTTGTCTGGTACCGCAAGTTGAATGGGATTTATTTTTCTGTGTCGTGTACAGGGCATCTAAGCTGTAACAGATTCACACTGCTGCAACAGCACAAACAGATAGAAAGGGAGAGCCAGGAGACACAGTACATGGCAAAAGTAAATCACTGAGATCATGTATCTCCTATTTATTTTCACACATGACATGCACAACCACAAAATCTCACATTTTTTACATCAAATTTTTCAACTTAACCAGTAGTCTCCATTAACTACTCCACTGCACTAAATTGGATCGTTTATGATAATTTTATCTGGCTTGAACATGACTGTATTTGGTAAAAAAAACCTGTGATGTAACTAAATAGTCTCTACTAAGTATTATCAAACATATAACTATGTTTATATTTTTACCACACAAAGTTTTATGGTTTATAATGATTTTACCTTACATGAACATTGTATATGGTAAAAGACACTTGTGACTTTGTTCAAAAATAAAACACATACCAAAAGGTTGAGAGAGGGAGATTCAAAGTTGTGGCTTGTTCTTTGTGGGGTTGTTGTGCCCCACCAGCCAGCTATGTTGACGTTGCTCCTACTGAGATTTTTAAATATTTGTGTATAATAATAATAATGATAATAATGTTAGGATCATGTTAGTCCGTAAGTGAATGAAATTTAAGAGAAAAAGCAAGGAATATGTAACGGCAAACTCTACGGTTCTGCTCCTTTTAGCTTTTGTTTATTCCCGTTTCTAACAGCAACACTTCTTCGGATTCTATCAATTATTCTTTAATGTGCCATTTGTTCTCTGTCATTGCATTTGAAACAAATATTATAATACGATGGAGTGATGATGATTACCGTGATGATTACAACAAGTCAAGAACGGCTCAGAAATGTAGCAGTCAAGAACCAACCAAAAATTTACAACATTAATCTAGTTCTCAAATTGAGTCTGATATATTACTGAGAGGTAGATGCTAGCTCTTTCAACTGCCACTCAAATTGTTCATTAAAAATCACATTATGCTCAGCACATTAGTCTTTGAAACCATAACTCCATTAATGAGTTTGATCTTGACATTAAGAACAAAATTAACTAATTATTAGAGAAGTGAAATGACTTACACTTTTCAGTTAAAGAGACTAATTTTGTTATCTCAATTTCTGGACTTAAACTGATTTGACAATTGTCATTCAGAATGACATGTCTTTGTAATCTTAACTTTTTATTTAGGTCTTCTTTGGTGATGAGATGGGTGAGCAAAAGGAAAATAAGCCTGAGGAGGAGTACTGGCACCGATGTGAAGGAAAGAAATGACATGATTAATTTTGATTTGAAAGATTCTTAGAGTTGATGAAAGCAAGAGAATAGGGACGCAATGATATGATCAATAACACAGAAGGATAAGAATAATAAATATTATCATGCTGTAACCAGTAAACCACCGTTTAATTAATTACACAATGTCAACGTACAAAATTATTGAGGCACAATGATTTAGTACTACCCTTTCTGCTCATCAACTCATCAAAGTCCATTTTGCAACACAAAACTAAGTAGTTTAGGTTTGGTTTGGTCTCTTTAAAACTGGCATCACTGGCCTATAGTGTCAGTATATTAATTTAACTGGTTTTGCCATATATTGATTCACTGCCCTTTTGCCATTCTGTGTCTCACGCCTCACCTAACAGCAAATAAACTCAATTCACATTATTTTCTCCAAACTTTTCAGACAGTATAATCGATGCAACCCCACAAAGATCACATCTTTAGATCGGTGACGTAGAATACCAGATTAACCAATCCCCTATACCCAACTGGGCACCCAATTTACTAACCTGTCACTGTTTTCCGTTCCTCCTTTTCTTTCACATTTTTGCTACTGTTTCAGCCATTACAAGGTGATGCCTATTATGGAGTTGAGTGAGTAAGTGAGTGAGTGAAACATTGATGAGAAGTTGGTGCAGCCCATTTTATTATTGGTTTATTCACTATTAACCAATCACATTTATTGCTGTATTTATATAAATTTGAAACTGTGAGCATTACTTTATGTACCCATTAATGAGTCATCAGAATCTTAGATGAGACCTCACTACTACAAGCAAGCAACATTATTCCCTTTCATTACGCTGGATGATTGATGGCTAGAATCCTTTCTTTCTTCTATTTTATTTTCATATACATACATATATTTGTTTATTTTTCCTGTTGCCTTGGTTGTTGAAACTTAGAAGTCATTGAACATAGCTGGATGCCAAAAACCTGTGTCACATGAATTGAAATTCCTTGTAGCTGGAGAATCAGAGGAGTAATCCTAACTGGGACCTCAACTCAAAAAGGCTTTCTTGTGGAAAATGTGGCTGTCCTACTAGATTATAGCACTTCATGACATCTCTGGCACCAAAAAGTACAGTTTAATTTGCTGCAAATTATTGTTGGAGACTCCTTTTTCCTTTCTTTGGGCCTATAGAGTGAGTTGTTGCTGAAGAATATTGGGCTCCTTCATTCATAATCACATGTTTTAAACATGCACCCCATAGATTTTGAAATTCCAAATTTATCCTTATGAAAATAAATTAGGAGGTGTGGCATTGTGAAAGGTGGCTGGGTATTTTGGTTGAGTTTTATTGTTGGTGAATGGTGGTGGTTGGTGTGCTAGGTCAACGATGGTTGTTGTGCTTGGTGATTGGAGGTGGTTATTGGTAGGTGTTTTGTAATGGTTTGAGAAAGTGTTTTTTTAGGTATTTTTACATGTGTGTGGTTATGTTTTACGTTCATATTCCTAATTACTTACCCATTACATGTCTCTATACATATTGTGGTCTACACACTATTATGTGGAAGCTAAGTTATGGTCTTTATTTTATGTTAGTAGGACGTAAGTGTTCATTGAGATGTTGAGAGTTGCACATATGTTAGCATTGCAGACGATTGAGTTAATTGATGTAGACAAATTGATTTTGCTCTTCTATCTATCTATCTATCCATCTATATATTGTTCATGATTTTAATTGTAATACGTGTGATGCAGACAAATTTATGAATGTTGTTTACCTTGTATTCAAATCCATTACTGAAACATTTATTTTAAAAAACAAAGACATTCTGAATTATACAATCCGAAAAATATTAAAACATTATGGATTGTGTTAGAATATATAACCTTAAAAAAGAGGGGGGTGAATTGTTTATAAGATATTTTCGAAAACTTTTGGAGGTTTAATGAAAATTTGTGAAGAAATCCAGAAGAGGATTCAAGTTAGCCAAGAACACAAACTGTTTTAAAGAGAAACACAGAAAACAATCGGTTGTTTCTTCGAATCAATCGGTTGTTTATACCAGTTAAAACTTAAACAGCTTAAAAATAGAATTTAAAGGAGTTTAGAGAAAGAGAAATGCACACAAGCAGGGTTCACTCTTACAAAAAGAGCTACATCCAGTTCCCAGAAACCACTGGGTAATCCACTAAGCAATTAAACTAGATTACAAAACACCACACACCAAAGTAGTGACCTTAAACCCCTCAAGAAACACACTACCTTTGGCAAACCACACCAAGAATATTGATCTTAAACACCTCAAGAACACACAACACTCCTTGGCAATACAACAACAGAAATACAGAAGATTGAGAAAGGATTACACCTGATCAAAGTTCAACTGAAAAGAATACAATTGCAATCTTATTCCACTCTCACTTGAAAATCCAAAGCTTGATGTGAATCTTGAAAAACTTGAGATCAAATATGTCAAACTGAATTTCAAAAAAACTGTTTTCTTACTCTTCAGAAACATATAACAAACTATTTATATTTTCCAAAGATTGGTCAAAACATTTAATGAAGGAGCGTATTCAGTTAGAAATCATTTAAGACATATTCACCATTCAAAACTGAATTATGTTAGGATTTTCAAAGAAACAATCGGTGGAAACCACGAAACAACCAATTGATTTGGTTTGACAGTTAAGACAACCAAGTCAAACAACTTTCAACCTTTTTCAAAACCTCTAAGAGCAAAACAACCGGTTGATTCGACAAAACAACAGATTGTTTTTCACTTAGTTGGAAAAACATTTAATTTCAAAAAGGTTTCAATTCACATCAGTTTTAGATTCAACAAAAGAGTGGATCACACTTGATTCTACCCAGATCCCACCCACACACAACAACAACACCAGCCTTTCATCAAACACCTTGTATTTGGATTCTTCAAAGCTCTTGATCACTCTTGATCAACAATCTCCCCCTATTTGATGAAGACAAATCCCTGGTTGCTTGTGTTGGTATTGTTTGAATCTGAAACCGCACCTGCAAAACAGAAACTATGCAATCCAAAGCATCTCTAATAACAAGTTATGATGACACATCAACTAGTTTTTCTACATAACCACAAGAGTAGAAAAACCAGCCAGAAACTATGCCAAAACATCAAAAGTGCAACAGAAATTAAAAGCATACTTAAATCAAAGTTATAGCAGTTTTAAGACAACACATAAACCATATTCTCCCCCTATTTGTCTTCACAAATAGAATTAGGAAGAGATAAAAACAAAATAGTTAAAAAATAAAGCAATAGTAGCATAGAAATTTAACAAAACTAGGCTTCAATCTTCTTTCCCAAACTGCAGCTCATAAAGTTGGTTTTGAACAACTTCAATATGTTCATCAAGGGTCTGAAAATGTGTATCCATGCTTTGAAATCTGTTGTCAAAGTTCTGAAAGTTTGTAGAACAAAGATCATGAAGATTCCTTTGATTTTCAACAAAGTTGTCCAATCTATTGACCATGAATCTCTCAAAAGGAGACATTGAGAGAATTCTATTTCCTTGATTTCCAGCACTTGTTCCAACACCTATGTCAGCAACAGGTTGATCTTCATCTTGAGCATCAACATCAACACCTTCAACAACTTCTTGATCTTCTTCATCATGTTCAGCATGTGCACCACTTGAGGAACCACCATGTTCACCATCCTTGCTTACCCATCTTCCACCAATCTTGGTAAAATCTTCATCTTGAGCATCAACATCAACACCTTCAACAACTTCTTGATCTTCTTCACCATGTTCAGCATGTGCACCACTTGAGGAACCACCATGTTCACCATCCTTGCTTATTGAACCATTGTTCACTTCATGTGTTGATTTCACCAATTTATATGTTTCTTCCTCAAGATCTACTTCAAAATAGTTTAAGAATTTAGAAATCAAGATAGCATAAGGATAATGATAGTCGCTTAACCTCATAGATTTCTGCATGTGTTCCTTGATTTTAAGGATCCAATTGATCTTTACTTTTCTCATAATGCAGTATATGTAGACAAGATCTTCCTCAGTGAGAACAGAATGATTGCTCCCCCTTGGTGTTAGAATCCAAGTTACAATGAGAGCCAACAACCTTTCATTCAACTTGAACCCTCCAACAGAACAAGTTCTTACTTGTGGTTGAAGATTCTTCAAACAACTTCTATAATACTGAATCTTGTTGAAATCTTCCACCACACCAATATTCCCTTTGTTGATTCTCAGTCCAACATACTTCAAACCGGTTACTGTAGTCCATACCTCATGAGTAATCTCCATATCCACACCTTTGACATGAGAAACAAGGTTGTTGTCAACAAACTTCAAGTTAGTGTAGAAAACCCGAATAAGATCAGGATAAATGTTCCCTTTCATCTCCAAGAACCTCTTTAGCAGTTGTTCCTTGAGAAGATTTCTCACATCATCCAGCTTTTGACTTTTCAACTAGCTGAAAGAGACAACTTTTGGGTTGTTTATCACTTTTCTACTTGTTTCAAAACGATATTTTTCAATCAACTGATTGTCTTTTGAAAACCAGCCTTCAAGACGCCCTCTTGTTCTTACAACCCTGGTTTTGATCCTTTTTTTTATGATGGAGGAGTGGAATCCATGATAACAGAATGAGAAAAAATGAAAACAGAGAAAAATATGAGATGCAGCAAGAGATGTTCCAATGGGTTATTTTTCTGTAGAAAAACAGCTGTAAAGGGTTTTATAGTAGCACAAAAACTCTCCTTAATCCTTTGGTTGCAGTGGGTTTCAGTCTTCAAGAAGAGGAATTTGGTCCAAGCTTGCACAGGAAACATGTCAGCCCATACCTGAAAAACACATGGTCAACACATGTGAATTTGACTAGTCATAAAGACACTTGAATTTCTAAGATATGGAATATATTCCTTTTATGACAAGAAGTAACCTCCTCCTGAACCAAATCAGACCCATATGACTGCTTTATTGACTCATAATTCCTTTAAGATTGAAATGTGTAAAAGATAGAATGCATAAAGAAATTAAATCAATTTTATGCAGTGCTGTCAGAGGAGAAACAATCGGTTATTTCGAAAAAATAATCGGTTGTTTTTCTGAAACAACAACTAAATAGATTTTTTTTTAAAAGCAGAGAAGAATCGAAATGTAGTTTCTCCACATATATCACAATTAGATGAAGATTTAACACAAATTAAGAAAAGAAAAACAACAGAAACAAAGAAAGCCTTATCCTTTTGTCATAGAGTCCCTTTAATGAGTCATTGTCCATGATCAAGAAAACTTCTTTTGGCTTTTAAGAAGACTTAAACTGGTACAAAATCCTCTGTTCAATTCCAGAATGAATCCTTTCCTTCCAAAAGCTTGATTTGATGACTTTAGAGTCCATGCTTCTCTTAGTATTCCTACAACACAAAAAATTCAAGCAACAAGATTTGGCCCCTTTACAAAAGTGGGTCCTTTTGATTTACATTTATCAGTGGGAACTTCAGAATCTTTGGGAATCCATCTCATAATACCTTTAGGAACAAAATATTTCCTAATTTACATAATCTATCAGAGTGGCCTCTCTTCATGCAATAAAAACATGTAACAACCGGTTGTTTCGATTTTTCAATCGGTTGTTTTTCTGGCACTTTTGAAAAAGGCTTTGAAATCTCAGTTTTCTTGCTTTGAGGATTAAACCCCAAACCAGATTTTCCAAAAACACATTTTTGGGATCCCAAGACAGTTTCAAAGTTAGATTTACCCTTAAGTTTATCCATTGTTTTTACAAGATAGTGGACTTTACTCTCAAGAGTTTTACAATTTTCACAAGCTTTTGAGTGACACAAGCAAGAGGAATTCTTGCAATGCAATTCAAGATTTTCAAAATCAGTTTTTGAATTTTTCAATTCTTCTTCAAGTGTCTTAACTCTATTTTCAAGCCAGTTATTCAACCCTTTCAACCAGTTATTCAAGAGAGTCAATCGGTTAGCTTCCTCATGAGTTTCTTTAAAAGCTTGAAGCAATTGACTATAGTTTTCAGCATTTAAAGAGGCACAAAAACTTATACTGCTTGAATCATCTTCTCCCTCTGCCATCAAACAAATATTGGATTTTTCATCTTCACTTGATGAGGAGACTTCATTTTCATCCCAAGCAATGTAGGCGTTTTTTGATTTCCCTTTCTTGCTTGACTTCTTTTCCTTGCCTTCTTTATTTGGGCATTCAGATTTCATATGCCCTTGTTCTCCACAACCAAAACAAGTATAATTGTTAAGATTAAAATCACTAGTTTTCTTGTTTCCATACCTTTCTTTTTTGGATTCTTTGTTGCGTTTTCTCTTCAAGAATTTGCTAAACTTTTTGGGCAGCAAACTAAGAGTTTCTCCCTCACTTTCATCACTTGAGTCTTGCTTATTTTTGTTCTTGGCAACTTTCAAGGCTATGTTCCTTACATGCTTGTCTTCACTTTCTTGAACATTGAGTTTATTCATCTCCAACTCATGTTCTCTAAGTTTTCCAAACAAGGAGGATGTGGTTAAGGATGTCAAATCCTTAGACTTAGAGATGGCGGTAACTTTTGGTTGCCAAGATCTATCAAGACACTTTAGAATCTTGATGTTCAACTCCTCCTTGTCAAAGATTTTTCCAAGACTCATTAGATGATTGATTGTGTGGGTGAATCTCTTTTGCACTTCAACAATTGATTCTCCTTTGAGCATTCTAAACATCTCATACTCTTGTATTAGAGTATGTTTCCTTGCCCTTTTCACATCATTTGTCCCTTCATGGGTGACCTCTAAAGTATCCCACATTTCCTTAGCCGATGCACATTGTGAGATCTTGAAAACTTCATCAGAGTTCAAAGCAGAGGTTATGATATTCTTGGCAATGCAATCAAACTTGGCCTTTTTATTTTCAGCATCAGTCCATTGGGACCAAGGTTTTTCAATAAAAGCACCTTCCTTTTCAAATTTTGGAATAAAAGGGCCATTTTCAACTGCATCCCAAATCCCTTTATCAAGATATTCAACAAAGATTTTCATTCTAACATTCCAAAACTGATAGTTCAAACCACAAAACAAAGGTGGCCTGTTAATTGAGGCACCCTCCCCAAAAGGTAGTTTTTCAGCCATAGAAAAAAAATTTAGGATCGAAAACTTGAGTAACTACAAGAACTTAGCTCTTGATGACAATTGTTAGAATATAGGGCCTTAAACAAGAGGGGGGGGGGGGTGAATTGTTTATAAGAGATTTTTGAAAACTTTTGGAGGTTTATTGAAACTCTGTGAAGAAATCCAGAAGAGGAATCAAGTTAGCCAAGAACACAAACTGTTTTAAAGAGAAACACAGAAAACAATCGGTTGTTTCTTCGAATCAATCGGTTGTTTATACCAGTTAAAACTTAAACAGCCTAAAAACAGAATTTAAAGGAGTTTAGAGAAAGAGAAATGCACACAAGCAAGGTTCACTCTTACAAAAAGAGCTACATCCAGTTCCCAGAAACCACTGGGTAATCCACTAAGCAATCAAACCAGATTACAAAACACCACACACCAAAGTAGTGACCTTAAACCCCTCAAGAAGCACACTACCTTTGGCAAACCACACCAAGAGTATTGATCTTGAACACCTCAAGAACACACAACATTCCTTGGCAATACAACAAAAGAAATACAGAAGATTGAGAAAGGATTACACCTGATCAAAGTTCAACTAAAAAGAATACAATTGCAATCATATTCCACTCTCACTTGAAAATCCAAAGTTTAATGTGAATCTTGAAAAACTTGAGATCAAATATGTCAAACTGAATTTCTCAAAAACTGTTTTCTTACCCTTCAAAAAAATATAACAAACTATTTATATTTTCCAAAGATTGGTCAAAACATTTAATGAAGGAGCGTATTCAGTTAGAAATCATTTAAGACAAATTCACCATTCAAAACTGAATTTTGTTAGGATTTTCAAAGAAATAATCGATTGAAACCACAAAGCAATCGATTGATTTGGTTTTACAGTTAAGTCAACCAAGTCAAACAACTTTCAACCTTTTTCAAAATCTCTAAGAACGAAACAACTGGTTGATTCGATAAAACAACAGGTTGTTTTTCACTTTGTTGGAAAAAATTTAATTTAAAAAAGGTTTTAATTCACATCAGTTTTAGATTCAACAAAAGATTGGATCACACTTTATTCTACCCAGATCCCACCCACACACAACAACAACACCAGCCTTTCATAAAATACTTGGATTTAGATTTTTCAAAGCTCTTGATCACTCTTGATCAACAAATTGCACAATCTAAAAAGTATTTATAGATTTAGAAATACACTTAGAATTGTGCAATCCTAAATGTTTGAATACATTATGGATTGTACAATAAAAAATGTATTTATGATTCTAAAATTATCTTCCGTAATATACAATACAAAATGTATTCAAGCATTCCAAATTGCACAATCCAAAATGGTTTTTATCATGGGCAGTTTTAACATTTTGCCATCTCATGGGGTGCATGTTTAAAACAAGAGGGTGCAGAAAGAAGGAGCTATATTATTCGGTTACATTAGGAATGTTGTTGGTGACTTTGTTCTGCTATTTACTATTTAACCTCTCCTAAATTTCTGTTCACAGTCCCCTTTCCTTTGTGTAAATAGTTAACCTTCTCTTTGTTTTATTAATTATTAGGATCAAAGGTTTTCAACTTAGCCCAGTGAAAGAAAACGGGAGTGGAGAGTGCACAACCTCATTTTGAGCTAAAACTATTCATAATCCTTCTCTTTTATGTACCATCTAAGAAATTATTTAAACTTATCCTAATTAGTTGTTCAATATGTATTATTTTTGGTAGGGGTAGACTAATAAAAAAAATTAACGGAAAGTAGATTAAAAAAATTGGAAATGATCCAAATCAAATTTTTTTCCAGATTTTTTAGATCTATTTATTTCTCAATTGACTTTGAAAATAAAGAACCAAACATAAGTACTCATTATATTTAAATATATTGTGATATGTTTCGAGCTACTTAGTAATTACGAAAACACACATTAGTGTAATTCTTTAAGGTTTTTATTCTATGATTTGATTATATTGCACATACAATATATATATATACTAAAATATGATGATAATAAATTTGTATGCTAGTTTTCAAATATTAAATCATGTAATTCATTTATGAATTCTAGATAATGTTGAAATTATCAATAAGAAAATAATTACACTAAATTAATTCACAACATCTTTCTTTGTTTAATTTCTATTGTAAATGTTTACAAAAATTGTAAGAAGCATTTATTATTTTTATAATAACAAAAGCCGCAAAAAATTATTCAAATTGAATCTAAACACTAGTTTTTTTAAAATTTTATATTAAACTAAACTAAAATCAAATAAATCATATTTTATTTTTATATTTGGTTTTGATAAGTTTTTAATATGAGTGACAAAATGGTCAGTTTAACAAATTGATTAAGGACATCAATTTTTGAGAGGAGATGACATATTTGGTCCATCTCTAAAGCGAACAAACACGTTTACATTTAATTTTTTTATATTAAAAATATGTCAAATATTAAAATTAATTTATTAAAAAAAATTTACAGTTTTTTAGTTATATTATTTGAAGGATACAAATATGTTATAGGATTGTAATTTAAATTAGGAATATTTACAAATTAAATTTTATTTTTTTATTATAATTGAGTAATTTAAAATGTAACAGTAAAAATAATTTCCATTCACTCAATCAGAGAATCTAACTAATAAGCTAAGACTTAGAAAATATAACATTGACTAAGTGTGCTTTAAGAAAAAAAGCTTTAAAAAAATCTAAGATGTTAGATTTAGAAAGAGAAGTTTTAATAGAGCTTATAAAACACTTTGATTTTTTTTTTAAATAGATTTATTAGACATTGTGGGGGTTGATTAATATGTTTTTTACACAAATTCACAGTGTTTTAAAAATTACAACTAAAAGTAATTAACTTGCACAATAAAACATGAAAACGAACATGTTTGGTTATATTGCTTCACCTTCAATTTGGACTACGTATAATTATCTTTTTTTCAACTTTAAAAGATCCACTAATCAATCTTCAGTAAGTATATTATCACTCATAACTAGATACTTAGAGTCACTCCTAATTGTACAACAAAAGTAACTAAAACTAATATAAAGAAAACTCTCTAGATAGGATATTCAAATGATCATTACTTGCTTGATGGAGGACCATCCTTTCAAAAATCTACATTGGATGGGATTCGAACTCAAGTTCCTTGAGGGAATAAAGAAACTTTAACCACTACACCAGAAAAATTCTTCAGTATTATTATTGAATGACTTTTATTATACTTATTATTATTAATAATATGAATAATATGAATAGTATTAATAATAATAATAAAAATTATATTAATAATATGAATATAATATTAATAATAGGAATATAATATTAATAATATGAATATAATTTATATTATTATTATTATTAATAATAAGTATAATAAAAATCGCAATATGACCAAAGAATTTGTCTGGTCTAGTGGTTACTGCTTCTCTGGTGATTGAGAGGATTTGGCTTCGAGTCACAATTCACTAGATAATTCCTTAACATCCTCGCCAAGAATTATTTAGACATATTTTTTTTTACATCAAGAACACACTAACGCTCTGTCGCCACTTGATGGGAAAAAACGCCCGCGAGGATTTAACATGGTTCGATCGCAAACTGCAACCTACATCCACATGGGCAACTATTAGGTTTTCATTTTGTCCTATTGCACACCAATTACAAGTACAATGATCTCTTTAAATAGAAATTATAAAGGGGACACAATGATTAAGCTCACTCACTAAACATGGTGTTTAGTTAGCCCAATCCAATTGGTCCTAGCTTCATACCTAATAGGTGCCACATGTCATGTTATGAATTGAGAGTTTTTGTAAAACTTGGATAGTCATTTATAGGAGCTTCCTTAGTCTATAAAAGAGAGGCTCCTCTCTTGTAATTTCTAGACTTTAATGATATATGAAATTGTGTTTCTAAAACTCTTAACAAACATCTCCAAGTCTCTCTTCTATTATGCTTTTTTGGATTCTATAAACTCAAGGAAGTTGACCTAACCTCTTCCTTGGCCCTTGCACCTAAAACCTCACGCTCAAACCACTTCTCCTCCATGAATTTCTACAAGTCTTTGGATGCCTTCCATCAACTATTTCCACACTCAAGGACAATTGTTTCAGGTGTATTAGAGCTAGGCTTCACATCAAGATAAGCCTTAATCTCCAAATTTTTTTGGGTTATTCTTGAGGTTGTGGGTTATTCTTGTGTTTGTCCATATGTTCTTCGTTGTTTTGTAATTTTCCCCCTTCAATTTTCACCGATTTTTTTTTTCATTTTTTTTATGTTTCTTGATTTTCATGGGTTGTTATTCATGTTTGGTATGATTATTTTTATTTTAGAGTGTTCATTTATCAAGTTTTGTTATTTCTTTGTGTTTTATGTTAAATCTGCACCATAACCTACAATGTTTCTTATTTTCAGTGTTTTTCAAATTTAAATATTTTTCTTGAGTGTTTTTGTGTCTTTGATTCAGTTTTGTGTGCAAGTAGATGAGGTTTTATGTGTCTAATTTTTTTTTGTCATTAGTCTTTTCTAGTTTTTGTTTCAATTTCACATAATTATAGTTTTCCACCTATTACATATGTGTCTGTTAAAATGCTTCTTAGAAGTGCACAACAAGTGTTTGTGTTTTTGTCATAAAAATATAGTATAAGCTTTTGTTCCTTTTTCTTTTGTAATCTTTGAGTTCTTGAGTGTTATTTTTTCATTAGTGCTTTCTATTACATAATTTCCTTTGTGAGTTGTTGTTTTTGTTTTTAAATTTCCATTGCATTCCTAGGATTTTTCTTCCTCTCTAGATTTGTAAAGTTTTTGTCTTGGTTTTTGGGTTTGTTTTTGGTAAAAGTATTTGAAAATTTTGGTAGAAATTGAATGAGATGTTGTTTTTATCTAGTTAAAAAGACAGCTCCAAAAGAAAAATAGAAAAATAATTTATAAAATTAAAAGCCAAGACGTTTTCTACCAAGAAAAACAAGTTTTTTTGTATTCATTGCCCTCGGTTTGAAACTTATTACATCTTATTATTTGAGTGTTTTTACCTGAACTTTTTACTAGACCTTTCTTATTGTGTTGTTGATTTATGATAAACATTTGAGCCTTAAATTCATTGTAAAAGTTTCACAATAAAGTTGAGTCCTCTCTGCCAGCACTGAAAAACAAGTTCAATTTTTGTGCTCTAGTGTTGTTATTTCATTTGTTTCTTTCAGAATATACACATGTTTGATTGATTTTTTTTGTCATCTGATCACATTTTGTGTTAAGGTTCTTACATAAAAATTTCATAACACAGTAGTTTTTGGAAAAGTTTACATAAATTATGGACTTTTCAGTGTCGGTTCGCTCTAGATTATTCTTTTGTAATCCATTTTAAAGCCATTCTTAGGTTCATTTTGTCACAGTGACTTTGTGAGTCTGAGTACTCTAGTTTATCTGGGTCTTATCTTGGGTGAGTAACATCTCAAGTGGCGGCTCCTGTGTTACTCATCTTGGAGTCATCTCTTCTCCAAGTGGCGTGACAACCTTATTCTCCATAAGCTCTCTTCATCTCTTCCTCTTTTTACTTTCTTTTTGCGCCTTCCCTTCCCTTCCTTTATATAAGTTCATGTTTGTCTTTTAATTGTTGGTTCTCTTTGTCTTGTTATCTTAATTTTAACCCCTTGCATCATCCACACATATTATTGTTTTTTTCTCTTTTCCCTTCTGAAGTGAACCTTCACACTTACTTAACCACTTGGTTAAGTTCGTGTCCAGTGGGAATCTTCTTAGGGTCCTCACCATAATTGTTAATCCCAAAAATCATAACAAAACTGAAACTTTTAAAATGTGCAATCTAAAATCAACTCACATCACTTAAGTAGTACATTGTGACTCACCTCACTTTCCTGGGTTGAACTTGGAGAAATCTCATACTTGAACTTTTGATTTACTTCACCAAAATATAAAAACATTTTTGAAAATCTTTTATCACTCAAGTTGTTTTTTTTTTCTAAATCTCTGTGAAAACAATTTTAGTTTTAATTCAACTATGGGTGATCCTTCACATCAATCTAGTGTTCATGGTAATCAAAACACTAATGATTTTTCAGATATCCATGAAACACTAGCAAAATAATCAAAGGAATTTTCTAACTTACAAGAAATGTTTTCAAAATTTATGATATCTAAGAAGAAAAATAGGGAAAAGTCTAGGAGTAGAAATGGGGAGGGGTCTCACAAACATAGAAACAATCGTCATAGAAGCCAGTCCTAAAGCCAAGATGATTATAATAGTCATCAAAATACAGATTACGACTAACAAAATCCTAGACAACATAGGCATAGATCTCATGTGTATAGAGAGAACCTAAGATTTTTAAGAATTAAAGGCCTTAACAAGAGGGGGGTGAATTTTTTAAGGGAAAATTTTCATAAATACTGGTTAAAAATGAAGATTGATATTGATTTACAGATTAAAGAATCAGATCAGCCAAGAAAACAAAACTCTTAAACTAGTTATTAGAAAAACAACCGGTTGAAAATTCGTTTTATAACCGATTGTTTATGGCAGCAGATATAAAATCACAATTCAACCAGATTTTAAATGAGTGTGTGAGAGAGAGAATCACACAAACAATTATATTAGTTCACTTCTAACCAAAGCTACATCCAGTCCCCAGAAAACCACTGGGTATTCACTAAGTAACCAACAACAGATTACAATCACACAACAACCTCAAAGAGGTGATCTTAACCACTCAAGAACACACACCCTATTTGACTTTACACACATAGTCAGAACAGTCCTCTGACCTTACAGATTTATTGTTTTACAAGTATACAAAATGAAAAACAATTACAAGAATAGAAGGAACAAATTACACCTAGTGTACAGGAAATCACAAAGCTCTTAATTCACTTTTTGAACCAATTGCACAACCTTAGGCAATCTAGCAATGCTTGAATCAAATCTTCCTCAAACTATCTCTTAATCTCTCTTTCTGTGTATTTCAAATATGGAGGGTAACCTAGTTTTATAGCTCTTCAATCTAACCGTTTTAGGCAGTTAAACATGAGCCAAAATAGTTTCAAATCAACTGAAAACAGATTTAACAGGTTTTTGAAAAACTGTTAAGAAATTCAAAAATCAATCAATTTAAATGTCGTTTTAACCAGTTGAATTGGTTTTGACAGTTAGTCAACCAAGTCAAAAACAATTTGAAAACCCTCCAAACAAGCTGAGTGTAAAACAACCGACTAACCGAGAAATCAACCGGTTGTTTTTCACTTAGCTTAGAGAAACACTTTTCATTTTCAAAACCAAATTGATTCAGCTGTGCTTTGGATTAAGAATGAACTTTACAAATTCTAAACAACCTATAAGTAAACCCCAAACCCCAAACACAGTAGCACATACATCAAACTCTCTTCACAAATTTGGAGGCATCAGAGCTTCATTTTCTACAAGATTAACCTTCCTTTGTTTCGTGGCTCATCAACTATAGACGTTATGAAAGTTGAAAAAAAAATTTAGGCTCACCAAATATATCATGAGAGGAGAATTACCTTAGTTACACTTAGTTTTCAAAACTGAGCCTTAAAATACATAGGCTTAAGGAGGTGTCATGTAGGACCTCTTAAGATGCTCTAAAGACCCTTACTTGTATGGCAAGTGAGGGTTTCTAGAATTTTTTGATTTATTTACAAAGTACTCTTAAAACTTGTTCAAAATACAAGTCCTAAAGAAGACTTTTCTACTATTTATATAAACAATTCTTCTGCCTTTATTTTTGTATATGGTGGCTTGGATGATCCTCCATAAAGTCGCCTTGGGCCAAGTCGAGTCCACCTCAGGAAGAGTTTAGTTGGGTCCACATCAGGCTGGGCAAAGGACCAACTACAAGAGAAATGGTTAAGAAGATTCAAGATGAATGAGATTTAGCTAACCTCAGTAGAGTCAAACTCTTATCAGCATGGGTCATCCTTCCACATTGTAAATAGTATAATAAAACTTTTCTTTCGAGCCATGTAATGGGCCTTGGTTTAATCTTTTGGTTCATATATTTGGGCTAATATTAGAGTAGGGTGTAGATAGTAATAGAGAGTCCAACTAGGGTTAAAATTGCGCTTCATTGAGCCTAATTGTAAAAGGGTGTGCGTCTAAAATAAAGGGGTGTGTGTCTAGAAACATGGAGTAGTCCCTCTTAGCATGGTGAGCATGAACCTTGGCATAGAGAGCATGAGCATCCACATGACATCTCCTCAATGGAGATGATTTCCACCAATGAAGATAGGGCACTTGTCAAGCTCCAATTTGAGAGGATTTTCTCCAATGAGGGGGAGTCATTTGTCATCATGTGAGTGGAGATTTTGTAGGGTTAAAATTATGATCTTAAACGCCACTTAACACTATAAATAGGAGTGTTAATTCTTTTTTAAAATTAATCTTGAATCAGAAGAGTTATGCTGCCCATTTTTGGTCATAAACATTTGTTCTTAAGCCATAAACATTTGTTCTCTTGTAAAATTAATCTTGAATCAGAAGACTTATGCTGCCCATTTTTTGCCATAAACTTTTTTTCTTGAGCTCTCTCTAGGGTAGTCTCTTGTGTAGCCTCCCCAAGAATCCTTCATAGTGAGTTAGCCAAACCCATATTTTCCATTTCAAATCCATATATATTTTCCTCCATTTCAGCCAACTTTGGAAACTCCATTCAAAGATACAAAACAAAAAAATGCAAGGAGAAGAAGGCACCTATCATTTGGTATCTAGAGCCATGGTTATGTTGAGATAAATAACTCTTCTTCTAAATTTTCTTTCCATATATTTTGTGTTGTCTTCAGTATTTTTAGATTGTCCTGAACATGTTTTGGTTTCGTTCCATCCATTGATTTTTTTTTTTCAAATGTTTTTGGTGCAAATCACTTGTTCCTACTTGAACCATCCATATGTTGTTTTAGGTGCTCTATTTTGTGAAACCATGTGTGCTTTGGTTTTATCTTGAATCTTGTTTCATTTTATTTGGTTAATTAACTTTAATTGTGTGTCATTTTATTTTCTAAATTTTGTCCATGTTGTCAAAGTCATGTGAATCCATGAATGTCATAAAATTTTAGTAGTACAATTGTTCAATTTTATTTTCTTTCTTTTGTGTCCAACAACAACAAAAAATTGAGAAAAGTGTTTGATGAAACTACAGTGATTTGGCATTTTGTGTGATTTTAATTTTCTGTATTTGAGTTCTTTTAATTTTTATTATACCATTCAGAAGTTCCTTAGAGTTAGGTTTCCTTTGTATCTTGAGATAATCATAATCTTATTTCAATTTCATAGGTTTCCTTCTCTTTGCAGTTTGTTGATTTTTGGTACTGGCTGGAAAATTTACTGCAAGCTATATACACATTCAAATGGTGTGAAATTTTATATGTGAGAACTTCAATATGTTGATGATCTTCTATTAAAAAGGCACATCGAAATTCAAAGTACAGAAAAATGATAAATGTTTAAAGCTTGCATGTTAGTACTGAAAAAGTTTGAAAGAGGTGTGAAAAATGGCTCTTAGGTTTTTATTTATTGCATTTGATTCCGTGCATATTTTGAGCTGAAATTTTGTGAGAAAATTACTTAGTGTGGTAGTGATATGTGGTTAAAATTTGGGAGAAAATTCAAATTAGAAAAATTTAAATGAATTATTGAATCAGTGTTGCCAAAACCATTCTTAGTGAGATTTTGTTTGTTTTATTCATCTATTATAGTGTCATTCTTAGGTTTCATTTGAGTTCTTACTTTTCTTGAATAACTTTAATGTTTTTTCTTGTCACATTTATTGTGTACTCTTTTTGTCTATCACATAAATCTCTCTTGAGTTTAAACTTTTCCAAATTGAGCTTTTATTGATTTCAATTTTTGGCCTCTTTGAAGTGGATTATCTCTTGTGGTTGTAGAAATTGTTAGAATTGGACTAACTTGCTAGGTAGCATCCTAGGATAAGGGGAAATCAACTTCAAGGTTACTCCCCTAAACAGAGGGCATTGATGGAGAGGAGACACTTGAGGGAGAGAGATGAAGATTTTAATTTTTGCATTAGTGTGATTATGTTTTTCTTTGAGTTATAATTGCACTTTACTCTTTTTAATAGTGGATAATAACTTGTTTAGACGATGAGTGTGTCTCAAAGGGGTCAATGAGTCTCACTATTAGGATTCAACTAATTTAAATTTGTTGCAATTTCAATTCCTACTTAGAAATTTCTTTTTATTTCTTAGCTTTCATTCTTGTTTTTGTTTCTCATTTGAAAGAAATTTGTGAAGTGCATTGGGATAAGTTATGATTAGGAAAGACTTGGTTTTTAAGTAATCATTTGATTGACCTTTCTTTCCTAGAAATTTACCTTGTGTGCTAAACTTATTTTCTTTCTTGTGAAAAGACTTATTATACAAACTTAAGATGTCTAGGAAAAACTTATCACCATAATGGAAGTGATTTCAAGAATGAGTCAAAAAATGAGGAAGAATATTAAAAAGAAAAATCAAGAGATGAACCCTCCAAGAACCTAGTCAAAAATAAAGAAAAGGTAGGGCATTCCTCACACACTCTCACTAGGGATATCCAGTGTTTTAAATGTATTGGTGGAGGTTACGTTGCATTTGAATGCGCTAACAAAAAGGTCATAATCTGAAGGGTTAAGAACATATATAAAAGCCAGGATAAAGTATTTAGTGAGAGTGAAAAGTTTAGGAGAGAGAATAGTGAGGATGTCTACCCATGACGGACAATTGCTCATGATCCAATGAACCCTCAACAATTAGCTTAATCATCAACTCAAATCACAAAAGAGAACATTTTTCATACACTATGTAAAATTCTTGATAATACTTGTTCTCTCGTTTTTTTTATAGCGGGTCAGGATACTATTGCAGTACTAGGCTAGTTCAAAAATTAAACCTCACTTTCATTCCACATCTGGAACCTTATAAACTTCATTGGCTGAATGATGAAGGGGATCTGGCAGTTAATAAGCAATGAAGGTCAAGTTATTTGTGGGAAATTCCAAATATAAAGTTTTATGCGATGCAGTGCCCATGGAAGTTTGCCATGTCTTATTGGGAAGACCGTAGCAATTTGATAAGAAAATCATGCACAACATTCGAACCTATGAGATTACTTTCACTCATAAGGATAAAAAATTTATATGTCATATCCTTTGACACTTTTACTCATAAGAATGAACCTTCTAGTTGTCTCTAAGGCTTCTACACTAAAGAGTGAGAGCAAGAGAAAAGATAGACTTAGAAAAGAATTCTGAATTTAGGCAATACACAATCCAAGTATAAGAAATGTACAAGAGAATTTCTCTATTTATAGAATCATGGGTCTCCTAAATACAAGGCGACCCTTTTGGCTTCTCTTAAGCCCCAAAATCCTAAATTAAAACTAGCCCAAATACAAGACCCAAAATTCCTATCATAAATTAAAGACTGAAATTGAAAACATATTTACTCTATACAATTTTTACAAGGCTTCATTCAGAAAGAGAATTCTCTAGAAAAGAAGTTTTTGATCAATGCTTCCTCTCTTCTGAGCCTGATTTTTTTGGTGGCTAGGATGGTCCTCCGTCACAAATAGTCTGTCTTTATTGGTGGAAATCCTCTCCATGAACGAGGTGTCATGTGGATGCTCATGCTCTCCATGCTAAGGTTCATGATCACCATGCCAAGAGGGGCTGCTCCAATGTTCTAGACGCACACTCGTTTATTCTAGACGCACACCCTTTTACAATGGGCTCAATGAAGCTCAATTGTAACCCTAACTAGACTCTCTATTACTATTTACAACATATTTTAATATTAACACAAATACAAGGCCCAAAAGATGAAATCAAGGCCTATTACAAGGCCCAAAAGAAAAGTCCTATTCTACTATTTACAATGTGGCAGGATGGCCCATGTTGATAAGAGTTTGAGTCTGCTGAGGTCAGTTGAATCACACTCATCTTGAATCTTCTTGGCCATTTCAGACTGAACTCAAGTTATAAATAGTAAAAATTAATTAAGAACTAATTTATAATTAATGTAAAATATTAAGAAATCAATTTGTAATTTATAATATTTTAAGGACTCGTGAAATTTTAAAAAATAGTTAAAAATTAATTGAAGTCTTGTAGTGAGTGAAGCTCATTTTAGCTTGAACTCTAACTCACTTTATGTGGTAGCTTTCTGGGTTGGAGTTTTTGTAACCTACTCATTTAATAGGTGAATGAAAGAAAATTTATTTTGAAGTGAGTTGAAATTATACATGGACCATGAGTTAATGGGTTGGAGACTAAACATTCCAAATTTTACATTGTTCTGATCCATTAAAAATACATTTATCTAAACACACACACACTGCCGGCGAACCCTCCAGCGATGGTGTTGATGACTTCCCAGTTGCCTCTTCTTTCGTTCTCCCAGGGGGTGGGAAGGGGTCCTCTCTGCGTGGAGGGTCATCCCTGACCCTTTGAGGGGGAAAGCTTCTCCGCTTCGTTGGCTCATCCCGCCTGGGGGACTGTCTAGTACGCTGCAGGTGCCCAACTTGGACAAGTTCCTCTATCTTATCCTTAAGGGCTTGGCATTCCTCAGTGGAATGCCCCCTGTTTTTGTGGTACCGACACCGCTTCCTGCGATCGGTATTTTCGGGACTTGATGCTTTCCTGGGCGGAGGGATCAACTCGAGTTGAGAGCCTCATCCAGGATCCTCCCCCTATCAGTTGTCATGGGTGTATATCTTGAGAACCGACTGACCCGGTTGTCCCTTCTTCTATCTCCCCGATTGGTCGATCGGCCTTGGCGCTCCTTCTCCCCCTTTCCCTTCTCTCCGCTAGCCTCTGCACAGGCCTGGTTCCGAAACTCTCTTAGCTCCTCCAATTGCATGTACTTGGCAGCCCTATTCCTGAGCTCCTCCAAGCTTGCAGTCGGTTGCATGCAGAGGCTGTCAGCAAACAATCCCGAATGTAAGGCCATCAACATATGGTGCATGGCCACGTCCGGGCTGAGGTTCTGAATGCTCATCGCTACCTTGTTGAATCTATCGATGAAGGTTCTCAAAGACTCCCCTTCTCGTAGCGGATGCCGATTAGGAAGATGGAGGTTAGATGGTGTAGGCGGCTTGTCGTGAATTGCGTCTCAAACTTAGACATCAACGTTACGAAGCTGTTGACGAAGTTGGGAGGGAGCTTCGTGAACCAGCTGAGAGCTCATCCCTTCAATGATGTGGGGAACACTCGACACATGACCACATCATTTGCGGTGTCCAAGCTCATGTGCGTGGTGTACACATCCATGTGCTCATCTGGGTCAGTTGTGCCATCATAGCGGTCCCTATTGAAGCCTTTCCACTTGTCCGGCAGCGGTACTCCGATGATGGAATCAGTAAACGGGTGTCGACGCATAGAATCCACTGTACCGGTCCTGTAGACCGACTTGTTAGGACAGGACTTGCCATCCATCTCCTGAGTGGGGGCCTTGTCTTTAGTCTCCTCAACCGCTCTCGGGTTAAGAGGGGAGGTGATCAACTTGCCGACGAGATTAGTCGGCACGATGGATGGTCGTCCTCCGTCGATCAACTTTCTCTTCATATCCTCGTTCTTTCTGCTCACCTCTTTGTTTCTTCTTCTCAGTTAAGCCATCTCTCTCTGAAGAGACAACATCAACATGGTCTGGTCAACTTCAATCATCCGCCCACTTGTCATGCTTCGGGTTGATACCATCTACTAGCATCCGAAACTCGATTTCTCTCGGCCCCACAGTGGGTGCCATTTCACTATGCTAAAAATTTGAATTAGCTGCACAAAAAAAGCGAAGGTGTTATGTGGACTCTAAATTTAGTCAACTAAGCCTCCACTATTTAAAAAAGCGTGGGAAGGCATGGGAAAGCGTGGGTTATACCCACGTAAATTTTAAAAATAAAAATAAAAAAAAGAGTTGCGTAAGTAAAACGATTACTACTGAAAATATAAAAAATAATAAAAAGTTAAGAATTTGAAGGTTAAACCCACGCTATCTGTTTTAAAATTAAATTTAAATAAATAAGAAAATTGTGAATACGCAAACAATTAATTTTTATTTATTTGAAAAAGATTTTGAAACTTTCATTAGAGTTGTTTTCGAGTGCGAGCTTAATCAGACTATGAGAAGAGTGTGTGAGAACGCCAGAATGCATGCGACTGTGAGAACGCGTGCGACCATGAGATCGAGAGTATGCGACCGTGATGGAGTAGTCGAGAGCGTTGATGGAATCGTGAAGAATAACCCTAGGTTTTGCTCCAATTTCTTTCTTTTTGCGTGTAATTTTATTTTTCAAGGTATAGCCCTAACGATTTCATAATGATTCTCTAACCCTGTGTTCTTGATTTGATTTCAGTGGTTTGAGGAAGCTTGAGAAATTCTATTTCGTGGAGTTCCACTTGAGGTAAATACTTTATAAGATATTTTTGTAGCTTTCCATGTTAGAAACAGTTTAGTCCTTGGGTAGAAAGTGTTTCTGGCGATAAAAGAAAATCTCTTGAGCTATTTTTTAGCTTTCACCGTGTTAGCATGCTTCAGTTTTCTCACTTTGAGCTACTGCTTGCAGTCCTAAGTGAGTAATGTGAACATTAAATATCAATGTAGAACTTGTAAAGTATAGAGTCATAGTTTAAGTGTGAAAGACGAAGTAGAGAACCTGGGTTTTGGAAAATTGATTTGGATGGAGTTGTATTTTGAAAGAAAGCTGATGGATTGGGGTTGAAGTTTGATGAAGCTTGATTTGACAAAGGTTGGTGTGCCTTTTGGTGAGGACTATAAAGGTTGCAAATGCCAGTTGCTGATCACATCAGGAATCTTAACATGTTGAGTTCTAATTTTGGGGCAAGAGAGTTTTATAGGCTTGAGGTGTTGTTTGAGGATGAAAGTTGGGAGTTGTTTGAGAAGAGGGGAGAGGTTATGGTTAGGGATCCTAGTATTCAATCGGTGGCCAAAAAAGTAGTGAACATATTGAACCGAGAGTTCAAAAGTCATAAAGCAAATCCTGAAACACTTTCATTCGGTCAGGAGGAAGAGTGATTGCCACAGACATGGTGCTAACATAATGTAGTGGGGAGGTGTACATTTTTGTGATTGAGAATTGGTTCTTGGGGAATAGGGAGAGGAGGATTCACTACCTTATTGCCTTATAAATCATTGTTGTATATGTTTTGTAATTCAGGCTAATTAGTAAGTAGGCTTTTTGTTGTATTCTCAATCCATGTCAAAAGTTTCTAATCCAATTGAGCAAGAAATTACTTTTAGTGTTTGTTTTTGAAGTATCTATCCAGTGGTCTACTTTTCCTATTTGCAGCATATTTCCCTCCTCCTGTAGCTTCTCTCTTCATCTCTTATTCTTCCTTTTGCATATGTAATGAGAATATGTTCATTATTTCTCCTCCTCCTTTTTCTCAACGCCTTACCTCCCCATGACCAGCAAGCTACTAAATCCTCAATGTGATAATGAAACATTGAGACCTAAAGGTTTAGAAGAGGAACTTTATGTCATTGGCCATTTCTCTTAGCAGTTCTTGCTTGCAACGCAGAAAAACAGGTGAACGGGGCAAGTCGCAGCGTCAAGTCATTTCAACTAGTTAAATCGTGCCACGGAAACTCAAAGGTTAGTCATTGTTATTTCTTTGGTAGAATTGAAATAACTCACAATCTTACAACTTTAAAAAAACTAGACCCAGATCAAGGTACTAGTAGTTGTACCAACACTACAATGGAAAAAGAAAGGGAAAAAACCATTCAACATGTTACAATAGATTTCATTGAAAGAAAAAGGAAAAAAAAAGGCTAGTGTCAACAACTGTTTAAATTTTGAAGATAATGATGATGACTATCCACTACATTCTTTTAGTCAGTATGATAATTTGGGTAGGTTAGATTAGTTTTGACTAGCTGGTGTAGAGTGTAGGGAGTATGGGTTGATGGTAGAAGAGGGATGGGGTCACATAAGGTGTGTAGCAGTGATGAGGCAGAGGTATCTGCTACTTCTTTATTTTGATATGCTAGGGAAAGATGGTGCATTGTGTACGATAATACTGAATGGAAACATTGATGTTTGGTACAGTTTACCAGGTTCATTTAGTTTCTTTGTTGACACCTTTGGTTTACTTTCTTGCATGCCCCAAAGGAAATGCGTAGTAAAAATGTGGAAGCTTTGCGCACGGTGTTGGTCCTGTGTGAATCAGATACGAATGCTCTTCAAGATACATGGAATGCAGTTCTGGAATGTGTTTCTCGCCTTGAATTTATAACATCAACTCCTTCAATTTATGCTACTGTTATGCATGGGTCAAATCAAATCTCCAAGGATGCTGTTGTTCAATCTCTAAGAGAATTAGCTGGGAAACCTGCTGAACATGTTTTTATGAATAGTGTCAAACTACCTAGTGATTCATTTGTGGAATTCTTCACTGCTCTCTGTGGTGTATCAGCTGAAGAGCTAAAACAAACTCCAACTCGTGTCATCAGCTTGTAGAAGCTTGTTGAAATTAGTTATTACAATATGGCTTGAATATGTATGGTATATCTCTTATCAACTGTCAGTTGGATAATTTTTATTCATCGTTTTAATGTTGCTTGTCTTGTAAGTTACCTTTGGAAGTTTTTTCTGCTCACTTTATTTTTTAAGCTATTAGACTTGTGTTGGAGATCTCACATCAACTAGAGATTAGAGTCTTTCGTTGTATATAAGTGGGTGCAAACCTCAACCTTATGAGCCGGTTTTATGGGGTTGAGTTAGGCTTAAAGTCCACTTTCTAATATGGTATCAGAGCCATTTTCGAGTCTATCCTAGCGAGTGTTTGTGTTGGGCCTATCGTGCCACCCGCTATGGGGCCATTATCGGACCACCCAAAATATATAGTCTCACGCACGAGTTGGCAGTCTCGGCGTGAGGGGTGTGTTGGAGATCCTACATTGACTAGAGATTAGAGCCTTTTATTGTATATAAGTGGGTGCAAACCTCAACCCTAAGAGCCAGTTTTATGGGGTTGAGTTAGGCTTAAAGTCCACTTTTTAATAAGACTTTTGTTATCATTAATTTTTTGTTTAAATGTATTGGCTCAAATGTGTTGTTTCCTTGAGGAAATTCAATAATTGGATTTAGTTTATCCATATATAATAGAAAGCACATATTTGTACATGTACGAATGCTTTGATAACTACTGACTATCTAGGAATGATTTGAATGTATCATTTTACTCAAGCTATCTGTTATTGCTAAGAAGCTTTGGTTTCATTCCATTAATTGTTGAACTATAGCATCCTTCGACCCCTTGTATAATATTGTCTTTTTGATGCTGCCCTGAGTGCATTTCTAAGCTCTAATTGTGATGTTTTTAAGGTATGGGCTAGAATCTGGACTGTTCTTGCAAATCACTTTATATCAGCAGG
>Ga0123342_1000759_pt1 | contig 52596 bp, 24 predicted proteins | sample Turbeawhitnodule_FD_89960 | JGI IMG/M metagenome (GOLD analysis project Ga0123342, IMG submission 89960) | Root nodule microbial communities of legume samples collected from Mexico - Turtle bean Mexico white nodule | ecosystem: Host-associated > Plants > Roots > Nodule | place: Mexico: Nepantla...
AAAAAAAAAAAAGAGAGAGAATGTAAGAGAGAGTGGGGGAAAAAACAGATATAGAGAGAGATATATATATATATATATATATATATATATATATATATATATATATCAGACCATAAACACAGGACTTTTTAGACCAGTGATTCTTATATAAATTATTTGTTTTGTCTATTTTGCCATACGAATTTCGATGTAATAATATATTGGAGATTTGTTAATTAAGGTTCCTCTGTAATTTACTCGCAAAGTTTCCGAGATTTATTGGGGATTGTTCTATATTCGATTGCGACGAAACGGCTTGTAGATTAATATTTCATTTCATATACTACTGCAAACTAGTATTTCTTTTAACTCATTATTGCGGAGGTGTTGTTACTTCATTTGATATACGGAATAAAAAATAGCAAGATTCCAGAGTTATTCGAAAAGCAGAATCAAACTATGAATTAAAAAATTATAATGAGAATATATGATGGATAGAGTGGATGATATGGTTTATTATCTACCTGGTTTTGGGATCATTTACTTCACATACAAAGTACAAATTAATAATCTTTTACTCTCTCTCCGTTTAATTTGTTGATTTAATGATCTTCCAACATACTTTTGTTTGCCATTATTTTGTTGTCTAAGACGTGATCTTCACATTCTACATGCGCAAGACTAATAATGTTTGGATGATGTTGATTTTACAATGGCTGCTGCAATGTGTTTTGCAGTGGAGAACGCTCACCAATAAACTTCCTCCAACATGTTTATTACTCTTTTATTTCACGTGAAATAGTATTCTGCTATATTAAGTAGCAGTTTTGGATTGTAATTTGTACAAGGTTTTTAGTTCAAAATTTGGTTTTATCATTCAACTAAATAAAAGGTAAATGACATTTTCAATTGGATTCGATCTAACAAATTTGTATACTCAAATCTTTCATGCAAAGGCTATGCCAAACATATAAGCTATGTATGTAGTAGTATTTCTTTCACCCTAAAATAAAATATTCTAGACCACCCAACGCATGCGACTCATACAAGAAATTCCAAAACTTTAATGCTAGTAAATTTATCTTGTTTGTTCTCATATCAAAATCACTTAAGTAAACTATCTTTTTTTATAATAATACTTTTTTTGTTCTCATATACTGGCTAAAATAAATAGTAATGCACTTATAAGTATTGATCTTGACTTGCTTGTTTCTCTTTATCTTGTTTTACCTCCAAAAAAGGTTCATCTTCAAAGTCATTCCAGTACAAGGACCCAGGTAGATAATTAATACTCATCAATTCCACTTATTAATAGCTGCTTAGATATGCATTCATTCTTACTTTTAATAATCACTGTTCAATGACTTTGATTTCAATACTGATCAATTAATTTGATTTCTAGTTGACACTGTTAGAATAAGTGTTCGATAATAGGAGAGAAAAAAAATATTTGAAAGAAATATCAAAAGAAAATTATTAATTAGTCATCAGTAATTTTTTTTCCTATTTAAGTGTTTGTTAATACGAGAGAAAACATATATTTGAAAAAAATATAAAAAGATATTGATTAATTAGCCATCCGTATGTTTTTTTTCTTATTTAAGTGTTTGTTAATATGAGAAAAAATATATATTTAAAAGAAACATCACGATATATTGATTAATTAGTTATGAGTTATATATTGAATATAATATTTTCAATTCAAATAGGTTTATGATGTTTTTTTTTTCACTTATATGTTTTTCAACTTGTATTTTTTTAAACAATATTTGACTACAAGTCATATTTGAATATCAAATATCTCTTTCTAAAGTTTATGTCACTTTCACATTAGTGATTTTCTCTTAGATTAAAGTTTTTTTAATCATATGTATCTAATTGTAATTCTTACTTATACTCTTGTTCACCCCAATGAGACATGCTTACTCAAATTATGTCAGTAAGACTTTTGATACATGGGATGCATATATCTAGAGTCTATTATCTACTTCTTCGTATTTGTTTGAATGAGTCACTAAGACAAATCATATCAACTATGATATTATTTGTTGGACAATTCGATTTGAGAAATATCAAGATGAATAATCACAAATGTGTCATGAGCTAATACACATGAGAATATGAAATCATTTTCAACCAAAAACCTATGAACAATAAGTTTTTTGGGACTTCATATATGTTATCCAACTTGCTTATTTCTATACCATGTAAAACTCCAACTCACCAGAATCCTAACAATCTTTCCCTCAAGCGTAAGACCTTTAACATTGATACACTATCCCTCGAGTTTGAGCATATCAAACAATAATGTTGTTTGAGCCAGTGTGAGTTGGAGTCTCACATTATGTAGAAATGAGTAAGCTAAACAACATCTAGATAAAAAAGAACCACAAAACTAATGTATTAAAATTTTAAGTAATAGTGTCATGTTTTATTGTGTTTTGACTAGTAATCCGTTAGTAAAGACCTCCCCATTATTTCTCTCTTCAATTTTCCCAACATTTGTTTTCTTTCCTTAAGTTGTGTAATGATAAGGCCTATGGGACCATTGACAAGGTTTTTATCCTTTAAGCTCTTCCATCAAAACCAACCATCCAATTATGTTGCACAAGTTTGTTAAAGAAAATTCTAACACTATTTATTTGAGAGAAAAATTAGTTAAATGAGCTCACTATAAAGCTATAACTTTTTAATAATGGATCAATTGTAAAGGACATTTCTTGTTATCCATCATGAAAACCAAGATGGTTAAGAGCAATTTTTTTTTTCATTTGCCAGTGTTGTTCAAATATAAAAAAACACATAAAATATTATTTCTTATTTTTAAAAAAAAAAACAAAAGAATGTTTATCAAACCTTTTGATATATAAATTGAAGTTAAGTAATTTATTTTTTTTATATTTCATAAATGATGAGGATATGATAACCTTTTTGTATTATACAAAATTTCTAAAATAGTCCATTCATTAAATTATGCCGTAACTACATTGAAAAAAAATGATACTTGGACACCAAATAGTAAAAACAAGGTTGTCAAGTTCTAAAATTTGGGATAAAATAACTTTATATATGTAATGTGTTTTATTTTTTTTTTACATACACAAAATAAAAATATCTTCTTATTCTTATTCTGTTACATTTTAGTATACGAGTTTCTTCCTAAAACTATGCTAAAATCTTTCTCTTTGTACCATGTTTATTATTTATTTTCCTTCTACCAATTTTTCAATGTTAGTGTCTTTCATGATCTTCCTCTAGTTGTTATTATGTCTATCCATGTAAATCTTACCATATTTACATGATTTATGAGTTAAAATAACTTACTTACTCAATGATCTTAAGATGTCTTCTTTAAAATAATTTGTTATTATATTATGATAATCAAAGTATTTTTTTTATATTAATGTAAATCATGTTTATGTGATTATCATCTTATTTAAAAAAAAGTCTAGATGGTTTGATCTGATTCCTCCATATATCTAATTTCTAAACTATTTTTTACAAGTATAACAAAATTAGTGTTAATAAACATTTCCTTATCGCTAGACTATTGCACAAAAGTCTCAATTTGGCTGAATCATCAAATTAAAAAGCAACTACACAGTTTTTAATAAAGGATACTCTGGCACTAAGTAATATAAGAAAGATTGTCAAGGTCTAGAAACTTACAAGGTGTAGTCAATTATTTTCTTTATTGATCTTATTCTAGAGCTAATGATAAATGACTCTATATACATTATGTATTTTGTATATTTAGACATATATAGATAAAGTAAAAATTTGTCTTCTGTATGATTTATAGAGGTTAATACAATTTTAAGTTTTTATTTATAAATTTTATTGTGTTTTTTCATAAGTGGGTTGAACTGTCACAAGGTTGTGCATATGGAAAAATCAGAAGAGAATATGATGATTAGGAAATAATAAAATTTATAATGTAACCTAATAAAAGTTTGAGATAAAGTAAAATATTCCGTAAGATGCAATGGAGAGGACATATGAATTTTGAAAGAATTTTTTTGAGAGCTTTATGAGATTATGAATTTGTTTTTGATGAAAATGTGATAATGAAGAAATAAAAGTTCAAATCATGTATAAAGATTTTAAATTTAAATGCATGAAACTAAATTATAGATATTAAAATATAAAAAATTGATGAGAGAAATGAAGTCCGATAAGGAGAGCATTGGAAGGTGGGAATAGGTTTGTATTTGTCCGATGTTAAGTTTGTGAATTAAGAAGTGCATCCTAGGTAGCTGGGGCATTGATATGCATTATGTGTGTTATTGTGGTTTGAGAACATGGGAGTGAGAAAATATAGCACATTCTGATGGGGGCAGAAAAGAAAGGAAAAGGAGGTGGTGATGAAAAAATGATTTGTTCAATTATGTGATGACCCGTGAGAGAGTGAGCCAAAAGCTTAACTGCCTCAAATCCCTCCCACAGTGCCCACCATTACATGACAAAACCCCAACTCCCATATACAAACAATTTGCTGGCCGGCTGCTTCACATGCCTCCAAAATCCAACACGAGCAGTGCTCCTACGGCTACAGGTACTACCCTCTCTCCACTGCCTCCCTCTTATATTTCATCTCTCTCTCTCTTTGAAAACAAACCAAAATCAGAAAAGATAAAAAGGGTTAATTATCTCTGGAGAGTGGAGTGGGATTAGCACCTTTTGTAGCCATGAAAGTGATGTTCTCAGCACTACTCCTTTTGCCATCTGAAAAAGCCTGAACTCCCCCTAGAAGGGTCTCTTTTGCCCAATTTGACTTCAAATATGTTTTCTCGGGCCGAGAGTTTCCCCTCCACCGATCAGTCTCTGTTGGGAAGAACGATAATATAATCCCTCAAGAAAAAGCTGAACTGTCTATTTTGTGAGCAGAATTCTCCCAAACTCTACTGCCAATTTTCACCCACAACTTGGATCGCTTCCCAATGGCAAAGGTACCCACTACTAGTCAGGTCACTTTCCCTTTTCCCCTCTTCTCTCATTAATTCTCCTTTCACCTCTGCCCAACTTTCTTCTCCTTCCTTTTAATTCATTCAAAACCCATCATCCCAACACCTGCGCTGTCCATGACGCAATTCACACCCCAACTGCCTCCCTTCCACCAAATCACACCCCTCCCCAACCCTACCATGAACAAAAACCAAATCCCTAGGACTAGGCCCTGGCCTGCAGGCTTTCCTACCTCCAAGGCCTTAACCAACTTCGGAGACGCTAACTGCATGGAACAGTTACTTGTTCACTGTGCCAACGCCATTCAAACAAACGACGTAACCCTCGCACAACAAATCCTTTGGGTCCTCAACAACATAGCCTCCCCCGACGGCGACTCCAATCAACGTCTTGCCTCCAGCTTCCTCCGCGCTCTCACCGCACGTGCCGCCCAAACCAAGATGCTCGTCGCTGTAGCCGATCACGACCGCACCAACCTCTCCATAGACACCCACAAATTCTCCGTCATCGAGCTCGCCAACTTCGTCGACCTAACTCCCTGGCACCGCTTCGGCTTCACCGCCGCCAACGCTGCCGTCCTAGCAGCCACCGAGGGCTTCTCCGTCATCCACATCGTCGACCTGAGCCTCACGCATTGCATGCAGATTCCCACGCTCATCGACGCCATCGCCAGCCGCCACGAGGTCACTCCCCTCATTAAACTCACTGTTGCCGATGCCACCTGCAGAGACATCCCTCCTATGCTCGACCTCTCCTACGACGAACTCGGCGCCAAGTTGATCAATTTCGCAAGGTCCAGAAACGTCGTCATGGAATTCAGAGTGGTTTCTTCCACTTACCAAGACGGCTTCGCGGGTTTGATCGAACAGTTAAGAGTGCAACAACAACATTTTGTTTACGCAGCAGAACCTCGCTCCTGTGAGGCTTTGGTTATCAACTGTCACATGATGCTTCACTACATCCCCGACGAATCCCTACACGCAATTCCTGAAACTGACTTGGCCTCTTTGCTCTACGATTCTTCTTCTGCTGCTGCTTCTTCTGCTGTTAGTGTTACTTCCACTTCCTCGCTGCGATCCTTGTTCCTTAAATCCCTGCGGGGTTTGGATCCAACAGTTGTAATATTGGTAGATGAAGATGCGGATTTGACATCCAATAACTTGGTTTGCAGGCTAAGATCTGCGTTTAACTATCTATGGATACCTTACGACACTGTGGACACGTTCCTTCCACGAGGGAGCAAGCAAAGACAGTGGTACGAAGCAGACATTTGCTGGAAGATTGAGAACGTGATAGCGCACGAAGGGATTGAGAGGGTGGAGAGGGTTGAGCCTAAGACTAGGTGGGAGCAGCGAATGAAAAACGCGAACTTTCAAGGGGTGGCTTTCAGTGATGACTCTGTTGCGGAGGTGAAGGGCATGCTGGATGAGCATGCTGCGGGGTGGGGATTGAAGAGGGAAGATGAACACATTCTCCTCACTTGGAAAGGACACAACGTCGTCTTTGCCTCTGCTTGGTTACCTGCTTGAACATCATTTTTTCCCGCTTTCTACTTTATCAATAACAGACATTCATTATTTTCCTATTTACTCTTTCTTAGTAACTTTCTTAAATAGTAACATTCTACTTTTTGGAGTAAATAACTAGATCACAACTTATTTTTAGGTCTTTCTCATGCTTTTAGATACTATCAATGCAGCTCTTTCATTTTTTTCCTGGTGCATTTTTATTATTTCTAGACATTCTTGAGATTTTAAACATTTTATCCAAAATTCAAATCTTATGATAGTTTAATTGTCTCTTGATAACCAATAGTAATTGACTAGTTTTTAGCCTGATATAGGTGATAAGCCTTGTGATGAGAAGACAATCATTTTGCGAAAACCAAAAGCCGTTAATTTTGAAATGAGAAGAGGTCAACGAGGGTCTTAATGACTAAAAACATTTTTATTGAAAATTGCAATATCATTAAAGTACATTTTTACCATATTTTGTTTTCTGTTAATTTCTCTGAACAAGTGCCTTTTAACTAAACAGTAAATTTTGAAGATGAAATCTATGACCACTGAATCCTTGACCACCTGAAACAAATAATGGTGAGGGTGCATTAAATGCGAAGCTAGGGACAGTCTATTATATACTCCTGTAAAATTGTGCGGTGTTTCCTAGGTATAATTGTAGTAGATCATTATGGACGTGTGATCTTCACTTTTTGTTTGCTATATGTGATGGTAAGAATTGGATTCCCCTATCTCAGGTACAACCAAAAAAACAGTATTCTTATAAATCTTATCCTTTACTAAACTTACCATAACTTTAGTACTTCCTTTCTTGTAGAATATTTATATATATATATATATATATATATAATGCAAGATAAAAGTTACAATAGTATCAGGCCAGAAGATAACATGAGACTAACCAGAGACTATTAAGTTTGTAACACGGTACATACAAATTTCAAAAGCTAACCAAAAGGCAAGAGATTGCCTAATTGCACCAAATAGAAATTTCTTCCATATGTAACACCCATATGATCATCTCCCTCACCTGACCCCTGTTCTTCAAGCATCTCCCCCCACCCTCCTTCAAACGCCTCCATCAAATAATTACTACAAAATATGAAAGGAGTTACGTCTGAAGGAAATTAATTAAAGAGAGAAAGTGTTGTTGATAATGGCTAAAGGTTACAAGTCTGCAACTCCCTTGTGTCAATGGCATGGCAGGGGGCATCATAAGCAAATGGTTGCTATTGGTTGTAATTCAACAATTGCTACTCTAACAAGTTGTAGGTTTATACTGATCGGCTGCTGTATATGTGTACAACGCTACTCAATTTCTAGAAGTTACAAAACTTGAAAAATGATACATTGAGAATCTTGTCCTATTATACAACTTTTTTTTCTTTACCTAAAATTGGTAAATTTTAATTTTTATATAAAATGATAAAAATATCATTTTCTATATGATTAAATAGAAATTGTATAGTGGAACAGGTTGTCAATATATCTTTCCTCTACAAATTTATACAATTTTTGGTGGATTATAATAGAAAATAAGTGATATATTAACAACTCACACCAATTTACAACTCCATTTCTCTGCTTAAAAATTCAGTTTTGCATGAAATGATGAAAATAATCTCTTTTTTATAGCATTAATCACACATTGTATATTGGAACATGTTGTCAAAATATCATTATTGATAATAGATTGCTACTAGGGTCAATTTGGAAAGACGTGGTATATTGGTTGAAAATGTTTTGGTAGTTTGTGAGGAAAGGAGGAGGAGTCTTGTCGCCACTTGTTTTTTTATTGCAATTTTGTTTGGCTTGTTTGGAGTCATTGCTTTGGGTGGCCAGGTGTGTCGCTTGTGTTCCACAACGATCCTGTGTCAAATTTTTTACAATTCAGGATGTGCAATGCTTCAGGTCCAGTTAATGATATTTGAGGTGCAATTTGAGTTGGAGTAGTACGCATCTGAAGTGTTCGCAATGGTTCAAGTAAAGGTTTGGTCTTGGATTTTTTCAAAATCCTGTTTTGGTTTGTTCTCCTATTCTAATTGGTGTTTAGACCCTTTGACTTGTATGAGGCTGATTTCTAGATGTCTTGTTTGAGAATTTTTTATTTTGTTTGATTTTGTTAGTATGGTAGATGTTTCTTGGTAGGAGGAGGATAAAGTGCAATTTTGTATAAGGGTTGAACCACTCTTGAAGTGATTCATATTTATTAATTTTTTATTATTGATAAAAAAAATCATTGATAATAGAAAAAAATATTTTAACACTTGTCCCATAATCTTAATAGTAACATGTTTATTAATTTTAAAACAATAATTTAGTTATTTTTAATATTATTTAAATTTGCTTTAGCCATGTTAATATAATTTACTTGAAAATTACAAAGAAAAAATGTTTAAAAATCTAAAACTAAACTCTGCATTGATTCTCAGGGCGTAGTTGCAGTTCAACAAGGTCTAGCATGTCGAAGGGGCTGAGAAAATTAAAAAAAAATTCTACTCTAGGCTAAGTCGACAATGTTATTCAATAATTTGTATTTATTAGTTATATTGCCAAGCTAATACAAAATTTAATATATTTAATTTTTATTTAGTGAGTTAGATCAACATATATAATTTAATATATTGATGACTAAATTATCTTACTGATTGTTTGAAATTTGAGTTATAATTGGTCAAACTTATGTATTATTTTTGTATACCTTAAATCCATGTTTTTGGACTTATATATAGACATCAGTTTGACTATAAGAGGAAGTTTGCTTTAGATATTTTAGTTATAATACATGCTAAAACTTTTAATTGTATATTTCCAAATATTTCCTCTTTATCCTCTTTACCATTCTATTTCTAGATAATATAGAATTTCTCTATTTCCATATGCTTATTACCATAATTACTCATATTGCCTTCTATATCTTGTTGCCTTTATTATTTAAACTAGATAACATAACTTATATATTTTCTATCCTTATATTTAAACCAGTCAATATTTTTTATCTTTCTAATTTCGTAAACTTATAAATTTTTGTTCTTATAAAAATAATAATTATAAATTTGACCTGTAGTTGTTTTAAAATTGAAAAAAAAAAACATTGACTAGCACAGATACGGATACAGACACTGACACGACACGGATACGGACACAGAGATACATATAATCTCTAAAATGTAGGGCACGGGGACACGGATCTATATATTATATAATTTTGAATTATATAAATTGAAAATAAATATTTATGTGCAAAAAGTATGTTTCAGATTCTTTTGGGAGCAGGAAGATCTTTTTCATGACTGGTTCAAAAGAAATTGTTCCTTATTTTTATAATCATAATAAAAATTTATACAATAAATTTGAGTTTTTAGAAAATTATTGTATTTATACCTTTTAAAATTGTATTAAAACCGTGCTAGAATTTTTAAAAATTCAACAAATAGTTTTTGAATTGAACACTTCACCGATAAGTGTCCTACGAGTGTCGATATCGATACGTGTGTCCGACACAGATACGCACATTTAAGAGAAGTGTCCGAACCTCGTAGTATCTGTTGATATATTTTTCAATTTCTACCCGAAAATGTTGACGTGTCTAATGATAATGTTAGTCACTCGTTTGTTAGAACGTTAATAACAATTTTAAATTATAAGTTTTAACATTGTTATTATAAAAAATTATGTCAGCATTTTAAAGCAATTATATGATATATTATGTTGAACTAAAATTATTTAATTTTTGAATTTTAGACCATATTTGCTGTAAAATTTATTAGAGACTAAATATGTACATTGACAAAACGATGCGATCAAACAAAATCCTTCTTCAATTTATTTCTATCTATTTGACGTAAGGATTCGTACTTCGTTTCACAATTCCGCTTGATTGTGATTTTGTAAGATAAAAGAGTGACATGACATGTTTTCGACAAATAAAACTCTGAATGGAGAGTTTTCAAATTCTTCTCCATCCTTACAAAAAGAGTTTTAGAGCCTTTTTCCTTTGAACCTTTTTACAAAAGTTTCTAAACCAAAAGCTTCTATAAGGAATTATCCACTATCATAACTGTAACCGAAAGGTATAACCAAGAAGTTATGTCGAGAATTACACATGAAATTTACACGAAAGAATAAAAAATAAAAATAAAATATATATATATATATATATATATATATATAATTACTATAGCAAGACCTAATTTAATAAAAGTCCAAATTAATGGGTGTGTGTAAAGTAATAAAGTGGTGCAGAAAGAAAAGTCCAAATAAGAAATGACCCCAATAACAAAACTCTATAAATAGAGGAAGAGGTAAGTAAGAGTGAATTTTATCTAATGAACATAAAACTATTTCTGACTTTGGTATCGGAGCGCCTTGCAGGTACACACTCATCCGTGAGGAGAAGTAGTTGAGAGCCCTACCTGAGAGAAGCCGAGAGTTTTACTTGGAGAGAAGCCGAGAGTCCTACCTAAAGAGAAACCGAAAACCCAGTCTGGAGAGAAGCCCAAAACCTGCAGATCAGTGGAAGAAGGTGGTCTTGTCAACTTACTTAAGTGTTCTCGGTCCTGGTTGTAAGAACAATAACTATATCTTTCCTCTAAGTCCCCTAGCATGTTTTATCCTTCTCAAAGCTTATTTTTTGTAAACTTCTAAATTGATCTATTTAAATGTCAATCCTTTCCATGTCAGGTCCACTTATCATTTTTCAAATTACACTATTGGTGGGTAACCCTTTCAACACGTACACAATAATCGTGTTTTTAATAAATATTATTGGATATGTATTCTTTATTTTTTACTTTTATTGTTAATTTTTTTTATCTTTGCTAGTAAATGGAGTATTCTTTTTATATTTTATTGAAATTTTGAGATAAAATAGTTACAATTTGGTTAAAAAAGAAGAATTATTATGTAACATCAAATAAGATTGGCTTAAGAGAAGAGTTTTAAAGGTAAGAAATATCTTTTACTAAACTTAATAACATTCTTATAAATAAAGATTCACTACTACATACAAAGAAGACATTTTAAATTGGTTATTTATAAGTATTTACATAAATTTTAAATTTGATGTAGATTTAATTTGCATACTTAGTGATTCACCCCACCACTTGGACTACGTCCAATCCCTTTAAGCAAACTATCTAAGAGCTTTTCACAAAATCGAGTTTTAACTACCCAACTCACTAGACACTCTACTATAGCAAATACAATTTGTAAAATGAAAACTATCTTTTCACACACAATTTTGTAGTTCACTTTATAATCTTGTGTATCGTTTCTGTGTGTTTCATCTTTATCTTCAAGGTCTTTATATAAATTTTTTAATATGATCGTTGAAGCTTTGTGTGCCGCATTTCTTCAAGTATTCATTAGACGCTTAGAACGTAAACTTTTGCTTTGAATAATTTCTTGCCCATCTTGAATGTGTGAGACAATTTAAATTGTTTCTTCTTTTCTCAAATGTGTACGTAGAAGTTTTAATTCCACTTTACTAAAATATCTATTAAAATTTGCATCGTTGATCTTCCTTCGTGTAGTAGACGCTCAATAACACAATGTTCACTTTGATGTAATTTGTGCGTCTTAATCACATACTTGATCTTTTAAATTGTTTCTTCATTTATAAAAATTTGAATGTTGAAGCTTTATCATATTTGTACTTGAATCTCCAATATTTTTTTTTTGCTTAGTAATGAATAAATTAAATAAAAATGGAACACTTCTGGGTATTCCAACCCTTATACAAAAAACTCAATGCCCGTGTCCCGTGTGGCAAGCCATGAACCCAGAACATATACTACAACACAACCCTTTCTAGTACCAAACCTAACAACACACACTAACAACCCAACGAACTATATACAACGACATATCATATAAAGTTCTTACACCCGTTGACATACAATGTGACAGAAACACAAGGGAACAACACTTTCCCCCAAATAAACCACACCATTCAACCTCACCCTTACTTTTTAATTGACCTTAAACAAGTCTTTTGATCCATGCACCATTGGGGACCTCAAAAAATCTTCAATGTATTGTACCATTGATCATCTTTCTCGTATTAGATGCTAGAAAATAAATCTTTTGATATCGAACTTTTAATACGTCTTGATCACTTGTTGTACATGGAATTCTTTTTCTATTTTCATTCATAAAAGTTTGATATTGTTTTAATCTTCTTTCATGCAATTCTCGTACTATAGCAACATCGTTTTCTCATTAGACACATATTCTCATATGTCTTTAAATTCTAAAAATATTTTTTTGAATCATTTTAAATATTAGAATTAATAATAATTATTATTATTATTATTTAAGTGCATGGTTAAACCCTAAAAATTTCAAATCTTACTCTCCTAACCACATTAAAAGCTTAATATTATCCGCCATGATTTTGCTTCCAAAGCAAATAGATACTTTCCTTGTAAGATTACAATATTTTCTCGTTAAAACATCTATCATTCAACTAATACATTTTATTATATAATAAAATATACTATATATATATATATATATATATATATATATATATATATATATAGGATAGTTTCAACATGTTACATAAGTACAACTTGTATGCCTCCATTGTTCCTCATTTATGCTTATAATGTTCGAAACCAACATGCCAAAGGGATGAAGTTCATCCATTTTATAAACACAAATTTGATCTATTTTTCATGAATTGAAATCTTTCATATGATAGGTAATATTTGAATTATCATGTGTCTGTGTTTGTGATCATCTAATCAAATTACGTAAAAGAAAAATAACAGATAATAAATCCTCTGCCACATAACATTAGCATGAAAATAAAATAAATACCATATATTCATCTCTTACAAAATATTTATTTATCATCGCCTAATTAATATTCACCTCATCACTTACTAATAATATGCATATAACTCCCTAATTTGTTATAGGATCCAAGACACACCTTACCCTAAAATAATAATATTCATCGTCTAAATATATTTTGAATAAAGGATTGTTTCTGTCATTCAAGATATGAAAAACATTTACACTAATTCTAATCTAGACAACATAATTTTGTAACAATGTGACTACTCATATTTGTATGGTTCCAAAAAAAATATGATATCTATAATTTCTATCTTTATTCCATATGTATAATCATTTCCAACCATGTATAGTCTTTAATGTTGATGTTAGCTTATACATACAAATTGACCCACTTTATATAGATATATTTTATCATCTTAACCAAAATTTGTTTTAACATCTCATTGTTATAACCAAAATCATATGGTTGTTTTATATTTGTCAATTTGCACAGTACGTAATGGTCAAGTTGTTGTCTTGAGTGCTTCTTTTCAACTATGGAAAGGGGTTGATAGTTATTTAAGTCCATTTAGAAACATTTTTTCTTCAACAAATCAGTTAATGAAGTTGTTATTTGTGCATAGCCTTTTACAAACTCTAGTAATACCCTTTAACACTAAAAAAATTACGTAACTATGTTGGTATTTAAAATAGTTTATATTATTGATAAATAATTTTTAAATTAATATCTAATTAGCTATCAAAGTTTTATCTACCAATTATTTAGATTCTACAAGTTAGTAGCTAAAACATTGGTAATTTATTTTTACAATAATAGAAACTGCTTTAGATACTAATAATTTTTTTAGTATCTAAAATAATATCTAATTTAGTCAATATAACAATTAATTATTATAACAACTAATTATTATTTGTCTTTAAAAACTAAAATTTTATTTAGTGATTTTCTTATAGTATATGGATATCATGTAAATGAGCCTATATAGGAGCATATTCACATCCCTTTCAATGTGACAAATTTACCATTATACAAGAATTTTAAATTTTAATCAACCACATGATGATCACTAGTTTTCAGCCAATTAGCTCCCAAAATAAGATTTGCACCTGAAATTGTGAGCAAATATACAGGCATTTGAAATGAATTCTCTAGAGCTTGTACGGCCAATGTTTGAATTAAACCTTATGTAGCAATGTAATTGTCATTTCTCACCATTACTTTGAACATGGGTGTTGGTTCGACCAGAACCTTCAAAATAATTTCTAAGACGAGGTTGCAAACATTTATCTGAACTCCCTCCATCTACTAACACAATCAGAAGTAATTTGTCAATATAAATTTTATATTGAAGTCTAAATTTTTTCCTTTTTAGTTTTACTTTTTGAGGGAAGTTTATTGAAGTCTTTTACTATGTGATGGTTGTGAAAGTATTTTTTTTTTATGGCGTAGAATATAAGATTACAAGTTTATCCTTGTTTTTAAAAATTAGAATAATAAAATATTATGTATTTTTGTCTAAATTTTGATGAATTAAAATTATTAATAGTATAATTCGATATAGTTGAATAATTAACTTCGAAAAAAATGAGTTACTTGATGAAAAATAATTTACATGCAAAATTTTGGAATATATGTAAAAATTGTAAATTGTTATATAGAAATAAATAATTTAAATATTCATAAATTTAAAAATTATAATTAAAAAATCTTTTTGTATTAAATGTAAGTTTTTTACTATAAATAACTACATATTTTTTTATTAAAAATTTATTTTATTATTAATTATTATTATTTTATTTTATTAAAAAATTTGTGTTAGTTAAATTTATTTAATAACTAATATTTATAACGAAGTCTACTTTTTATTAATGAAAAAGAGAAAAAAAACATGAAATCCTAAAATAAAAAGGGACAAATTTGGAAAGAACCCAATGTTGAGTTGGTCTTCCCTCTGGTTCTCTTCATTTTAAGGAGAAGAAATTTATTGTTCACACTTATATCCTTTCATTTTCTTCTTCACAAAATCATGGATCCAAATAAGAGATATATCCTCACATATTTGCTTATGAACAGTACATTCATAGAAACAAATAGACCATAAGGTTGTGCTTAGATTAGGGAGAGGATTTGTGAGAATTTAAGAAAGTGAATGTGTGAGAATTTGAGATAAAAGTGTGAAGAAAATGAGTGTGTTTGGATGATTTGTAAAGAAAGTTTATTGAAATTTGTGAGTGATGTGATGATTGTGAGTATTTTTAATGTAAAATGCAAGTTTACAAATTTATCCTTGCATTTACAAATATCTAAATAATAAAATACGAAGTATTTTTGTGTAGATTTGAGTTAATTAAAATATTTTAAATTATTTTTGTTACTGTTGAATATTTTATTTCGATGCCGTTAAATAATTATTTTTAAAAAAATACGAATTACTTAAGATTATCGAAACATGACAAGAATCGTAACAATAATATTATTTAAAAATATACAAATTTATTATTATATTTATTTATACATTTTGAAAGGTTTTTATATTTATTGATTTAGATTGTATGCAACCATCTAAATATTTTAGAGAATATTTTATAATAATAAAAAATGTTATATGTAAAGTGAATTTTACAACAAATTTATTTATAACAGATTTATTTATAAAGAAGAGAAAATATATAGAATAAAGTATGAAATATCATATAATATAATAAAAAAGTAATTGAAATAAAAAAATATTATTATATATATTATTGCATGAATGTCAAAGAAAAAAAGAAGGGTAAAAAAGGAAAAACATCACCATCCTAAATAACTTTCTCTTCAAATCTTTACCTAGAATGAGAGAAATCAATATTCATGAAGATCCACTTTCATCATTTGCACATCCTTATCCAAATGATCGAAATCCCCTCAAATCCTTCCTCTTATCTAATTTTGTTTTTCAATTTCGAGCAAAACTTTGATATAATATTTTGACAAAAATTGAAGGGTTTTGATCTGGTATCATTATTGGTTGGGTGGAGGGAGTGAATGAGTAAGAGTAAGATGGTGAAGATAAACAGTGAAGGCATTGCAAAACGCACGTGGCTTTGACCATATTGACTTGGAACTTGGAGGCTTTGGGAAAGGTCAAACTGGTCCTCTCTCCTCTATCTTTCCCAGCCCTAATCCTTTTTCTGCTCCCACTTCCGAAGCGGTAGCTACCACTGTAGTCATCCACTAACTGCAATTCCAAACAACCCTTTCACCCTCAATTCAAATTTCAAGGTTTTGCATTCTCACTCTTCACTGTTTTTTTTTTCTTTTCCCGCTTCACTCTTCACTTTTCGCACTCGCCACTTTTCGATTCTTCATCAATTTCGCGCCTTCAGGTTCCTCCTCTGTTGCTCCAACTATCGATTTCAACTTCCATAACCAACCTTTGCATTCTCTCCCATCATCACTTTCTTTCCTCTCCTCATTGCCCCTCTTACTTTCCGATCCTTTTATCAATTTCGCGCGTTCAGGTTCCTCCTCTATTGCTCTGCCAATCGATTTCATGTAAGAGAACTTCTTTTCCCATATATGTCAATTTTTATTTTCCTTTATCCTTTCTGCTAAATTAGTTAGTCTTTTTTTATCATGCCACCGATTGTCATCTTAATTGCTAGTGTAGCGAATCATTGCATGCTGTTTTGTTTTTAACTTTGAGAATTTTAGTATTTAGGTTTTGGCTATTGTTTACCCCTTGTATTCAGTGCCGTGTTTGTGCTGCCTTGGTTTATTTTTATTGCAGCAATTGATGGAACCGAATTTTACCTTTTGTGTTCCCGTTACATTATGAATTTTTGTTGGAGGAAGTTTAATTGTATGATGGTTTGTTTCTGATTTCAGTGGTGATAATTTGGGCAAGCACCATGCCAGCGGTGCGGTGTTTTTTTCCCGAAGACACCGTAGAGCAGAAGTTACATATAGAAAGGAAGCTTGGTAGTGTCAGAGCACGCAAGTATTTTGATCTGCTGCAGAGATTTCTGAGTCTCAAAATTAGCAAAAGTGAATTTGATAGGACCTGCATAGCAACTATTGGGAGAGAAAATGTCCCTCTTCATAATCATTTGCTCAAGTCAATCCTGAGAAAAGCATGTCTCTCCAAGGCATCTGGGCCAAGAGAAAGCAAAGTAGAAAGTTCTTTGAATGTGAAAACGCCAAATGGATGTAGCAATCTTCAATTTCTGTGCAAGGACTTTCCACAATCTCCTCGAAAAGGCAGGACTCCAAATTTGCGTGATCGCAGATACAGGGACCGTCCCAGCCCTCTTGGTCCTCATGGAAAGAAAAACATTGGATGTGATGATTCAGCACCGAAAATTCATGAGCAGCAGAGCTTTGTCGATCTACAGTCTCCAAGGAGTAGACTTGCTCTCCCTGTGGAAGATGAGGAGGTTGATCAGGATTCTGAAATCCCGAACGTTTACAAAAGGGGTCCGATTGAAGCACCTCTGGCTATTCCAACTTACAAGAGAAGACGGCAAAAATATTTATATCAAGGATTATCACTTGGTACTTTAAGTGATACCTGTCAAAGCATTGGTCAGTTACCTGATACATCTTCTTTGACCAAAAGGTTGGAGCAGAAATTGGAAACAGAAGGATGTAAGATCTCTATGGATGCAGCCAGCTTGTTAAATAATGCACTTGATCTTTATCTCAAAAGATTGATAAAGCCCTGTTTGGATTTTGCTGCTTCAAAGTCTGTAAATAAGTTTAGTGCTTCAATCCAACCTGGTTTAAAGGAGTTACCAATGAGAAGGGGTATGCAAAAGCCAGTTGGATCTGCTTCTGTATCTATATCTGACTTTAGAACAGCAATAGAGTTGAATCCTATTATATTAGGGAAAGATTGGCCTCTAAATTTAGAGAAGGTTTGCCTACGTGAATTAGAGGAATGATCCAAGCCAGGTTCAATACTGCAGGCTATAAAATTGAATTCTCCTTGAAGTGATGATATTGGAATAGGGTAAGTCTACTCTGAATCTAGTATTTGATTTTTCACTCAACATTGCTGACATACTTTAGTGGAAATGTGAGAAGTTTTGATCTGGTGACTACAAGCTGTATAGTTTCAGTGCTGACAAATTTAGTTTGGGACATTGTGACGTGTTAAATTTTAAAAATTATTACCATAAGAATAAAGTTTACTGAATAGATGAGATCCCTTTTATATATAGTTAGGTTATTTCTTCTTTGTACGAGTTTTTATGTGTGTAAAGCATTCTCAATCATTTCATTCCAAACATTCCATTCTGTTCTAAGTTCTGAATATAATTAATGCATGCATGACTAACTATAGCATCTTATGTGTTCTTTTGTACAAATGCCATGCTTCTAGTTTGTTTCAAATACATGCAAATTGGTTTTCATATGCGCAAATACCACTCCACTTTTTTTTTTCTTTGTTTACTCCCTACGTTTTTTAAAACTTCAAATAATAAGAGAATGAAAATGAAACATGAAAGATCCCACCTAAACGAACAACTTTCTATTTAGAATATATAAATCATAACTTTTTTTTTTTACTTCAAATGTGTTCTCTTGGGATCTAAAGATTTTAATGCTCTCTGTAATATTTCTATTTTCAAGTTTTGATTGGTAGATTAATTAACAATATACAAGTGGTGTGATTCTAGGTGTGAGGAATTGAATTTCATGCAAAAATCCAATAAGTACAAAAACGTGCTTTATCTGCTGAGCATAAAAGACATAAATTTGCAACCATGGCTTTGATCAGGATTCCATGTTGTTTTGGGTTTTCTGAGTATTATAGTTGTGTTTGATGGTTCAAGGTCTTTAATCTGTGGTTCGTTTGTTGCAATTTATTTGTATGATTGACGCTTGATGGTCATGGTAAGACATGTGAAACTGGGAGTGCACTGTCTGTTGTGTTTATGGGTTTGGCAGCGTATATCAGTTTTAAATATTGTTACCATCAAGCGATTAGAAGTTAAATCTATAGTTAGGCAATATAAATTAATATTTAGTCGGTTTATTTTATAAAATTAAAATTTATAATAAATAAATATATTTTATATAAAAAAATTGTAATTAAAAATCATAATAAATAAATATAATTGACTATTTAAATTTACAATGGGCAATTTAAATTGTGGTATGATATGAGATTATTTTTATTTATAAATAATTTCTCTAAAAAAAAAACTATTGATAAGGTAGAGTGAAATAGACAGGTGGTGAAGAAGATCAAATATCCAAATAAAGATAAAAGAGGATGGTAGTTTGAGACGGTTGTGGGAATTGTTTTGGCTAGTTGCCTGAACAGTCTGATAGAGTGAAGTGCACATTATTAAAAAGGGAGAAGAGAGAATATGTTGTGAATATTTAATCTAAAGGGTGAAGGGAGTCAGAGTCTCTTTATTCTTGTATATTCTAATTTATAATATGACTATTTTTAAGAGTACTGCTCATATGGTATATGATCTGTGATCCAAAAATCTTTGCTACAATTTTCGACATGATACTATGAGTTGGGGCTTGTGATGGAGAATTTGACATTTAAATTAGCAGAATATGGGTGTCTATCCTATGGCCTTACTAGAAGTATATACAGACATTCTTTATGGAAGATATATTTGGCAACTAGTTAGTTTTTCTTTCCACTTATGTCTGTTTCCTAGTTCTTTAACAATTTTTCTTGGAGCATCTTTACAGATTATGTTAAGTGAGGGGATTTTCTTTTGGGCATGGCTTTTGAACAGCTGCTCCTTTAAGTTTGTGTAAATGTGCTGCTTCTAGTTACTGTCTGTAGCATCCTAAAATATTTTTGTTGAATAGTCTCAATGCATATGAATCTGCAAATGGAGCTTCTAAATTGCACACATTACAGGTACATGGTGAACAAACCATCTGCATACAAGGTTTGTTCTCCCACCAAACATGGATTTTACGTTGTCATTTTCTTGTTGTGTGCGGAGTTGTATTTTATTTCCATGAAATTTGGGATGATGGAATTGGTTTTGTTTTATATACAGAAAATATTGGAGTTTGAATGTAAAGATAAGATCGCTCGCATGGTTTTGAAATTGATTGAAATGAAATCATAGTTAATGCAAATAGGTAAGCTTAGTTTTGCACTTGCATTGTTTTATATGCCGTTACATTCGTATTGTGACGTTGAGATTATTTCAAGCCAACAAATGCAGGACAAATTATGCAAGAAAACAAATGAAAGCTGATAGTGGACAAATCAACAGCTTTCAATGCTTTTCAAGAAAACCTAAACTAAAATGAAAGAGAACTGTATTCTTCTACAGCATGCTTAATTTTTTATTAAATGAAATACGTATTCTTAATGTAAGTTACTTACTATTAAAGTAATATGTTTATGTCATTATTTGATCCAGAAATTTAATTCTAGCATAAACCATAAATAAAAAAAACAACAGAGGTTCAAGTATTCTAAAATCCATTTATTGAATTTTTATTTTTATGAACAATCCAAAGTTCATAGTTTGGGAGGACTTTGAATCATTTGGAACATTACAACAAATAAAAACTCAACCTTAACCTTCTCTTCTTCCCGGAAAATCCCTCTCATGTCCCAAATTATTCGCAAACAAATTTATTAACAACAATTAGTCTAACCGCCCCTTGCAAATTAAATTCCCCCATTAAAGTTGCAACTTGCTTTCCTCCTAAAACATGCACTGTTTGCGACTTTGTCTTGAATTAAAGCACAGAACAATCGGTACGAATTTTGCCATTTCTTGCAGTCTTGACTCCAACACGACCCAGTTTTGTAATAGCAGCAATGAAGTTAGAGTTGAAAACATTAGAATTTGAAGCAAAGGAATTAACGGTGTTCCTGGACCTCTGGTCAGTGAAGAGGATTTGGTCCGAGGTGAAGAGGCCCTTTCCTTGTTGGAGGTTTTGGTAATAAACATTGTCGAATTTTCGGGCAGTGGTTGGGTCCATGTCGATGGCAATCCTTGGGTCCACGTTCCTTGGGCACATTTGTTGCAGTTGGATTGCGTATTGCTTGTTCAACGTTGGGTCCACTGGAGTTTGGCCATTGAAGTTGTATATTCTATTGGCGAACTTGCTGCAGTGGGAGAATCCAAGGGTGTGTGCACCTGCAAAATCACAATTAAGCACGTTGATTGAGGGTGGATAAAGTAAATCTGCAAGACAACTAAAACTATTAACTAATGAACAGTTTTTTATTCAGATTTCAGATCTCAACCACGTTTTGTTTTCTGGCTCTGCAACTTGCATGCATGCAGCTCACAAGCTTCAAGCTCGCTTCTCTATATCATTTCATTGAATGGTTTTTATTCACAAATAATTGTGTTTTATTATACTTAACACACTAATCTCTTACTTCTCCATTATTTATCTTTAAAGACTTGTTTGAGCTTTTATAGAGCAACATAATAAAAAACACCTTTAAAATATATTTAGCTATTGTATTATTTTCAAAAATAACATTTTTATTTTAAAAAAAATATTAATTAATGATCAAATCTATATCAAGGTCGTCATTTTTATGCCATCAATCATGTTTTTTAATTAAATAACAACAAGTTAATATCTTTATTTAAAACTTTGTACTGAAGACTATTTAAGGATTTTCAGTTTTACTTATTTAAATCCATTTAAGAATTAACATTAAGTAAAATCATTTAAGTCTTAAAAAGCTATTAGGTAGTTTGGAACTTGTCACGATCTTTCCTAACTTTTACATTATAAATAGTTAAATGTCATTATTTTTTTCTCATAAATTAAAACACAGGTACACATATAGACAGGTGTTTTCGGTCCCATATCAACCACTTAAGTTTCTCTACTTCAGCTTCTCTTTTTAAAGTTTCATAAACCAAACAATTTAAATGTGTAATAGCATCTCCTTCTTTTCAAAAACTATCAATACATTTTACAAGATTATCAATATATAGTATTAACCGATGTGATATGTCTCTAGGTTTTTTAATTCATGAAAATTAATAAAATTCAATTAAATATAAAGTACTGATCAACTATGAACATGGAGACAAAGCATCTAATAAATTTCCCCCTTCACCCACCTCTTTTGTTTTTTTAAGTTTTACATTAACCAAATGACCAATTTGGCTCGTGGATCATTATCACTTCATTTGACTGTAACATAATTGAGTACATACATTATCAACCACCCTAATAAGGTTATTATGTTAATGGGACCATTGTAGAAAAGAGTTGCAGGGTCATTACCTGAGAGAGCAATCATATCAGTTTGGGTGAGTCCATTTGCAGCAAAAAGGGAGTTGAGCTGGTTCAAATTGAAAGTTGGCTGTGGAAGCCTTCCATTTACATCAGAAGCTCTTGAAACCAACCCATCAAACCTTCCCAATTCAACCTTATAGGAAGGTCCACCAGACTGCACCACACATTAATTCATTTTAATAATTAATAAATAAATGAAAACAAACTATACATACTTGGATTAAAACAGTTTTATACCATGTGATCTAATTAAAAACTACAATTTGTGTTAGGTATAAAATTATTTTATATGTACACAGATTTTGGAGTGATTGAAGAACTAACCAGTACAATAACATCACGGGTAGCCAAGGCGAGGATATCAGCACACGAGACTTTGTTCCTGCACTGAGGGACAGCATCTACTGCAGCTTTTGCTTTGATCACTGTGTCAAATCCATCACCCGCCAATGAAAGATTGTCTGGGTGATCCTTCTCCGCTTGATTATTTCCATTAGATGCCACCAAAACCGAGGCATCACAACCCTTTATGTAACACCCCCAAATAACAAAATTAATAACAGCATTCATCACTTCAACAACAAATTGTTGTCTCTAGTCTCAAAAGTAACTTCTCAAAAAACTGATTTTCAACCTCAATGCCAAGATTTTTAGACTTTTCTCAACCTGATTACAATACTATAAATAAAGAAATCAGTGATCAAATTTAGCATTGGAAAATTACCCTCTTTTACTGATTCTTGGGATCATTAACTTGTAGAAAGTTTATATTTGTAGAAAATGTCATACTTGAGAAAAAGTTTTGTCTTAGTGCAGTAATTGGCATTATATGGGCAGGGAATTGATTGGTGGATTTACCTGGACAAAGCAATCGTGAAAGAAGAGACGAAGGGTGGCTGGAACAGTGACAAAGGTTTGCTGGAACTTATTGGTAACTGCCTGTCTAACTATGCTTTCAAGATTGGGGCATACATTGGCATAGTGGTTTGGACTAAGCTGGGCAGAGGTTGGATGAAGATTATAGAGGGACAGTGTTAATGAGAGCGACCACACAAGTATGAGATTTAGCCGACCCATTTACTATGTTTTGCAGAGGGAGATAGACAAAAGAGAATTACCAAGAGGTTTTTGTGACAAAGGTACTGAGTAAGGTGTTTAAGTGGGGATATATAAGAGCAACCGAGTTAAGCTAAGAGTGGGACATGGCTCACGAGGCAGCCAGTTGTCTTGGAATCTTTTCAAAACACAAATTAAGAAAACAAAATTGTATTATTATTATTATTATATTATTGTTTGAACAAACAATAACAATAGGCTCCGAAAGGGACACTGTTGAGAGGTTTGGTGTGTCTGTGTGTCTGTGGCCGCCTTGTTCCATTCAAATAACTGCTTGCTTGCTTGGGTTGCTTTGATCTTTGTCAAAGGAAGGGGTTCCAGAAAGGAGCTGGGGAAGGGATTATTTATGTCATGGGAATCCTCAACTCTTAATTTCTAAAAAGTTGTTGTCCACAACAAAGTTAGAGAGAGACAGAAAGGTGAAGGGGCTGCCAAAATATACAGCACGAGAAAGAAAGGTCAATGTTACTACTTTACTTTCTATGGGCTCCCCTGCTGCAAATAAATAAAGTTTGCATTTTTTTCTGTTAGTTAGAGTTGTTCTGATAAAGTATATGTTCCTACATGTTCTTGAAAAACATGTGTAGGCTCATAGTTTTAACCAATTATGAAGATTTTTAATTGATGGAGATTAAACTGATCCTTATTTTTGCATATCCAGACCAAACTTGATTGAATTAAACTAACTACTTCAACTTTACTATGTAACAAGTAATTTTTCATGACTGAGATCAGGTGCAGCTTTTTGTTTGAGAACTGCGTAGGATTTGTTTCCTTCCTGAAGAAGCCTTATTTGAAAATACAGTGATGGCTTTGAAGTGAATTAATAAAATACTGATTCATAATATTTATATTTTTACATTATAATTTTATTTAATGCTTCAATTATACAATTGCTATGCATATATGATTTGACCTTGAAGTAGACAGTGGTCGATTCTGTACAGCAGGGCAGTAGATTACTTTATAAAGAATAATTAGGCATAAGATGAGGATTATCCTGGGAACATGTGGTGAGACAGAAGACATTCACCCTTTTCAGTACAAAAACAATGTATGCTTTATCCAGGATTGGATCCCTGATTATTACAGTTTATTTAATGAAACTAAAAAATATAATAATCTTTTCATGATAATAAAATAGTTCTACCATGTTTATTTTATCTATTATATTATCTCCATATATATGTGTCAATTATTTTTAATTTTGTACTTTTATTTTTACAATAGATATAGGTTGATAATAAGATACGACCCTTAATTACAAAAGGCATGTACTTTAATATTGATTATTTAAATATGATTTTTCCCAGTAAAAAAAGTTTATTCATCTGATAATACACAGGCAACAATTAATTGTAACCATTCTTTTATTTCATTCTCTAGCTTCTGTTGTATTAATTTTCTACATGATCTCTGCATTTAAGAAATTAAATGTTTGCCTATTTCTGCATATCATATGAATTTCTTTCAGTTAACATTTGCAGTTCATTAAAAGTTTGAAACAGTGTAGAGTCATGCCTGATTAAGAAAAAACTTATGTTTAAAACTTGGAAAAGACTTGTGCAGTGACCTGAAGTTATCACAGTTGTACTAAAGTGTAGTCTCACAAAAAAGGAATTATCCTGCACCTGTTATATACTCACCCAAATTTCTGACTCTATTTACAAACTGTTAATTTTCTGTGACTATTTCTCATTGTGCTTAGTTTCGTTTGTGTTTTTTAATGTAATTTTCTTTTGGGGTGTCTTATCCTCTAACTCTAGTTTTATTTTCTTTCTTATTGAGATGCCCTTTTATACCATAAAGTAATGTCTCTAGGCAACTATTAATTAATGGGCCAAAGTGTAGATACAAACATTTATCAACAGACAATAATGTAATTTTATTTATTTTTAAATAGTTTACCTAACGAGATCAATGTTATTATTAAACAACTTGTCAGCGATTTTATAAAAAATATCATGGCTCGTGCTTTGAACAAAAAATCATGATTCGCATAGTAACTTTCATCAATGGCGTGCTCTAAACATTGCACATGCCTACAGAAGCCACCAACCGAAAACAAGAACCATCGTCTCACCCTTAAGGTTGTCATGAAATAAAAAAGAAAAGAAAAAGTCAAGATGCAAGTATGATTAACATGGAAACAAATTTAATTTTGTCATGTAGTACATTATTTATTAATTTTCTCACTTATTAAATAATTAAAAATTGTTTGAATCTCAAGTTTTACTCAATAAGAGTGTGTTTAGAAACTTACACTAAAGGAAATACAACACTAGTTTCCAAAAATAAGGAATTACAGAAGTATACCAACAATTAATGATTAGGGTATTGGGGATAAGAGTGAGTCTAAAAAGAAAGAAGTATTCAAATAAGGTACACACCCTCATGTAGAACTCCCTTCAATAATTGTCTGCTCATGCACGTAATCTCATTCTTCACTTTATCTTTGACTTTTCCACCTCATTTTCTCTCTTCTTCTTTGTTGCTTCACCACATTTTGATTCCCTCATTTTGTGCAAGTTCTTATCCAAATTTCCTTGTGGGACATCTTAATATTGAACATCCTTTTCTTGATGCTTTTTTCTCTAGTGCTTTAAACCTTTTTCACCCTATTTGTTGATTTATAATTATAGCAACAAAATAGTTCAAGAAATAACAAAAGAAATTAAAACAATCCAAATAGTAATTCTTACACAAACCTAGCATATTGCTTTTGCACAACTAGTATAATAGAAAATATACAACTTTGTATTTATGTCCACAAAACAATCACTCTTAATTGTACTTTGCTAAATGTGGTTAATGTCATAATTATACTGAACTAAACATATATTTTATGAAACACTATTTGTAATCATCACAGGACATTATCTAATGGATAAAGTATATGAAATAATAAAATAATGAAAATCATCTAAATGTATATATAATTACAATTTATTCGACCTAATTCAGTATAGAACTCAAACAATTTTTGAAAAATATACTAAATTATTTTTTCATAAATTAAGAAAAATAATAGATTAAAAATAGGATGTTTGAGTGCTTAATTTTGTTCAATTAAATTAAGTAAAATATAAAAGTAAGTTCACTTAAGAAAAAAAAAAGTATTAACGACTCTTTTATGTTATACAGTGTAAATAATGTTTTATATCTATAGATATACTTATTTGTTCAAATATGTTCTCTGTCATAAAAAAAATAGGAGAAATGTCTACAACTCATATATATCTATCTTATAAACAAAGCTTACTTATCTTTATAAAAGATGACTGAAAGTAAATCATCTTACAATGAAAAAAAAATAGTTTCTTGAGAAGTCTGAGTCTAGAAAAGTTATTTTCTTTCACTTTTTTTTATATTGAGAAATATCTCATTTTGGTTAAATCATTCTCTTTCATATTCTAATTTCTCTATATAAAGAGTACCACACAGCAATAAGGGATAAAAAGATTGACAATTTGTGAATCCAAAAAAAAATCAAGTGGGTATAATTAAAAGTGTGGGACATGCCACTTAGTTTATTGTTTTTGTTCAACTTTTTGGTATATAAAAATTAATGATGCACAGACTATTTTGGAATGCTTGATGCGCCATGCCCACCAATTACCTTGGGTTTCTCTCTATGTTTAATTTACGTTTTTGTATTAATGTGGTTGTTGTTACTCTTATTCAGTTTGTAGCTTTTCAAAATATTTATGTTTTAAAAAATTCTAAAAAAGCATTTAGTGATTGTTATTTCAGGTATATTTTCGTTTGGTTTATTAAGATTTTGTTTTGAGGTGCGATGATTTCAAAAAGATTTTTTTAGCAAAGCAAAGAAAATAAAATAATGAATTAACCAAGACATTAAGGGATGTCTCAATTTTTAAACAAAAGTAGATAAAGTTCTTATAGTCAATGTACAATGTATTTTCTTAAAAAAAACTCATTATTTGAACTTCAAAAGTAATAACAACACAACAATATCTTTCTATTCTTATACTCCCTAGTTAACTCTTAACCTATCACATATATAGGACAATTTGTTTTGTTGTCTAATAAGATGAATATATTCTATATTGCAGAGTAGTTTCATGTTGATCTAATTTTGTTCCACTATCATTCCATTGTCAACCTGATATTTGAACATATACCTATAAAGGATGTGACATGTATTTATGTAAGTCTCCTCTTCTTCCATACTCAATTTCCTACAAAATTATATCAAAAAAACTTTCTCAACTTTGACCAAGAAATTAACACTATACTAAAGTACAGGAAAAACGCAAATGATATAGTTTATTGAAAACCAACTGCACAGAATTTTTTTTTTAAAAAAATGCATCCAAAAATTAAAAATACAGATAATTTTGTACAAAACACCATGATACGTATACACACAAAAGCTGATAAAAAAAAATAAAACATAAAAGGTTCAATGATAATATTCTTTTTGATTCAGTTTAGTTGTTGTGAAAACTTTAACAATTATTAATTTTTTTCATTGAAACACTATATTTATATTTCTTATGGTAGTTGATTGGAATATAATAAATGAAGATCTTTGTAATAACTTTCCTTTATGGAAAAATAAGGAAAAGAAAAGTAGTGGATGGAAAGACCAAATACTGTAATATTGTGTGACGATGAAATGAGGATTTGAAAACTAATTTTTAAAGACATGATAAGGAGATATCTCATAAGTTGTGAGATATAAATTATCTACTGATATATTGTGATGAAAATATATTCAACATATATAGTAAATTAATATATATATATATATATAAAAAGAAAATCATGAAATAATAGAAACTAATTTTTAGAAAAAAAAATTAGTTATTATAGTGATTAAATTAAAAATCATTTTAGAGACTAATTTTATTTATTTATTTTTATTATTGTTAAATGATTTCTAAATTGCTACCAAATTTAAAAACTAAATAAGTGGTAGTTAAAACCTTGGTTGCTAATTAGATATCAATTTAGAAACCATTTAATAATAAAAAAAAAACCAATTTTTTTTTAGTTTCTAAAATGGTTTCTAATTTAGTTACTATAATAACTAATTATTTTTAGTCTCTAAAATTAGTCTCTAAAATTAGTTTATATTTCATGTTTTTCTTATATATATATATATATTTATTTATTTATTTTTAAAGAAGAAACCAATGATTTGATTAGTATTCGTGATTTCTTTCATTCAAAAAAAAGTAAAGTATCTTTTAATGATTATATTTAAATTACAACAATAATCAAGTAAATGTATAAAACATGTCATCCATAAATTTACAAATGATGAATCTAAAATAATAATGTGATCCATATGAATAAAATTGTCATTATCATTATCATGATGTAAAATCATTATACATTGGTATCAATTAACTTAACCAATGTGAATAATTGATCATCCTCCAAAGTGTTCCATTGTTTTACAAATTTTGTTTGCTACAAAAGAATATCAAATATTAATAAATTAAAAAAACTAAAATAAATTAATAAAATAAAATATTAGTAAAAATAAAATAGGAAATTCAGAATTGTATAATAGCAATCGAAAAGAACGCAGTTTAAAAAAGCAGCATACCAATTTATTCACTCTCTCAATCCACATCTATCAACGGTTAAGTGATAATAGATAAAATAAATTTTTAAAACTAAAAAACTGTTTTATTAACAACTTAATTTATAAAATGACAAAATAACCAAAATAAATTAATAAAATAAAATGTTAATAAGGATAAAATAGAAACAAATTTGTATAGACAAAAACAATTATGATGAAAAATCTCTTTTATATATAGGTATACAGATTGTTATAGATTATAAATTATAATAATAATAATTATTATTATTATTATAAAAAGTATATAAATCAAAATACAATTTTTTTTTTGTGTTACACCAAACCAAAATGAAAGTTTGAAAAAAATTACTCTAAGAAAAATATAAATAGATTTAATAAAAAACAATTGTAACGTTCTATTTGACATTTTGTTAACAAAACAGAATTATGTTTTAAAACAATGAAAGGAAACCAAATAAAATATTAACAAGAATTGAAATAAAAATTATTATACCTTGACTTAGAACATTTAAATCACATTGTTTTTGTTTTTAATTTTTAAATAATTTAATAAAAAAATATTCGCTATTAAAAAAAGGATGCAAAAACTGTAAAACCATTTAAAAAATATGTAGTTATCTTTTGTCTTAAAGTAATAGCCTTTTTAGTTTTTATTTTATTTTTGGTGGTTGAAAAGGAGCATGAGATTGAAAAGGAGAATTTGTTTGATAGAAAAAAAACGGATACTTTAATAGTGTTATTCGCATTTAAATTTAAATATTTGTATATTTTATTATATTTCTTAAATTTATAATTAGACTGTAATTTAAGTCCTTTATTATAAAAATTTATTTCTCTTTTCTATCTTGTTATTTTTATCTAAATTTTACAGTTAACTACTGAAACAAGTTAATTTAATTTCATTACAAATATAAGTATTAGTTTAGGAGAAAACAGGCTTATGCCAATTTAAAATAATTTACACGGTTCTTAGATTAAAAATCAGCGTTTATAATAAATTTGTTAATTTTTATTATAATTATTTTAAAGTAACTGTAACAATATTTTATAATTAAATAATATTATAAAACTAGTTTAAATTACAATTTTTTTTATATTGTCAATGCATATAATAAGAATATTAAATTGGTAACGTATAAAGGCACTCACACCAGCAACGGTTATATTTAAGAAGAAGAAGACAAGTTCAAAAACAAAAACAAGAAGTTATCTGTTATTTTATTACAGCAAAGAGAAAAGACAACTATTTTAAGCCAAAAATGAAAATTAATATACTTTTAAAATTATTGTATTATTTTATATATATTTGATACCTGGCATGAGAAGGACTTATTAAACAAATCTGTATTAATGCTATAAGTTCAACCAAGACTGTTATTTTATTAAGAAAAAAATTGCTAATTCAATATATATAAAGAAAATGTGAAAGACTATATTTACAAGCTTAAGTCAATAATATAAAAAAAAAACCTGTTATATAACGAGCTTAAGTCAATAATATAAAAAAACCTGTTATATAACGGGCTTAAGTCAATAAGTAATATATTGTTTTATAATTATAAAATTATTAGTAATGAGATGAGTTTACAATAATGGATTATTTTTATATATAATAATAGTAAATTATTATTTAATTAAAATACTATAATTTATTAAATTTTATTCTCTAAATTATGTGTACTAATTTATAATATATATATATATATATAAGATAAAGTTACATCGATATGTTAAAATAATAATAAAATGCATTGAAGTACATATTTTGAATACGTGAAAAATTATATATTTTTCATAAGATGAAATTATCGCAGTAGTGTAGAAAAAAATATTTACAACAAGTTTATTATACTAATTTTTTAAAATAAATTTCTAATTTAGTCACTATAATAACTAATTATTATTTTTATCTAAAATAAATTTTTATTTCATTAATTTTTTTATAATATTGAAATAGTATTTACATAATTAATTTTGTGGTTAGTATTTTAGAACTTCAAATTTTATAAATTAATCGATCATTAGTAAAAGTGTTAAGTTATGGAAAAAAACTATATCCATATCTGCATTACTAATATAGGATATAGGTTGACTGGAAACCCTAAACAATACCTAGAGAATAATATTTCCTCCTGAACAACGTTTTTTAAAATTAAAATTGCTTAAAATGAATTATATGTTAAAATGTATTAATTCAATGGTTTAGTCATTTTAAAAATATGAAATATGTTTATATTGCAAATATTTAAAAAATTGTTTTATTACTGACAAAACTAAAAGAAATATTAGACTTAATCACAAATAAATTTAAGTTGTTAAACTCTTTGGACAAGTCTTTAAAATAACAATTTAGATGGAAACGAAAAAATATATTTAGTTGGGTTGATTAGACTGTGAAAAATACTGTAAATTTCAAATTTGATTTATTGTTCTGAATAAAGATAGAAATAAAAAGAAGTATGTTAAAAAGGAAGCAGAAATAATTTACAGGTTCTTGTATCTTTGATTTAGTCTTCATGCTCACACATCTACATCGCTGTCAAAGAGATAAATCTAGTATTTTGAAGTCAATACTAATTATTTAGTTTTGGCCTATTATGAGAAAACCAATTTCTTATACATATATAATATATATATATATATATAGTGGACAAAAATGTATCAATTATGAACGAAAACGAAGGACAAAAAGTGTATCAACTTTGCCAGCTATGATCTTATTAAATTGCACTCTTTTACTTGTCCTCTTGATGTTGACAAAACCAATAATTAAACGTTATCATTTATTCTAAACTAAATTATCATATACCTGCCCTCAAATTAAAACAAACGCAAGAACATATTCCTACTTCTTTAAACCTTTATTTCTGTTTTTAAAAATTGTTTACTTGAATTTTAAAAGTATATCATTTTTCAAATAATCACTCCTGCTTAAATTAATCTAAACAAAATACCTTCCCTTATAATGTAATTAAAAGAGGTTAAATATATGAAATATTTATAATATATTTTTTTATCAATAAAAAATAAATGAGTTAATTAGAGAATTTAAAGAATGTTGAAAGTCGTAGCAAACAAAAAAAATTTAGTGTGTATGTAAGAGAAAGCAAACAAGTTAGTAGGTTTTTAATTTGAGTAACTTTGTTTGCTTAAAATTGTATTTTGAACTCATAATTGTCTTTTCCTACTCTTATTTTCTTCTAACCATTTAATACCAGTCTTGTTTTCTAACCCCCTCTTCTAATCTAACTTTGAATAATTCAAATTTTGACTACTTTTTTTAATTTTAAATTTAAGTTTCTTCTTTTAAGTATACACTTTAGAGACCCGTCGGAGCTTAGAAATTACAGGCATAGCTTTCATTCATTACTTATATTTATCTGTAGGTCTGTGTTTATTTGTTTTTCTTCTGTTAATTGCATCTTTTTAATTTTTTTGTTTGAGTTTCACCTTTCTTTTATTAGAAATTTGATTTAATAATTTGACCAATGTCTGATTTTTGCCTGCATTTTTTGGAAAACTCGGTTTATTCATTCTAATTTTAAAATTAACCATTCATTGATAATTAAACCTCTCGAATTGTCTTCCTTTTTCGTTTACTCGAAATCAATTAAATAAATTGCTGAAACTCACTCACACAGCATTAAATTTGATTAAAAAATCAATTGTGCCCTTCTCTAAATTCTAATTCTACCAAATATCTCACTTCAAATTTTAATTTAAAATTAATTCTTACATGAGATTCTCTGTAAACCTCTAAAGATCTAGATATTAATCAAAAGAATCTAACAACTTGTGAAGTGGTGAATGTGGTTTGAATAATTTTCCAAGCCATAATAAAATAAATAAATCCAAAACTAGGTGTCCGTCACGTTCGTTTATTGAAGTGAGTTCTAAGTGCAGCTGTGTAAGAGAGAGATAGAGACACGACAATATCCACTTCGTAACTTCCTTGTTTTCGGTAGTGCAGTGAATGGTCCATTTTATGTTTTGGATTTCTGTTTTAAACCCAACACTTTTATGGCCACGTGGAAAATCATAATGGGCCTCTGCTTCTTCCCTTAGTTTTCTGCAAGCTCATCCATGGGCTGCTCTTAAATTCCATTAATAACATTTGGGAAATATAGATGAAAATGACATTTTAATTATTACCTTTTTTTCTATTTTCATTTGTGTGGGAGTGGATCCTGGAATTTGTGTCCCTCATTTGCTGCTACTATTCATGTACCCATCGCAATACCCTTTTCGTTTTGTTTTAATAAGTATGTATTGAATTCAGTACTAGGTTGAAATTGTTTTAGTTTCTTAAAAAGTTTAATCATTACCACAACAGTGAAGATTTGGATAACAAATTTTGGAAGCATTACGTCATAAAGTAACAAAAAAAATGCATACACAAACTTTACGAGTCTGTATAATAACTAAGTAACAGTATGATGTATCACTCACTGCACCAAATTTTACTTTTTATGGACAGTTTTTTCTTGACAATACACTAGTTGAGACTACTATATTGCTTGATAAAAAGTATTGATGACTAATAAATGATTTCAAGGATTCAAGACCAATCATTAGAAAAAAATTATTTGTATACCCACAATTATTATAGTTGCCGGTAATTATTTAGCTGATTATAAATTTTTAATATTTTATAACTTTTCTTCTTTTAAAATAATTTGTTGGTATCTACGGATTTAGTAACATTTACTCAGTAATATTTACTAAATTATAATAAAATAATACTTATGAGAGATAAAATATTAACAAGGTCTCCAAATGTTAACTTGGATCATCATTGTTAACTTATTTTCTTCAAACTTCCTGAGTTAGCTTTGGTTCATGTTCACCCGTATTCTATCAGTTCCAATTTCCTGAGTTAGCTTGTAAAGGAAGGCATGCAATGATTTCGGTTTCTTCCATCTTCGTTTCTATGAGTTTTTTTTTTTGCTTTTACTCGTTTTAAATTAGTGTGACTATTCCTACTATAAATGTAGGATTGACTGTACTATGAATTTTAATGCAGAGTAGAAATGATTTCACATTTAAACATTTTAGTATAAATAAATTGTCTAGAATTTGACATTAATAGTGAAGTTTCTAACAAATTAGTAAAGATCTTAGTCGGATCAGGTAGGTATAAAGTGAAATTGTTTTTTATGAACAGGGTTTAACTATGATTTATATAATTATCACAAATATCTTAGTCCAGGAAGAAGAAAAACCATTATTTTGTCTTTTAGAGCTAAGTTGATTCTAATACATCATGTGAAAAAAGAATGAAAGAGAAGTTAAAAAAAGCTCGAGATATTAGATAAGACTCCCAATGGTTATATTCTTCAACCATTTAAAAACCTATCAATCCCAAGGTAATTTCAAAATTTGTTCTGTAATTGTAGTGGTGGATGCTTGAAAACTTGGTGACACATCTTCTTATGCATGTACTTGTAGTAGTAGGTGTAATTGAATTCACTGAACAAAGATAAGACTAAAGAGGTAAAGTTGGTGCACTTGTTAGTCCCATTGGGTATTGGTGGTGCCGTAACATGTGTACGGAAACTTCTTAAAGAGCAAAATTTCTTGAAGTTGATGCACTTGGTTCCATTTATGAATGAAGGAAAAATAGTTTCCACTACCTAAAGTTTGGTTATTGGTTAAGGCTTCATTTTGCTTACATTGTGTTTTTTTTTTCAAGTACTCCTTATCTCAAACTACAACTCTTGCACCGGTTGTTAATTATTGTGTCTTTTTATGCAACTTTTTTCATATTATGTACATTAATTTGCAACCAATATGGTAATTATTATAGAAAACACAAACTGAGAGGACAGATTGAGTTCTATACTTCAAAAATAGATAGAATGGTAGAGTTTAATTTTTTCAGATTTGTTAATAATTAACCCTTTTAGAGTTGAAATGAATAATTTGAAATAAAGTTAATTATTAACCTGATTTTGGAGGGTGGGGGTGGAGTGAGGTGTGATGGTGAGTGAAATAGATTTAAGGTCCATTCATATGGTGGGTTTTTCCACGTACAACATCAATCGAAGACTTGCATGACTTATTCATCTCTGGTCTTGGTAACGCAATGAAACGTGTGTTCATTGATTAAAGTTGAACATGGTGGGGCGCAATTATGCTATCTTTAACCAATTTAGATTCTCTGTGTTCATATCATCATACAACACTCCATCATAATGCAACAAAGACGATAATACATGTGGGGCTAACAAAACCAATGAGAATGAAGGAGTTGGGTACTAGCTAATTGAGAAGAAGTTGAAGTTAAAAGAGCAAATGTCCAAATATATGTAAATCCTCCTTTTTCTTTCTATTGGGATCTCAAAAATCTTAGCCAAGCTTTCTTCAATTCAGATACGACACATTTCCCTCACTTTCCACACTCATCAGGATCATCCTAAATTCAGCAATTTTCTTGACTTCCTTTTCTATATGTTGGTCAAATCATGATGTTATTTTGCTGTTCCAACATAAAGGATTGCTCCTTTGGATCCACTCTATTAATTTCAGTGAGAGACTAATCAGTATAATAACTCTCTTTTTTAATCACTAAAAAACAATAAATAATAAATATGGATCATTAATCCAACTTTTATGAAAAAAATAAATAAATAAGTACTTCATATCCCACTGTAAACCACTCTAAACAATCAATCATTCTAAAACTTCTCACCAAATTAATCCTTATGTTAATTGTTAAGGAAGAATAACAAAATCAAATCTCAACTCTCTTTCTCACCCAATTCTCTCTCATCTTTAATCAATAATCATTTCGCTTATTAGATATAAAATAAATGAATGTTCAGATATCTTTTAAAAATATTGATTTCAATATTTAAGATACATAAAGATATTTAAATATAAATTTTAATTCAATGACACAACCTATATTGTTATACTTAAATATAAATTAGTCTCACATTTCTTCGATGCGTGGATATTTATATATTTTTTTAAATTGATTTCAATCACTGATAAGGAGATTGATTTATCAGTGATAAAAAAAAGGTTTTAACATGTTTTATTTGGAAAAAAAATACTAAATTTTTCTCTCTCTTTTCCTTTATTTGTTAAGACTTAACTTTTTTTAAGATAAATATTTGAGAAACAAATTGGTTAACAAAATTTATAACTTAAGGAAAGAAATAGAAACAAGTATGAGATTATAGAGAGAAAAATAGAGAATTTTTTTTTAGAGATGCATACAATTTTTTATATTAAAATATAAAATTATGTATATAATCTATGTTATTGGAACTTTAATAGTGATTTTTTGGAAAAAAAATATATGATGTGATAAAAATAAATGATATAATATTTGGTATGACTTATATTAGTGTAATTGAAATTATACTTCTGTAACTTACTAAATGTTACAGTAATTTTACATATAAAATAGATTCCTTCAATGTAATCATTAAATTATAATTTTATATAATTGTAATTATTTATGCTATTTTTTTGTTAAAATTAAACAATAATAATATATTCTGAAAATTATGTATTACCATTAAATAGTATGATACTTGTGATTGTTAAAATCACAAATTTGTGTGAATTAAAAGGTTACTTGACAAAGTAGAGAGTATATTTGCTTAGATGTAAGATAAGGTTGAAGGAAAATAAGTAAGGAGCAGTAAAAATAGGTTAAAGGTGTATTACCTTAGTGGCCTTCTCTGTTTACATTTTCTTTCTATTTTATTTAGTTTATATAAAATTACTTAAATAACGGTATTTCCACCTCTTTCAGATATCATTTTTTACTAGTTCTGTTTTATTCACTTATCCCTTTCACTTTCATCGTACTCGCGGTTTCATCACACCACTTCTCCTTTTATTTATTATATATTTTTAAAATAAATTAAAATATTTCTATTAATTTCTAAATAAACGTCATTACATGTGTTTAGGGTTAATATCTAAGGCTTAGAATTTCAGGTTTGGAGTATTTAATATACTTAGCATACCTAGATTAAAATTACATAATAATAATTGTTTTTTAAAAGGGTATGAGCTAGGTATCTATCCGTTGAACAGTTAAATCTCCTCATTTGATCCTCTTGTCCTTATTTTTTTATCGGAAGAATACCTATAAAAAGTTATTCGACTTTTAATTAAGTAAATAGGTTCGATATTCAAATACAATAAATATTGTAATAATAACATATATTTATTTTATTGTGGAGTCTATTTACAATATTTGATTTGTCCTTTTACCGTTGGGCCTTGTTTAAGACATGTGTTACCACTAGTGCAATTATTACCTATTTTTGTTTGATTTAATTAACGTTAATATATAATTTAGTAAATATGTCTAAACTTATGTCGTTTGGTATCGGATACCGACATCTACAGGAAACATTCGATCGTAACGATATAATAATAATTTTAAGTTTTAAAAAAAGATAGTAAAATGTATAAAATACCACACTTTATAGAATTTATTTATTGTTAATAAAAAAAATAGTAAAGTGAGACTTCAAGTAATATCTAGATATGGTGAAACGAAATTAAGTGCAGTGAAGCAGGAGGAGTAAAATAATAATTATGTGAAGAGAAAGAAAAAATTATTTAAATAATTTCATTAAATGTGCATATAGTAGTTGGAGCGGTGTGAATAGCAAAAACTCATACAATTTGGTCAGTGGATTGACAAAATCATTATAAAATAAAAACTCCGAAAACTTTTAATATTTTTTGTTAGTTTATTTTTTTAATTAAAAAATAAATGTTTTCCAAAGAGATATATTAGTTACCTTTAGATTCTGCAAACAAGGTTTCAAAAATTCTTATGTGACAGGAAACATGTGCTAAAAATGAAGGTAGATGTACAAATCTAAGTGTATGTAAATATGTGAGATAGCGAGTCCAGTCCAACCTTGTTGTGGGAAGTGTGTGGATCTTGGTGGTTTAGAGAAATTTGGTGTCATAGGATTAAAGTCATCTTCAATGTTAGTGTAATGGATCATTCTGAAATCTTCTCTTTGGCTTAATTGAAGGTTTGATCTTGGATTACTTCTAAAGTTTTCTCTGCTTACTTCTCTTTCTCCGACTGGTGTCTTGCTCTCTTATCTTGTTTGAATTCGATTTAAGTTGTCTGTTTCTATTTTAGGTAGGCAGAACTTTATCTTTTGTTGAGCAATTTGGATGGGTGGTGTATTGTCTGTCGGTGAAGTTAGGTTATGTTTTATACTTTGGTGATCCTTGTTTTGTTTGTGTGGAGTGTTGAACCTCTTGGTTTCTATAGTCACATGTTGGTTTAGTGTTTGGTTTCTTTTAGTGCTTTTGTTTCTTTTGTTAGGTGTTGGATTTCCTTCCTTGGGTGGGGTGGGTTGATAGGAGTGATACAAGATTAGACTATCCTTAAAATGATTCTATTTATTAATTATTTTTTCTGATAAAAAAAAGAAGTACTGTACAACTGTTTGAACAAAATTTCAAGAGCTTAATGGTTGCAATCATATACCAAGCATATTTAAGCGACATGTGAATAGAGTCTGTAAAAATTTGAAGCGCTACAAAGAAAGAAACAACATATACATGGTGCTTTGATTTGAGGCTACAACACAAGGAAATAAAATCTAACAATAAGGAACCCGTAGTTCTATGCAACACCTATAAATAAGGAGAAGTTTCCAATTGAATCATTGTAATAAGTCAATTGGGTTCTTCTCTACATATGGGGCAATATAGGAGATCAGATAACGATCCATTTGTGATTCATAGAGATTTTTTGTGGGGGTGAATTTGTGTTGGGAGATTATTGTGGGGTGAAGACTATAATCCCACTTATCTAGTTTTTTCTTCTTTTTTTTCTGAATAAGTTTTTTTTTTTTTTTAAGGATTGTTAAGTAATTTATTTTATATAAAGTATTTTTGCTGATAAAAAATATTATTTTTTAAATTTCAAAATCAATCTATTTTAAAGATAGAGTAAAGAGAAAACACTAAAAGTTTTATTGAGACATCTGTATTCTAATTAGCAAAAAGGGAAGTATGACAAACAATTATTATTTTATGGAAACCATTTATTGACAGTGAACGATGATCCAATCTAAGTTTTAAACATATTTTTAACTGGATAATAAAACTAATAAATCTATAAAGTATGGAGTGAGACTAACCATATAGAAAGTTTGATTCCACTCTCTAGAACAAATGCAATTTTATAATGAGAAGTGATGTATTGGCTCCTGGTTAGTCTTCATTCAGCAACACTGTGATCCACAAAATAACAAAAAAAATTGCAATTCGGTTGAAGGAACAAATTTTGTTCTGTTTAGAGTGGAAACTAGAACTCAGGATATATACAAAGTATCTTATGAGATAGAATTCTTGGTTAGACTTTGACTTCAAATTTGGACAATGAGTTATGTGATCCCAAGTTATAAACAAATATTTTAACACGACGTAGAATTTGTGTTTACATTGTGAAATTTGATGGAAGCGTGTTAATGCTTATTTAGAGGCTGCAACTTTATTCCGTTTTCTTACTTTTTAGTGTTGTGTTTTATTTTTCTATTTCCTTTTCTGCTTAGTAGTGTTTGTTAGGTGTTTTGATTTCTTTGAAAAACCATCTTATATTCTTTAAAGGTTAACTTTATACCATTTAATTATATTTTTTTTAGGTATTATTACTAATATTACTAATTTAAACACAAAATACCCAAATAATGAAAAATAAGAGAAAAGGATAGGGGACAAAAACAAATATCTTAGGAAGATATTTTATATAAAAAGAGTTATAATTCAAACTAAGAAAAAGTGTCATAATAAATCGTTACCGAATATTGTCTTTCATTAGTAAAAGAAAAACTGAGAATATTTAAAAACAATCATTAAAATACACATGAATGAATATTAATGAAATAAAAGTTAACTTTGGTAACTAAATCCAAATAATAAAAGAGGCTTCTATAAATTAAAAAAATGAAGAAGTACTAAACGTAATAGAAAAAAAAACAGATAATTAATACGGGTGTAATTTATTTTAAATGTGAAAAAATACTTAACTAAAATATATTTTTATTATTTTGCCACATGTTTTCTTTAGTTTATTGAATTATAATATCTTCAATACAGAAATATTAAAAAAAATCTTATTAAAAAACTCATATATATGTTTTAATAATTAAATAAGAGTTATCCTTATCTAAAGATGTTTTTATAGACCATTTGTGTTTGCGTAATTCAACATAATGAAATTTGAATGTGTATTATTTGGGCATTCTGATTAGATGTAGTAAGAATATTTTGATAGTATAATAAGAATTGAGTGGATCTAAGAATTCCCATTTGATATATTTAATTTGTGTGGGTTGGTTGGTGTGATTGAATATGGAAATGAAGAATGAGGTATAAACTGAAAGGACCCACCACCCCATAAGAATTCACCTTGTAGCCCCGGCAACGCGTGCTTCCACTCCACGTCCATTTCCCTCCCTCTTTTTTATTAATATATATATTATTACTTCAACATAGGCCTCACAAGCATGTGTGTGGTCATCTTCAGAAGGACCAGGGTACACATGGATCAACGTTATTACATGGATTAGCGTACATATATACCCGTAACGTATGCACATCCATTTGTAAACAAAAATGTATAAAGTTAGCACAACCATGCATTGAATTAACAAAACACATACCACCCACATGGCCACTTCACCTCTATAATCATTGCCACGGGTCTTCATGCTCATCAAAATACCATATTGCATCTATTTTTCGCATAGTACAGGTACGAAACATCCATAATTCATCCTTCACTCTTTGCTCGCCCCTTCAATGCCATATAACCAACAAAACCAATTAAGTAAGGGATAAACCCATGATTTTTTGTCCCCTTTGCTTTTTTTAATGACTCTAAACTTAACACCAATGCTTCGATTTGAGATCCTGAGGTCAGTTCCTAGCCTCGACAACTACCAGAGATACCCTTTCATCGTACGGTCAGGATCCAACTGTCGGCGGCACACAAGATGCCACCTTAAGCCCCTTCACAATCACATAGGCACGCTTCAATTATACAATATTAATGCTAACTTACATACATACATTCATCATACATACATAATACTATAATGTTTGTTTTCAGACAACTATTTTATGATGTAGAAATTTTAGGTGCATGTGATTCACCTCAGCAGGCTATGCTGTTCTGTTCATGATTTGTCTTGAGCAAACCAATGCCTTGTGATCCTCAACAATTATATAGTTTTAAAATACTGCTAATAATACCTGTATTTCTTTATTTCTTCTCCTTTCTTTACTCTTTGTTTAATATATCTGCATTGCTGGACCTGTCTCAGGCATCTCCTCCACAAAACTTCAATCACATTGGTCAAGGCACTGGGATTTCTTTCGCATGCCTCTAACCTCATGCAATAGCACCTTGGTTTCCGTGTCCTCAAGAGAGAATCTTAAATTCCACAACAGTTCTGTTACATTGTAGTGTTCTATTTAATCCCCAACAGTATGCACTGACGACCCTGATGGGGAATGTGAGAGCAGGTTAGCAGAGTCTTCATCAAATTACCACAGGGTTGTGTCTTGTCGCTTAAGTTGGGTTGAAATTGAAAGGAAGAGTGTCTTTCTTTCTTTTCCTTCTGAGATCTCCTTCTGTTCTCTCGTCTTCTTGTTCAGAACATATTTTTGGTGCCCTCGGCTAATAAAATTCTAGCAGGTTAGAAGCTACAATATTCCATTTCTCATCATCTTTTGCGTTGGAAATTCAGTTATTTCTTTTCTGAACATGTGTTTTGTTATAGGAAGGAAGACTCTCAAAACCAAAATCAGTTCAGTATTTATGATAGGCATATTCTTGGTTAAGTTTACAAACTGATTTTTTAAACTGTGGCATGCCCCTCTTCTTCCCTTTCTGCAAGCAAATTTTGTGCATATTCTATTGTTATGTAATTTAGCTGTGGGACTTGGTTTGCATAACTTTAATGAGGGTGCTACGAAGTTTTTCTATTGTCGAGAATTGAAGATGATATATTAGTATGTGTTTAAATTTATAGTGTGTCAATAGTGAAATAATTTAATGTCAGATTGTGATATTATATTGTAGAGAACAAAAAACAAACAAATGTTGAATCCTGAAGAAATTGAGAGATGAGGAATATGCTTTGCATCTTGGCGGGCCAATGTGGAGAAGTATAGTACATTCTAAAAGATTACACAAACAAAAGCGTAGCCTAAATCATTCACGCCTTTAAATCTCTAGAGTAATAGGGATGGATGGATGTCTGCAGATAGTTTAACAAGGGAAAAAATTAATTATGACAAACAAAATTATGCCATGAATGAGAGAGAGAAACTAAGGAAGGAAAGTTCAAGGGTTAAAAAACAAGTAAATGGGCTTCCTTATGGCCCTGACTATAATGATATTGCTTCTTCAAGCATTCTTTTTAATCTAGGCATATGAAAAGAAGAGAAAATGTCTCCCTGGTCGTTAATTTAAATATTGCAATAATTGAAAGGATAACATGAATAATGACATCATGCGTGTGTATGTGTGAGAAGTTGTAATTATGGTAGGAAAATTCAACTGATAAAGATGTCGGGAGATATTTTTTTTGCTGGGGTTCAGTCGAATGTGGTCCAAAGTTTTGAAAGGAAGGGAACAGACAAATTATACTAAAAGGAAGTTGATGCTATCATTTTGTATTAGTGTCTCATGGCCACATTGTAACCATGCTTTTGATGAACTATCCTGTTTTCTATATAAAAGCTTTTCATCTATCAACTACATCACTTAAAGCTCATCAGTGATATATAACTTATATGAAGGCATATGAAGCTACAAGTCTGAGTACAAATTTTCTACAAAGAAGACTTAACTGTGTAGCACTAGTTCAAAGTTCATTTTCTCAAGAAGCTAAGTAGATCACCGATGGAGAAGCTTGTGAGGTCCTGCGACAAAGAATACATGAGGATGGCAATGCTAAAACACGAAGAAACCTTCAAAGAGCAGGTACTTCTCTTTCTGTTCCTTCAGGATATCTTCTTCAATCATGAATACTAGAGCCTTAAAATCCCGACAATGTTTTTAACAGGTATATGAACTACATCGTTTGTACCGAATTCAGAAGATACTAATGCAAAATATGGAAGCCAGAAGAGGTGTTGAAGTAAGCCAAGAAGAGTGGTACTTCAAGAATGCGATTAGTTTAACTCATAAAGGAGAACAAGAAAATCCTCAAATGAAATTTGACCTTGAACGGCCAGCAGAAGAGCACATTGCAGAATCAGAAGATGGGGTGCTAGAGGCCATAGATGAGACTGAGATTGAGCTAACATTAGGCCCCTCAAGTTACAACCGTAGGAAGAAAGTTGAGACACCACTAACATCAGATTCAGGACACAGCTTGTCTTCTTCTTCTAGTGGATCAAGCCGTGTAAACAAGACAAGATGTCATGGCAGTCATACCACAAGAGAAGAATCAAGTGGAAGCATAATTCGCCTTGTCCAGATGCCTGGTTCAACCCCAGGGTGCCAAAGTGGAATTAGAAACAGTTTTGATGTAGAAGAACAATTGAGACAAGAGAGATTAAAACAGTCACCTTGGCTTTTTCAAGTGTTGAATCTGAACATGACTTGAAAAGAAAAATCTATGGTCAATGTGATATATTTTATGTTTATGTTTTAAGAGTTGAGACTAACTTTGTGGATGATGTTTGTGTTGAATGTTCAGCCGAATTATTGAGAGTGGTAGGATTTGATGTGTCTATCGTAAGATCATTTTTTTCCCTGATGCCCAAACCCATTACTATTCACAAGTCACATGCAACCACTCGCATTCCTTCACACTAAACGCCATGAATCATCCTTTCATATATTACGGAGGACAACTATACGAATCAAATACCACTTTCTCAGAAACGCTGAGATATTTCATTTTAATTAGATTCCCACCTCCACATTCAGTCTTTTAACAAAGAACTTTTAGATACCAATTTTCCTTAAAATGACAAAAAACTGTCTATCCTAATAGATCTCTCTCAAGCAACTGAACCCAGTAGTGTTTTACTACAGTATCAGGTTGCTGTAGTTCGTTCCCGCTACCACTCACAATGAAAATGGATGGTTCTTTGCAGCTAGCACAAACACTGTTCACCACCAATTCTCATGAACAAAATATTCAATCGGAATCTCCAAATAAGTCACTTCGGAAATTGGCCTTGTCAATGTGTCATGGTGTATCTGCAAATGTTCAAATGTTCAAGTGAAGAAAACGAATGGAGGATAGAAGTTAGAAATTAGATAGCAAATACACCAAGCCCTACTAGGCCTATTTATGTCATTTTGGCATTTCCTATACAAGTTTCTCACCAATCTTACAAGAATTGATATCTTTAACCGACTTTTGCCTTTAAGTCAGTGTAATTGTACCGCTAGAAGGTTGTGGTTGCATATCTCAAGTCTTAGTTATTGGATAAGTGAATTGAATTAATTGGCCAAACTACCTCAAACTAGTACTCCAAGGAGGGGTCCAGAACAAAAACAATTCAAGTTTTGGGTAAGAGTAGAAAGCAATTGTTTACTTCCCTCAACGCATTAAGTAGGCAAAATATTTTTTTTCTCTCCCCAGTGTGATTCATTTTCCACTTATCCATCACACACCGCACACAACTTAGAAGCCAACACGAAGTTGGAGATCTAATTCCTGTCTGCCATGGGATGGACATCAGATTCTCCAGCTAATATTTAAACATATATTAACATACTTACGTTAGCTCTGTCCCGAAATATGTATAACTTATAACTATGTTTGATGCCTTTAGAATATGCATGAATCGAACCCAAACCATTATCTTCTTTCTTTACATGATTAGGCTCAGACATCAGCACGGACATTGCTAGGTTGTCACTTGAACCATATTACCAAGTTTTTATCCCAAAGGACTCAATAATTCAAAGACAGACCGACCCCACTAACTGCTGTTACCAGAAGTTGTATTCTTCCAGGGATCTTGAGGTCGTTGGAAAGATGTAGTGTCTATGTCGCTGTACTGTTCCAAGTTGACCCGCCTAATATTCATTTTTCTTTATACCATTAACTCGTTCAGAACTTTTATAAAATTGTACTTTCCTCATGTTTACACCAATAACCCTTTCCTCCATTTTTTTTCCTGGAATGTTGAATTTGTGCCCAAAACAAAGATAATTTCCGTTCCTCCCTTTCTCCTTGATCACAGACACAGAGTTATTAACATTTGGATCTTCAGCAAGAAGCTATGCCCTTTTAAACGGAACAGAACAAATTTACAACTTCGTTTGGCATTTGCGAATGAATAAAAGAATATTTTTTTCTGGGTATTCAACATAATACATCACTCTATGTGAGTTGATTCATACAAACTGCAAAAAGTGAACATGATGGTATGTAAGATTTTATATTTGCTAGATTCTCGGGAGGCGAACACTAGATGCGGGGAGATTAGCATCAATTAGTGATGACATATTAACCTCAATGAACTTGACTGAAGAGACTTTGAATAACTTCAATATTATCTTAATAAACAGATTTATATCTAAATTAATCTAAAAAAATCAGCTTATAAAGTGTAGATTTAACTCTGTTTATATATTATAATTTGGCCGTGACATCTCCATCATTGTTGATTAGAACAGAGGTTTATTTTTCTGAAAATAACAGATGATAAATTATTGATTTTTTGTTTTGGAATCATAGAGCATTCATGTAGTCACTGGGCTGCAATGAAAGCAATCAATAAGAAATTCTGTATTAGTTTTCACCACCCTTTACAAGTTACACATTAAAGTTCTTGGAAGTAAGGATCGTGAAAATTTAATCTTCACGAGTATGACAGTGAAGTAAAACTAGCCCTGTGTACAATAAGCCTCTGAAAGCAAAGATAGAACTTGTACCCTGCACATTAGGATATAGAATGGCGTCGATTTTTGTCAGGTTTTACGCGACCTTTGACAGGGTTGGTGGCAGCACCGGCACGTGAAAAGGGAGATAGACGTCCAAGTTTTTTAGAAACTGAGTTCATGAACGATTTCCTAGGGAGAGGAGGCTTATCAGCGGAGGGTGAAGCATATATTACAGGACTGCTTGATGCTGATATAAGGGAAGATCTTTCGATCTCTTTTAGTTTCATTTTCAACTTCACTATCTCTAGTTTCAGCTCTTCGTTTTCTCTTCGTAAGTTGGAGAACTCATTTGACACTGGATTAAGCCCGTTGGGGGATAGATTCGCCTTGTCGCGAAAATTATTAGGAGAATCCCAACCGACACTACCATCCACGGAATCGCGAAGACGTTGTTGTTCATAGTAGAGAACTTGAACCACAGTTTGAACGGGAAGCCTGTCGTTTTGAGCAGCGTGTGCACACGCATCTCGTGATAACTTCTGGCAATCCATCACGCTGCACACTTTCTTTTTCTCCGTGTCGCTTAGAATTGGATGAGCCTGAGATTTGTAAATTTTTTACTTTATCACCAGCAATTTATGATGCTTTTATAAAATTCATAGAACATTAGAGTTAGTGTTGTAAGTTTAATATTGATACGAGGTGACATCAAAATCCAAAGCCAACTCAAATGTGGTAAACCTGAGTGTATGTGCTTTCTAGAAGTGAAATCTGATGTAGGCTTTGCAAAATAGTAGAAGTACAAAAATGTGATAGTGAGTGCGTGTTCTACCAAAAGGAAATGAAGTAACCTGTCTCTGATTTCGATCTCCTTCCATGTCTCTCCCAGTAAAATAACATCATTATGCAAATAAAGTTTTAATAAGAGACCCGAAGAGAGACAGGTAATCTGAGTACAACATAAAAGTTGCATTTGACTCCTTAAACTGAGTAAGAAAAAAACATGTGTTTTTGGAAATACATTTTCTACGTTTAGTTTGTAAGAATTCACGTCATAAGAGGCACAAAAGCTACCATAGAGAGCTTTTATCATGACGCAAAAATGTACTAGTTGTTTGATTAAAAAATCATTGTGACCTTAAAGCTACTAAGAGATATGGTGGGAAAACGAAATATCCCCATGGTTTCACTGTGCATCCAGGCATACTATAGGTCACTGACTCATGATGACCAAACACGCACTGAATGATTAATATTTCAACACATCCATGACTTGTTATGTATGTATACTTAAGGAATCCAATTTATATAAGTTATACCAATAGGAGGAAAGAACTTTCTAATAGCACTGATGACTAATTTAATATACAGTACAAGTTGCAGCCAAAAAGTTACCCCAAAAGAAGTTACAGCCACACGGGTTTAGAAGCTTACCTTAAGATAGATGTCTATGGCCCTATACATCCCATCCTCTGTTGATCTATATAGTTGAGGAATTAGTTCAGCTAGAGTGATGAATTTTGAAACAGGTAAATTTCTGTCGGTGGCTACTTCAGCGAGGTAGTTCTCCATTAGCTTTCCAATCCCATAGATATCACTTTGGGGAGGAGAAAAATATTCATCGTCTGCATTATAGGCTGAATGTTTTTCATTTTCAGATTGTAGGTAATTCATCATGATTCTCTGCACTGTATCTACATCAAACAGTGTGTCCCCAGTGAAGGAATAAGAAGGAATGAGAAGATCATCTAAAACAGCCTGTCCTAGCTGCAGGGCTATCCTCTTTTCCAAATCAAGCCTGCAAGCAACCGTAGTCTCGAGATATATGGCTGCCCGAAGCAACATAGAAAGAAAGCTCACTGACATTGCATTCTTCTCCCTTGGCAGAAGGCTCACTAATGTCTCTAAAACAACCCTCTTCTCGTGTTCCTCTTGTGCCTCAATTTCTATCTTCTTCCTACCCTTTCCGAATATCTCCTGCTCCACAACAAGAATTTTTCATGAATCAGAGTGCATTTTGGTTACTTGTGATAATCAATCACTGTTATTTCTTATAATCAATCACACAAACTACGTTTTTGCTTTATGTATATCATTTTAGGCTATGCAACATCTAACCTTAGACCATCATATATGGTAATTAGTTGATTCTTATAATAATTACCATAAAGGTCACATCAACACTAATTTCTGATTGTTTGACACTGTAAAATTTTGTATACTGAGCATGCATGAATGTTGAACTCCTTGTACTGTCAATGATATTAATCAATCAGAATTTATTTTAAATGTAACTTTGGAAAATGGTGGTCATAAAATTTAACAAACTTGTTATTAGTGATAATATGTGACTGAATGAAAATTGATTTCGTATTTGAAACAAATATTTATTAGAAGAAATCACAAAATGAATCTTTTCATGGCACACAGTCAATACATAAAACCATGTTTATTTGTATTTCCATGTTTTGGGTAAAGGGTCATAGTCTTACCAAACCTCGTAGAGATTTCTGTGCATACAGCATAATGATGGGACCAAGAGCAAACTGTTTAAACCCTCTTGCCATCATTGCAATGACCACTCTTTGAAAAATGTCAATTCTGAGAACTGTGAAATCTTCAGCCCACCATTGAACTACTGGCCTTTGGTGAGATGCTATGCCATCACTGCTAATGTCACCTCTCATAGATGAAAAAAGTTGGGTCTCCTTTGAGGCTATGAACGCAATAGCATCTATGCATCGACTCACCAATTTTGCTTTTTCTGCAATTGGAAGGAACCGTGCAGACACGTGTAGGATAGAAACAGCCCCTGAAATAGTCTTCAGTGCCATTTCATTCAAGTAAGAATCAGCCCTTCCCACCAAATTTCCAACTGAATAATCCTCTGTCATCTCAAGATACTCTGCCACGCATCGAAGCATAGCAATGTTTTCAACACTAATCTCGAAGTTTACCCCGTAGCAGAATTTTGTTGCCAGTTCGAATGCTTCTGCTCCACCAGGCACATCATAAAGTTCAATGAATGAAACATCTTCGCCACTGGATTCTGAGACCAGTTTCTCTATGTAGCCACACTTGGAAACTAATGGAAACTGCAAATTATATTACAATTACAATTCATTAATTCAAACTTAAATATTCTCTTTTGTAAAAGGTTCGTGTTTGAGTTGGTTCACTTACCTTATGTAAGGAAAACGAAACTTCGCCAACTTGTACGGTGACATCACTCGGAATCTCATGAGAAAAAGCCCTGCAATCAAATAGTTCAAGTCAGAGGTTTCAAGTAATTTTCTTTATATCCAAAAAAAAAGGTCAAGGTTAGCAATCAGCAAATGTATGTTACATATGAAAGTAGGGAACGTTTGTTACAAGAGCCAGCAAAGAACGAGTTTTAGAAGATGAGAAACACACCATCCGCTTGTTCTCTTCATGGTGCTAGAAATAAGCTTCTAATTCTGGGAGACAAAATCAGAAGCAGCTAACAGTAGTAGATTTCTCTTGTCACCATCGACCAATGTCAGAGACAGAATTGTAGGTCGTTATGGTTTCTTTACTGTACGGTAGACGATGAAGCAGAAAGAAAGGTAGCAAAAACATTAAGACAGTTGAAAGCTCTTAAACTATATATAATATATAAGATCAGGGAAAAAGGGTAAGGGGGAAAAGAACTTACTTCATATTATATATATCCCTTTGTAATATTACTGAAATGAATGAGAAGCTTGACGGTGAACAAAAGAAGAACAAGTATTGGGCAATAATAAGAGGAGTTAAGTTTTATGAAATCCCAAGGTAGGGTCTTGTTGCATGCAAGAAAATGAAGCTTGTTGAGAGTAAGAAGAGGGGCAAAATATAAGCATGGAGATTGTGATTGTGTTTGTAATGTGTGGTGTGAGCTTTAAGTGAGTTAGAGTGTGAAGGATGAGATAGTTGGATGTTGGTTGGCGTCTTCCGAGGTCAGCACTTTTTCCACATGGAAACTGTCAAGCCACAAACCTTACCTATCAGACCAAACCAACTCATAGATTATAGCTCAATCCTTCAAATGTTTACTTCTTCACAGAGATTACTCTTCCTTCAATTCAGGAGATCATACAGGGAAAACTTTATGAACATAAACATATATGTTGATACAAAGTTTTCATAATGGCCAAAGGAGAAAATGGTTGAAGTTGAACCACCACCATGGATAAATCTCACATCCTAGGCCAAAGATTTTTTCTTTTCTATCCGAGGTTGATCAAAAGCATAAAAATTAGAGGTTGAAATAGATAAAAATCCAAATCCATAAAATTATAATACAATAAAAATCCTACTCTTTTGTTATAATTATTAACCTCAGCTCACATATTACACAATTGTAAAAACAATTAATAGGTTTGATCTATTCGATCAACCAATTTCATCCACGTTTTAGACTCGTTAGATTAAGTGTAAAAAAAAAAAATACTTAAACAAAATGGGACAAGCCAAGTTGTTAAGTTAGATCTCTTTTTTTTTTTTTTTCAAAAGTTAGGTAAAAGGCAGTAAAATTTAACCCTATGGTTTAAGCTTCCATCTCATTTATTTATTGTGTTGAGAATATTTCTTTAATATTTTTATTTAAATTAGTTTTTTTTTAAATTAAATATTATTTAGATAAAATTAAAATATAATTAATTATTATTTAGATTTAGAAAGTTAAGATTAAAATATTGTTACTATTTTATATTTATTACATTTTTTTTCAATATATAGAGTACATGTACAAAGTAAAGTAAATGAAAACTTCCTCAACCTAATATATCTCTTATATTTAAAACACAAAATCCAACAATAGGAATCATAGTGACGTGTACAATGGAAAGAGAAAAAATTTCTCACAAGTGATTATTCCTCTCTTCCATGACGAAAGTTATGATTTGTGGGTGAACTTGCAAACTATCTAGAAGGGCTATATTTATGGGAAGTTCTGGAAGAGCATTATATTGTTAATTCGTTATCTAAAAATCTCATTATAGCTCAAATTGAAATTCAAAAGAAAAGAAAAACAAAAAAAGGCAAGTAAGGTGTGATCATGTTTGTTAGTTGGTGTTTCATAAATGATTCTTACTAAAATCACGACTTTAACGACATCCAAATAAATTTGAGACAATTTGAAAGTAAAATACAAAGAAAACGAATATTTTTGGCATGAAAATGTTAAATTTGATAAGAAATTTAAATTGCAAAGAATGAAAGAGTTTAAGACAATTAAGGAATATTCAAACAAATTGTTGGGTATTGTTAACAAGATAAAACTAATTGGGTAGGAAGTTTCCTAATTCCAAATTAATTATACAAAATATCAATTATTTTGTTGGAAAACACAAAGGACTTGTCTAAAATTACTTTGAAAAAAATGATATATGTCTTGCAAGTACAAAAGCAAGAGAGATTAGTGAGAGAAGAATGTGTTCTTGGAGGTACTTTATTTCATATTGTTGAAAGTTTTTCCATGTCAAGAACTACAAATACAACCAAAACAATGATATGCATGTTATTTTGTTTTGTCCCTATTGCAAGAAAAAAAATCATGAACACAACAAGTGTAATGGAAGCCAAATGTCACAAATATGGTCAATTGGGACATGTAGTAAAGATATAAAAATCTCAACATCCCAAGAAGCTATGGAGATTATAAAGTGTGAACATGAGAAGAAAACATAAAAAGGGAGAGTTGAATTGTATTTTTATCAAAATCTTATCCAATTGGAAATACTCAAGCGATATATTAGTTCATCAAGTGATCAAACTGTAAGTCTTTCGTCGGATAGATTTGATCATATGTAATCCAGTAACTTATCTTAATTACTTGACTTTAATCATTTTTCTAGTTTATTTCTAACAAATCATCATAGAGTATTTATAGTGTTTTATGGATCATGAAAGCTGTAGTTTAAAATCTTAGCTGAGAATTAAATAAGATTGGTTTCTAAATAACTATTTTTCACAAATTATTATAAATTTTTGCAAATATTGTTAGTATGTAAATATATAGACAATGTCTTCAATTTGATGGGTCTATCAACTAGTGATTTGAGTTTGTTGATTTGAGACAAACACAAGTCCAGAGGTAGAATAATTTGTTAGATTAGGCGAGATTTTAAGGAAAGTTTTCTAATAAAGATTTTTATATACTAAGACACATTTGATTAAGTTCAAAAGACCTAACTCAAACATTTAATAATTTTTTTGGTTAAAGAAATGTATTTTGAAAACAAGTCTTTAACGTAGTTGTTTTGTCTGATAGGTCACATCAGACACAAGTTTATACTTTGCGTCTGATCGTTATAGATGTAGATAGAAAACTCAATTCAAAAGGCTCTTTAGGTAAAATTGTTTTCTTTGCATAATCTCACAAATCTTTCTGATCCTGTCGTCAACTCAAGCGTGGAGGAATTGCTTTGTCGCTTCCTTACCCCGCCTATGCAATTGTGCTATCCGCAAGAATGCTCTTAGAACCTTCTCCGGGAACTTCAAACGCAACCTG
>Ga0123342_1000760_pt1 | contig 52565 bp, 30 predicted proteins | sample Turbeawhitnodule_FD_89960 | JGI IMG/M metagenome (GOLD analysis project Ga0123342, IMG submission 89960) | Root nodule microbial communities of legume samples collected from Mexico - Turtle bean Mexico white nodule | ecosystem: Host-associated > Plants > Roots > Nodule | place: Mexico: Nepantla...
ATGAAACACAAATGAAACTCAAAGTTCCCTCCAAATTCAAATGCAAATTGGTGCCACCTAGTCATGAAGTAAGTGTGACCCACTTCCTATTTTCAGCACCTCCTAAAATGCGTCTACACCCCCTTAACTATTCACACTTTTTATTTAATATTCACACCTCCTACAAATATACAAGAGTAATTCAAATGATGCTCTTTTATTTAATGTTTGGCCTTGGGTTTCTTGGGCTTTGGCCTTCTTGGGCTTGGGCTTTGGGCTTGGGCCTCATCCTTTGAAAAACTAATAAGAAGAACTTTAAATGATTTGGCCCTTGTCCATTCTTCCTATTAACAACATCTTTTTGATTCTCATCAGAAACATAGAGAATACAACACTCACATGGCTCTCAAACAAGTCGGCAATCGTAACTTTGTAAACAAGTCGGCAATCGTGACTTTGTAAACATGTGAGGCGAAATATGCTACAACATCTTAATGTGTGTGTCACACTATTTTCTAAGAAATTTACTACATGAGTTAAATTTTCAACAACTTGAAGCAACTAAAATACGAGTCGACAACAATGAAAAAAAAGATTTATCGTAAAAATAGAGAAAACTATGGAAAAACTGAAAAGATGGTCTGGAAACCAGATTTGGAGTTCGGTAGTTGGTTACGTGTAGGGAAGGTATTAGCACTTTACAACGCTCGTCTGAAGATTGTACCCTTAATTAAATGTTTAGAGTGAGTGTGATTTTTCTAAATGTTTGTTTTTCCTCAAAAATGAAAATAGAAACATGTTTTAAAATAAATAAAATATTTTTGAATTTTTTATATTTGGAACCTAACAAGGATGAAACTTGATCCTACGTATTTTCATTCATAACAAAAAAATTAGAGTTTACATAGATCTAATGTTTAACTATTTGAAAATAAGGTTTGTACCATTTTGAGCCATACATTTTTAAAAAATTAATAAAAGTGAAGCGAAATTTTTGAAAAAAGTGATTCTGACAAGGATTGATCTCATTCCTAGGTATTTCTGTTAATAACAGAAAATCAAGGATTATGTTATGTCAATAGGTACATGACTTTTTTTTGGAAAATATTTGTTTGTTTCTTGATATTTTTAATTTAGAAATTTTTGTATATTTTTGTATTTTATATTTTTATTATTTTTTTCGAAAACAGAGTATTGAATAGAAGGTGATGTGTACGATCATGCAATTACTTTAATTATTTTAGAAATTTAAATTTTGAAGTAAAAAAGGGGTTGCTAACAGTAGAACATGGGGCCAACAGAATAGGCCCAAGCTTTATTTAGTAAGGGTGGTGCAGATAATAAAGGTGTGGGTGGCGAAAAGTGAAAATACTGGGCCAGCAGAATGGCCCCAGGTTTATTTGGTATAGACGGTGGATATATTAAAAGTTGACTGCTTCTTTCTACACCTCCATCACTTCTTCAGCTACCTACATAAATTTTGAAATTTACAAAACTACCTTCAGTAAAAAGATAAAAATAAAAGAAATATTTTACACTACGAATTACGTAATCCAGAAGTCAAAAATTACTACTTCAAGATTACGTAATGTGGAAGTAAAATATTATCACTTTTTGATTACGTAATCCGATAGGTTTATTTTTTTGAATAAGTTTTGGATTACGTAATCCAGTATTATTAGTTGTTAAATAGGTTCTGGATTACATAATTCAAAAGTGATAATTTTTGTCTTTTGGATTACGTAATCCGATAAGTTTATTTTCTTAAATAGGTTATGGATTTATGTAATTCAGTATTGTTAGTTGTTAAATAGGTTGTGAATTACGTAATTCAAAAGTGATAATTTTTTACTTATGGATTACATAATTTGGAAGTGGTAATCTTTTACTTTCAGATTACTGGTGAGTTTATTTTTTCAAAAAGATTTTGGATTATGTAATCTAGTATTGTGAGTTGTTAAATAGGTTTTGGATTACGTAATTTGGAAGTGGTAATTTTTTACTTTCAGATTAAGTAATTCATGTAAAAACATTGCTTCTATTTTTATATTTTTACTGAAGTGTAATATTGAAAATTTCAAAATTTATGGAGGTGGCTAAGAAGTGATGGAGGTGCAGGAAGAAAGCAAACACTGAAATTGCTGAGCCTGCGGAATGGGCCCAGGCTTATTTTGGGACAGGGTGGAGCGGATATTAAAAGCGCAGTGCAAAAAGTGAAAAAGCTTGTAGTGAAGATATTAATGTGTCCGAAAAGTAGAAGAGACCCAAATCCTTTAAAAAAAATCAGGCAATTGCTTCCTGCACCATATCACTGCACCCGATTCCAGCGGAAAAGACAAAACTTTCCTTAAAAAAATAGGTGCATATAAAAATACCTTCCAAACTCCATTTTCCGAAATATGTGTTCCAGATTTTTTTTCCGGAATGAAATTTATATTACGGATTTTTTTATCTAGAATGGGCTTTTTACTTTTGTTTCTGGAATCATTTTCGAAACACAATAATCTCTCTTTTGGATTTTTTTTTTTTCTGAATGTATTATTTTTAATTTCAGATTTTTTTTTCGAAATAGAATTTTAATTTTTGTTTCCAAATTTTTATTTTTGAAATTTAATAACCACTTCCATATTTATTTTTCCAAAATATATTATTTTCAATTCTGAATTTTTATTTCCAGAATAAATGGTATTTTTGGAAATTAAAAAAATATGTTGGATGTAGGTTAAAAATATTGATGCAGGAAGTATTTGTCAAAAAATCAGTACGGTGGGCCCTGCGTCAGATGGGCAAAAATCAATGAAATTAATGACCATGGGACCCATATCGTTGGGTCATCATTTAAATTTATTTTAGAACGTTTAGAAAAAAATTATTAAATAATAACTGTTTTCGCTAGAGATTTTGATTAGATTTCGGGTGGACTTCGAGTTGAAGCAGCTTTGCTTAGTATTGCTGAATCGAAATGCTATTGTTTTCTGAACAAGAAATTCTATCTGTTGATCACACTTCGACAATTAAGTTAGTGAGAGTATTCAAACTTTAATTATCTGAATAAGTTATTTACCATGTGATTTTTCTTTCAATTATTTTTTTAATATGGATTGTCAGTTATATGGGTCGACTACATGATATGTCATTGACTCATACTTGCCCCAAACCGAACTAAATATTTTTCACATGGGTTGTCTAATCGAGCTACTACATGTCCGACCAGTACAATAACTAAAATTAAAAGTTAAAAATAATTAATTATTATATTAACTAAATTAGATATAATTTTATAAATTAAAAATTATTTATATTTAAAATAATTTTTATTATTAATTAAAATTTATAAAATAATTTTTAAATTGATATTTAAATTATTAATATTTTAAATTTTAAATTAGTTTTTTTTTAAAAATAACATATCTTAATTTAAAATACAAAATAATAAGTAATTAAAATTTTAATAATTAATAATTAAATATTAATTTAAAAACTATTTAAAATTTTAATTAATAATAAAAATTGTTTTAAATATTAAAAAAATTTGTATAGTTATAAAATGTTTTTAACTAACAAAATATTAGTTAAATCAAACAACTATGAAAAAAAACACCTATGCACTAGATGATGATGGATGGCAGCGGTAACGTAGAGTGTGGCAGTGATCGACAGCGACTGGGGTGGAGCGGGGTCGTGGAGCTTTAGGGCAGGAATTGTGATGTGGTGGTGTGCCTGGTTTCATCGTGTTGTTGTGGCTGGCAGCGGTGGCGTTCGGTGGTTGTAGGTGGAGTTGGTCTGTTGGGGCGGCGCAGGTGTGTGGTGCGTGGAGAAGCATGCGTGATGGTGTGTACTAGTGCGTGGCTGGGCTACCGCTGACGCGGAAGCTAGTGGCGGGGCTGTGGTGGCTATAACGATGGTCGTCAGAGGGAGTTGTGGTGAGTGTGAGTGACTTGGTAGTCATTTCTCTGCACTCTTCTTTTTGCTCTCCTCCCTTCTATGTCCTTGAGCCTTTCTTCCAAAATCTCGAACTTGTTCTTTGCTCCATTGATGTCACTAGATACTTGTACTGGATAGAGCTTAGTGGTTGAAGCTTGGTGCATGAAATAGATAGTTCAACTTGATTATTGGGTTCAGGGTGCAGGTCATGAGTTTGACTCAATTTTATTGGTAACTCGTTGTGACATAATTAATATAACCTTTTTATACCTTAGTATAAGGCTACTAGTAAAGGGTGTTTTTGAACCTAAGGGTACGTATAGTACTATACTGGTGCCTAGGTCAAGTAAATATTTCTTTTAACTTGAGTATGTGTGTTCTAAGGCACATAGTGATTAAGTTGCATGTGTGATAAAAGATAACGTTGCACCATGAGTAGGGTGCCCACGTAAGCAGAATATTCCGTTGATGTTGGTACATAAGTTGGTGTCTTGCTAGCAGGTGGTTGTTCTGTTATTATTTTATGCTCTCCTTAGAGATAAGCTTCATTTCTGTTGTAGCACCTGGAGAAAGAAGACACTCATAAACATAATGCTTTCGTGTTGAGTATGCTTTCAGTTGAGATTAGATTCTCATGAGAGAAAGTTTTTTTAAGAGATAAGTTATAAAAAGGGGTTTGAAACTCCAGGTAAAGGTATGTTGTTTCTGATACTGAAACTGAATACTTCTTAAATTCTAGCAAGCTCTTACTAACTTGATTGTCAGAGTGTAATCAACAGGTAGGACCCCCTCTGTTTCAACGGAGTCACGTTCCAGTGCAACACGACGCAGAGCAGATTCCAGAAGAGACAGACCGGGGTTAGAGCTTGTCACCAAGGTCAACCGACAAGGAAGTCAACCGGCAAGAACAATACCCCTTGCACGACAGCTCTAGATAGGGCCTTTATCTAGGACTCCTCACCGGTCATCATACGTGGATGGTCATTCGAGGCTTTGTGAGGATGATTGTCCCATCACATTTCCCAAATATTCACATAATGGTTCAATTTTATAAATATATTTTTGTAAAAAAATAATTACAAAAATATATATTTTGTCATAACGATGTGAAGTAGTGAATGGGATGTATAAATTAATTAAATTTACTAATTTATAATTTATTTTTATTTTATTTTAATTAAAATTGTCAACAAATTTATATCTAGATCTATATTTATCTATATATATATAAAGGAAATTCCATTTTATGATTTTGGTATACACAAATTTCTTTCTATTCTATCTTTATCAATGTTTTATTTTATTTATTGTACTGACTAGTCCTCGGGCGTCGTTGACCACTAGTGGTGTTGGGTCCATGTAAGCGAGGTCCCACGAGCGATGTGGGTCAGTATCTCACGAGGCACGTGCGCCAAGGAACCAAAAGAGTGATCAGACATCGGTCATCAGGATGTACCAACGTACCACTAGGCAGTGTGAAAGGTCAGACATCGAGACTCGAACAACAGAGTTGGACCACGAGAGGTGGATCCCAAACCACACACCAGTTATCAGTAAGGGAGAAGCCTAGGTGATGAGAGTCCATGCGTGTGGAGTGGATGACGCGTTTAGGCGTAACACAAGTGTAGAGCCACTGGAAAGATACGACCTATGAGGGTCACGTTCCAGGGGTGAGTTGCACGCATGACACGTGGACAGATAAAACGCTCTCAAGGCGGGTGACCCCAGAGATCAGGTGTACGAGGAGGCATCCAAGTGGTCACCCCGTCAGAGGTTGCACTCTAGTTAGGGAACCCCACGCGCTAGGTTATCCTAAGAGTGGGTAACTGCGGCGTTAGGGCCCACCCCCTCAGGAAGCCCATTTTGGGTAATGGAAACAGTGGAAACCCTAGTTTCAGTCTATATAAAGGGAAGTCACAAACTTAGCAAGGTACGCTATTCATTTGCGCCGCTTAACACACACAGTTACAGTCTTACGTTATACAGTTTCAGTGTTTCCTAGCCCTAAGATTGACTTGAGCGTCGAAGTGCAAACGGCCTCTAGGGCGCCCTTTGTCTTTGTGTTTTCAGGCATTCATCAAAGGAAAAGCACGTGCAAGCGCAAGGATTCTGGACGTGAGAGTGACGTAGACACTTAAAGACGTCTTAGGTCAACCGACAGGAACATTTATTTATTTTGGTTATTTTGTCATTTTATTGTTATCTTAGACACTCTGTCCTTTTCTTTTTTATATTCATTTTTCTTTTCTAATTCTATTATTTAAAAATCAAATAAAACTTCTCCCTCCCCTCTCTATAAAAAAAACTTCTCACTTTTCTTCGTATAAAAAAAACTTTCCACTTTTTTTTTCTCTCTTAATTGTCATTTCTTAAATATTTACAAATTTTATACCTACGTATAAAGATGATTGTCCTCTTAAACTGTTTTCTTGGTGTATACATCTACTTCTCAATTTTATCCTTATAATAATATTTATTTTATTATTTTATTATTTTATTTTGGACATCTAAGTCATTTCATTATTTCTCTGAATAGTTACTAAATAAATTTGTTTTCATGATCATTTGGTAATTCTTATTTGTTTTTAAAACTAATATTTGAAGTGGGTTTCCTTTTGAAGATCATCATTCTTTGGTTTTCTCTCTCTCTTAGTGAACGTTTTGAAATTTGGTATTCTTTTTTAACTTTTTTTTTTTGCTTTGCTTTATACTAAATTCATAAAAAAAAAATAAGTGTCTAACTCCACCTCTGCAACCAAAGAATAATGCTTTTCATTAGTACAAAACAATGTTTTAATGATGGTTAAAAATGATTGTGGTGTCGTTATAAATCAGTTGTCTATAACGACGGTTTAAGAAATGTCATTATAAAACCACATTAACAACATGTGAAAAAAATTGTCTTTATTCTACCAAAATAAATGAAAAAATAAAAGAAAAATGTATTTATAACAACGGTTCTAGGTTTGAACCGTCGTTATAACCTTTAACAATGCTTTTAAAGACGGTTTCATGTTGGAATTGTCGTTATAAGTGTGTGTTTTTTAAATATTTTATTACTCTATTCAGCATAATCCTGCATAAAATACCAAATTTTCAGAACAATAATGCAATATGAAAGTCTATATACAATACATTAGTACATATAACGTTCCACAAAAAATTCTATAAATATATGAACAAGTTTTATGTCATTCTAATAATCCATCTATCTTAATACATGGTTAGTTGCATCCAATTGAGTTTCTTTGCATTTGTACTTCCCCTCCAACTCAACATGTTATATCTAGAATAAACACTGCAATAATAAGATTTCATGTTAGAACACATAATATTATGTAATGTAATATATGAGTAATAAATTTTTGAATGTAATATAATCATAATGGTTTGATAAATCTCTAATTTATACTGGGAAACATGATACAAAATTTTCAGAGTTTTCTGACAAGTGAAAGTATGAGAACCAAAACCTTAAAATACTTGAAAAATACCTAAATAATACTTCAAAATAAAACAATAATAGTAAACAGTTGATTTTTGGAATTTTTGGTTGACCCAATCTCCTTCGAGACTTGGCCAGGGGCTTCGTCTCCTCATTTCGAGTAACTTTCATTTTTTACGCGTCTTCATCCGACTTCTCTGTCAAAAGTTATGGCCATTTGAAATTTTTTCACGCTAATTTTTGGCAACTCCAAATCTATCACTATTCTCTTCAATGTCAGGACTCCTCCATCAAATATCCACTAAATGAAATTCCCACAAACCCTAAACTATGAAGTAATCAACACATACATGCAAGTATTTGATTAAAAAATTTAAAATACTTCAAACTTATGTGTGGAGCATGTGGACTGGCGGCGTGCACAAGGGTTGGCGACAGAAGCAACTGCTTGTGCACACAGAGCATAGATGCGTGGAGGAGGAGAGGAGAGAATATAAGAGATGCATGCACAAATGAGGGACGTTCACTATGGTAAAGAGGGAGAGAGGCGCGGGAAGAGAGCTTGGGGCATGGAGGGGGTAGGTCGGAGGTGGGGAGAGCTGCATTGAGTGTAGTGTAAAGGGAGAGAGGCGCGAATGAGAAAAATGAATGAGAGGGCCAGTTGAGCTTTAGGGTTAAGTTTTCACTCTTTTAACGACATTCCCACTTAATCGTCGTTACTTTACCCACAACTCCTCATTAACGACGGTTCAAAAAGTAACCGTCGTTATTTTGTCCTCAAATATTCATTAACAATGGTTAAAAGACCAACCGTCGTTATTTATCAGTGCTTATTCACAAAAATGTCACCACGCTTCTTTCTACGACAGGTTTTTATCAAATGTTGTTATTCACAGACGTTTTTAAGGCACTAATGTTTAATCATCACTCCAATTCAAATTTGAACAGTAAAATTAATATGTAAAATGTTTAGTAATGATAAAAACAAACAAATTGGATAAATAATAATAATAATAATAATAAATAAATAAATAAATAAAGATGCACATTAACAAAAAAATCGGATACATAATAATAATAATGATAATAATAAAATACAAATACACATTAATAACAAAAATAAAAAATGCGTTGCGCATGTGTTCTGCTAGTAAAATATAAAGAGATTATATATTGAACTGATAATTTCACTGTATTTTATTTAAACTAATTGAAAGTTGAAATTTTTCTTTTAAAAACTAATAATTAATATTTTTTAAAGTAAAAAAATATATAATAATAATTTATAAATTATTTTAAATTACATCTCTTCAAAAACATTTATTTTATAAAATTTAATTTAATTTAATTTTTAAAAAAAATAATTTATTAAGTTAAGGAATTAAAAAAAAAAATTATAGAAAATAAACATATCCTAAATCAAGTTTTTATATATTAAACATGTATGTGATATATTTTAAATAAATTGAATTAAAATTAAGTGTGTGATAAATTAAAAATATTGATTATTTTTAAAATATTGTTAAAGTTAAAATATGTTTGTTGTTTTTAAAAAAATTAAATTTTGTTTGTGAATTATATTTAAGTATAAATATTTAAATTATATAATATGAAAGTATATATTATATAGATTATATAATATAAAAAATAATAATAGTATACCTAAAATAAATATATTAAAAAATAAATTAAATTATTGAATATAAAATATTAAAAAAAATGATATTAACCCTAAACAACATTACAATATGATTCTATTATTTAAATGGATAATATTAAAAAATACTAAATATTTTAAATTTATTGTACAACCTATTTTTAATCTAACTTATTTAAAATAATTCATATATATTTTCAATATATCAAAACCTAATTTAAGGTAAATTTATTTTTTATCAAAACAAAATTTAGTTTTAATTCTTTAATTTTATATATAATTTTTTAAAATTAAATAAATTTATTTATTTTTATATTATCTATGTATAAAATACAATTTTTATAACATTATAATTTTTAGAAGACAAAAAATTTCAACTAAAAGTTACTAAAAGATTGTCAATTCATTATACAATATGAAGTTGGTTAACAATTTTGTAGCACTCTGACTAGGAAATGATAATTTTTTCTGCATTTGATTATTTATGTAATTTCATTATGAAATTACACCATTTGTGTGTTCATTATGAAATTACACCATTTGTGTGAATTTCCCCACTTTTCCACTTGCAGTGTAGGCATGGTGGGGGCATTAACGTGGACAGTGAGTGCTGCTCACTGTATTCCTCGTAGGGTGGAGTGTAATTTAGAGAAAGACCATAATGGAGGAAAAACAATTGGGTTACCACATTCCCTTGAATGCTATTGTTCTGTGCTTGTGGCATTCCCCGGTGTGAGGCCGAAGGATGGGAAGAAATCACCTCTTCGTTCCTCGTAGCAGGATTTTTTGCATGGCTTTTTAAGGTCTTCAGAGCAAGTGATGTGTCTGTCCGTGAGGAAGACGTGGGTATGGAGTGAATAAAAATGAAAAAAGAATGGAGAGCTTGAGAAATAAAGGAAGAGTCCCCCATTGGAGAATGAAAAAGTTGAGTATATATATGTCAAGACGAGGGTTTCTTTTGTGGTGCAAAGGGTGGGAAGGTGTTGGATATGAAGTCAAGACCAATTGGATTGGGATGATTAGACATCATATTTAGTGAGTGAGTTTAATCATTGTATTGTGTCCCTTTTATAATCTCTATTTAAAGAGATCATTGTACTTGTAATTGGGGTGCAACAGGAAAAAATGAAAACCTAATAGTTGATGTAGGTTGCAGTTGGTGACCGAACCACGTTAAATCTTGTGTCGTTTATTTTTTTGCAGTTGATTCTTGATTGTGTGTATTGCTTCCGCTTGCATTTTTTCCTTCAGAAGGAACAACGTAGGTGGCTTTGTATTTTTATTTTTTTTGGTTTCAGATTTTTTGTTTTTTCTTGCTTTTTTTTTTTCATTTTTTGTGTGTCCTTTTTGGGTGCAGGATGAAGTGAAGAAAAGCGCAGAGAATGAGGTCCAGTGTGCTCGTGCAGCTCCCCTTTTGCTTTTCTATTTTTTTTTTTTTTCTTTTCTTTTGTGTGTGTTCGTGTAGAGAGTGAGGGAGCAAAGTTACAATGGTGTTTTTGCTTTGTACCACGTGAGTGGTAGGTATGCATAGTGTTTGGTGTGTGGGGTGGACGTCCGGTGCAGAGAGTGCGAGAAAAGAGAAAAAAAGTGCGTTTTTTTAGTAGTGGTGATGGAGGACCATCTCAATCGCCTAATCATCAGATTCTAAAGAGAACAAGTATTGAATAGAATATTTTGTTTTAAAAGATTCTTAAAGTATTGTAGATATGTATACACTAATTAAGATTTTCAAATTCGAAATTTTGTATTAGATTTTTTGGAAATGTATTTGGACCAATTTTTAGATTAGAATCGAAGACCTTGAGTATAAGTCTACTTGGCATTCACATAGGTACCACATGAACATCTACATGGAGCCTCTTCCTTTCTTTTTTTCAAAGTGATTATTCTTCTTCCATATGGAGCAATGAGGTGTCTCTTACTTGCCTTCTCCCCTTCCTTAACCACTTTTCACATCTTGAATGAAGAACTTTGAGGTGTATGGATTGCCACATGTCAACTCATGAATGAAAAGTTTTTAGGTGTCACATGTCACTCCATGAATGGAGAGTTTTTAAGTTTCATTATTACTTTTGGCTCTATAAATAAAGAGCTCTTTTATTGTAAACATAAGACTTGAATTGAGTAATGAATTTCTACCTAAGTGGTTTTCAAAATTTCTTTCAAGTCTCACTTTTCTTTTTCTCTCACTTTCTAAGCGTATAAGCCTTAGAAAAAGCTAGATGGTGGACCTAACCTCCTTCCCTGCACCATTCTCCAAATCCAAACTCATTCATTTTATTACCTATTTCTATTTAGTTCTTTCATTGTCATGTCTTCTCCAATCATTCAAACCATCTACAACTGAAGAACTTAAGGAAGGAGAGGGAGCACTTCATCAAGTGGTATGTCAAGAGAAACAGGGTGGTGTGAAGAGTAATGAGTAAAATGGACTAGGGGTGTGAAGGGTGAGCGAAAGGGTGTGACCAGTAAAATGTTGCTAGTTAAGATGGGTGAGGAGGAAAGAGGGTGTGTGGAAAGGAAAACGGAAGAAAAGAGGTGCAAAAAGGAAAATGGATTTTTTATTATTTATTTTTTAATATTTTTTTTTTAAAAATTAATTTAGCGTAAATTAGAAACATACGAAAAATTGGGTGTTGCCTAGGGATAAAGTTAACTTTTACCTTATAATAATTTTAATGATTAGTAAAATTTTTGGGTAACACTTGTTCTTTTTATTGTGGATAATGGCTCTTGTTGTAACTGTTGTAGTTCTCATTGAGTGATGCAATCCTAACTTGCATCTCCATTTGTAGATCTTCTTTTTCATTGTTTTGATTTGAATATCTTCTCCAGATGATGAAAACTATTGTGAAAGCATGAAGAATTGTAGAAATTTGGAAGAGATGAAAATTATGACGGTGAATCTAAGTGTGGTTAGGCCAATACTTACTTTCTAGAGTGAGGTTGGAACAACGCTACTAGGAGGAGTCTAGAAAATTGTCTAGCAAGAAGACAACTCTAGAGAGAACTTTGAACAAGTAAAACTGTCTCAAATCAGACAACATTTCATTACTCAAATCAAAGTTAAAAATCGTGTACTAGAGACTCCTATTTATAGGAGAAAGTCTCTCAAAACCTCTCAAATGAGAGTGTGTCAAATGTCATCACCTTATTGTTGCAAATCCTCTCCATTGGGAGAGTAACAAGTGGCATGTCTTCATTGGAGGAGAGGGCATGTGGAGCCTCATGCCTTGCCTACATTTCTCTTTGCACCCCTACTTTAATATTTTACACTTTACTTTCTTATCTATTTATATCCTTCTCTACTTTGGTATAAAATACAATGTCCAATAATGTGAGATTCAAATTCACTACTACCTAAGGTTAAACCAAGTTAATCCTTAATAATTGTGGTTTAGAAATCTAACTATCATAATCAATTCCTTGACTTACAATAGCTTCTTTGTTGTATTATAGCTGGAGTAGTTCAAGCAAAGAACTCAATTATGTTCCCAGATATTAAGTTATTTGGATGATTTGATTTAGTTCAAAAGATGAAAGTATTTTCCAATGTCATTCAAATTCTAAGATCAATAATAGTGATTCCTCACCTATCAAGCTTTACACTGATAATCAAATCAAGGAATTGAAAGATACAATTATAAATAGAAAACAATAAAAACATTACATTATCCTTCAATCATAACAACAGGAATTTAGCTACTCATGTTAATGTTTACAAGACAACTCAAGATTGAATAGTTAGCAACTAAGGAGATATGGTTTTGGATGGCGTGCTTCAGCTCCAACCTTTTCTTTCTTCACCTCATTAAAGCCTCATTTTCTCTGAACCAAGATTTTCTATTTATAGTGTTAAGTGTTCTAATGAATTTACACTTAATTGTCTCAACGATTTGTGTTTGCACTCAACAGATGGTCCTAATTTTCACAATTATAACCTTTTTGTTCTCTTCCTTTAATTCCTACAAGATTTCAATAATTTCAACATAAGGTCATTCAATGCATTAAATTAATCATTCTAAGTGGGAAGAAGTAATTTAAGACTAAATCTTCTTCGTGTTACCCAATTTAGGTGTCTAAACTAACATAATATTTAAAGACTATTTGACACCTATAACGCGTCTAGTGAAAGTTTTGTATTCTTGATTCATCCTTTATTTCAGTTATATGTTTGTTTGTTAAAACATAGGAATTTCCATTCACATTTTCTTGATTCTTTGATTTCTTCAATTTTTATCATTCTAGCCATTATGCATTCTTAGACATCTTCTTTAAATGTTTTCAATTGCTTGTAATTTGTTCCTTTAATTTACTGTGAGTATCCTAGGATTATTAATAGGATGATTTTTTTATGGTATTATGTTTTATCATCTTGTATTAATTTAGATTTTCTCATAATAGATATTAACTTCATATATTTAGAATTTAATTGGTAGTGTTCTCTATTGTTTCATGAGTTTGGTTTTATCTCCCTTTGAGTTATACTTTTTCTTTTTTAATAATATATTTATATGAAGACAAATGATTGATGGAGATGTCAATATTCACTAGTGATGCCTAACATAAATTTATAATTTTTTATAATATTTTTTGAAATTTTTTTTTGGAACAAACCTTAGTACTTATATAATGATTACATACATTTTATAGTATGATTATTTATTCTGAATGAAAAATCGTTAGATGTCATCACAATTATATAAAATAGTAATTATTTTTTTATTCTTGTAAAAAATGGTTATAAAAGTTTCGTTGAATATATTTTATTTTTATTCATAATAAATGTTCACAAATTATTTTCATTTCTGTGACAAATACATAAGTTAATTAAAAATAGATAAAATAAGAAAAGTATATATAATTAAAAAAAATTATATTGTGCTAAAATTTGAAAACAACAAAAAAAAACTTATAAAACCACACGAAAACAAAGGGAGGGAGGTAATAACTGACGAACAGGTTTCCAACGATAAGAAAAACAAAATTAAAGAAATCCCTAGTTGAACGAGTTTCACGTGGAGAATAATGTAATAAAACATGGAATAAATATTTAAATTACACGTTTCCTTGGTAATCCTTGGTGGCAATTTCTGCAACCAGACGCTATGTAGTTGAACCCCGTTTCCTACATGGAATATTTAAATTACACGTTTCCAAAATATATTGGTACTTTAACCTCTTTAAGGTTTTTTCACACATTTTAGATATCTTTTCTATTAAAAAATTGTTATTTTAACAACGACAAACTCATATTTAGTACCACAGTTTATAAATATGATGTAACGTAATATAATTATAAATTATTCTATTTTAATAAAAAATATTTATCTTATTAATTATAATCTAGTTGTGTAAGATAATGAATACATCAAATTTCCTCGTGTCAGCATCATTATTACCACAGTACAGTTGCTAGTTTCTGCTATTCTACGACCCAGTCCATGGGTTTACAATAAATATATATATATATATATTATATATATATAAATAAATAAATATTTGAAAGAGTGTACCTATCCATTTTTATATTCTCGTCCATTATGAACTAAGTTTGTTAATTTTATACTAACAGAGCCAAACATCATTCAGCTATTGTTATTCAGCAGACTTGGCACAAACTGAAACAGGTAAGTAAGATCCTGATCCACACACCCAGCAATAAAAATCTTTTTTTTTTGGTTGAACTCTTTGACTTTACATCAGATAATAGAAGAAAACTTTTAGTTTTGTTGTTCCATCGGTTTTGGCAGATAAACACAGAGAACTATGGATACTATAGCGAGCGTGGCATCAAGTGTGGCTGCACCTCTGCTGCGAAACCTCACATACGTGTTGATGTACAGCACTTACCTGACAGAGCTGGAAACCGAGATTAAGAGGCTGCAGAGTGAGGAGAAGGAAGTGAGGCACACAGTTGAAGCTGCCAAAAGGGGTGGTGAAGAGATCGAGGACACCGTGCGTGACTGGTTCGACCGAGTGCGTGCAGCTGTGGAGCAGGGGCAGGCCTTTCTTCAGGAGGAAGAGAGGGAAAGGGTTGGGTGCATGGATGTGTACTTGAAGTACACCAACAGCCAGAGAGCGAGAACCTTGGTGGAGATTGTGAGGGAGGTAAGGAAAGAGACGTTTGACCGTGTTTCCTACAGGCGTGCCTTGAGATGCAATGTTAGTCCTGCTGCAAGAGAGTATGTTGCTATTCAATCGAGAACTGAGATGTTGAATGATGTTGTGAAGGTGTTGAAGGATGATGGGGTTGACATTGTTGGAGTGTATGGAATGGCCGGTGTGGGGAAAACTGCATTGGTGAAGGAATTGGCCTGGCAGGTTGAGAAGGATGGCTTGTTTGATGCGGTGGTGGTGGCCACAGTGACGAATTCGCCGGATGTGGGAAGGATCCGCAACGAGATTGCTGATGGGTTGGGGTTGAAGTTTGATGAGCTGACGGAGCTGGGGCGAGCGAGCCGGTTGCGCCAGAGGATTCGGCAGGAGCAGAAAATTCTTGTGGTGTTGGATGATATGTGGGAGAAGCTTGATTTGACAAAGGTTGGTGTGCCTTTTGGTGAGGACTACAAAGGTTGCAAATGCCAGTTGCTGATCACATCCAGGAATCTTAACGTGTTGAGTTCTAATTTTGGGGCAGGAAAGTTTTATAGGCTTGAGGTGTTGTCTGAGGATGAAAGTTGGGAGTTGTTTGAGAAAAGGAGAGGGGTTGTGGTTAGGGATCCTAGCAGTCAATCAGTGGCCAAAAAAGTAGCGAAGAGCTGTGGTGGATTGCCTCTTTTGATAGTCACAGTGGTGGAGGAATTGAAGAACAAGGATTTATATGCTTGGAAGGATGCATTGGAGCAGATAACAAGTTTTGAAGTTGAAGGGTGCCTTTATTCTCGTTTTCGTTCTGCTATTGAGCTGAGTTATGACCATTTGGAAAGTCATGAACTAAAAACTTTCTTCCTGCTTTTGGGTTCCATGGGAAATGGATGCCGCACAAGAGATTTGTTGGTGTTTGGTTGGTGCCTGGGACTGCACAAACATGTCGATTCATTGGCAGATGGGAGAAACAGGCTTTACAAATTGATAGACAACCTGAGAGCTGCTTGTTTGTTACTTGACGACGGGGAAAGAGATTCAGTGGTGGCGCTTGAGGTGGTTCGACATGTGGCTGCCTCTATTGCATCCAGGGTCAAACCTTTCTTTACGGTGCAGAGAAACAAGGAATTGAAATGGCCAAGAATGGATTTCTTTAGAACTTGTCATCATATTTTCTTAGACTGGTGTTATATCCGCAAACTTCCTGAGGTGTTAGAATGTCCCAACTTGAAGATACTCCAAATTAATAGTCAAGGTAACTATTTGAAAATCCCCGATGATTTCTTTGTTCAGATGAAAGAGTTGAAGGTGCTGAGTTTAGGAGGTCTAAATTGTACTCCATCGCTCCCTCCGTCTCTCAGTCTCTTGACAGACCTCCAAGCATTTTATCTGTGTAAGTGCATGTTGGAAGACATAGCAACTGTTGGAGAAATCACAAGTTTAGAGATTCTCAGCTTGGAGAAATCTGAGCTTAAAGAGCTCCCTGCCGAAATAGGAGGATTAAGTAATCTTCGGTTGCTAGATTTGACCGATTGCTCAACACTAGGAGGAATTCCTGGCAACGTGATATCGAGGTTGACAAGCTTGGAAGAGCTCTACATGGGAAACTGTGATGTTCAAGGGGAAGCGAGAGAAAGCAAAAGCGAAAACAATGATTTAAGTCTAGGTGAGTTAAAGCATTTGAATCAAGTAACAACTTTGAACGTGCAGATAGAAGATACTTCAGTTTTTCCTAGAGACATGCTTAGCTTTGGGAGACTAGAAAGCTACAAGATTTTGATTGGGGATGGTTGGAAATGGTCAGGGGTGGAGTCTGAGAATTACAAAGCTTCAAGACTTCTTAAGTTAAATTCGGGTGCAGATCCAAGCATTCTAAAGGACTATGGGATAAAGATGTTGATGACTAAGGCTGAAGATTTGTATTTAGCTGAACTCAAGGGTGTTCGAGAAGTACTTTACGAATTGAATGATGAAGGGTTTTCACAATTGAAGCATCTTTGCATCCTAAACTGTGCTGAAATGGAGAGCATTATTGGCTCAACGGAGTGGGCTTATAGTGATCATGCCTTCCCAAACTTGGAATCATTGATCCTTCACAACCTGATTAACATGGAGAGGATATGCAGTGACCCCCTTCCAGCACAGGGCTTTATCAAACTTCAAGTTATCAAAGTAAAGGGTTGTGATAGGATGGAGTTTCTTTTCTCGCATTCCATGGTTAAACACCTTTCTGAACTTGTTGAGATTGAGATTTCTGAATGCAAATCTATGACCAATATCTTATCTGGGCAAAGACAAGAGGATGCTGATGCTGGACAAACCGACAAGATCAGGCTCATCAACTTGCGTTCACTGACTCTACAATGCTTACCTTCTCTTGTTAGTCTCTCTCCTGAGTCAAGTACCGAGGCTCCTCAAAACGGCACTGGTTTCTCCAGTCAACTTTTTAATGACAAGGTACAAATATGACTTGTTCTTTATTTTCCAGACTTGGGTATGTTAGTTTATACTGGTTTCAGTGCATTTGAAAATTTTATTTTTCGATTTTTCTCTCAGATATGGATACCATTAGTTTTGAAGATAGGAACAATGACAGTATAGGAACATGGATGAATTGATTAATAGGAACCAAATCATTTTCCTTTATTGGGCAATTTTTACTGTTGTTAGTTAGAAAAGAATGTTGATCATTGTTTTGGTAATGATAATCTAACCGGGACAATCTTGGCAGGTTGAATTTCCAAACCTGGAGACCTTGAAGCTGTATTCAATCAATATCCACAACATATGGAATCACCAGCTTTCTTACTTTCAAAATTTGACCTCTTTGACAGTAGATGGATGTGAACGGTTGACATGTATTTTCTCATACCCTGTGGCTATAAAACTTGTCAAGCTTGAACATCTTTTACTTAGTTCGTGCAAACTCGTTGAAAAGATATTTGAGCCGGATGAAAACCTGGGTCACGTTCATCATTTTAGAAAATCCGCTCCAACTGAACTGGTGAGCATTTCAAATTGCTTCAAGTTTTTCTTTCTATTAGTTGTTGGACTTATTGTTAGCATTCAATTGCGAAGCCTGAAGCATGTTATTAACTGTATGATACAGGCTCCAATTTTCCCCAACCTGGAGACATTTGTGATTTCTGAAATGGACAACTTGATATCAATATGGCCAGGCCTACTCCCTCAAAATTCGTTTTGTAAACTGAAAAAGATGGAAATCACATCCTGCAACAATCTCTTGAATGTGTTCCCATGTCATGTGCTAGACAAATTGCAGAGCCTGGAATCACTGAATGTATGGAACTGTATGGCACTGGAAGTTGTATATGAAATTGATGGTATAAACACAGAGCAAGAAGGTAGCAGTCAAGGAGGACTGGACATTCCACTGAGAACTTTGTCTTTGGGTAATTTACCAAAGCTAAAGCATTTGTGGAATAAGGATCCTCAAGGAAATATCAGATTTCAAAACCTGTTTATGGTAAAAGCTTCTAAATGTAAAAGTCTAAATTATGTGTTTCCATTGTCTCTGGCCAAAGACCTTCTGCATCTCCAATTCCTTGAGATAAGTGATTGTGGGGTAGAGGAAATTATTGTCAGTGATAAGGAACGGGTAGAGGCAGCTCTTGGGTTTGTTTTCCCAAAATTAGTATCCATAAAATTTTTTAAGTTGCCAGACCTTCGATGCTTTTGCAGTGGAAATCACAACCTCAGATTTCCATTGTTGAATCTATTTTATGCTGTTGAATGCCCTGCAATGGAGACTTTCTCTTGGGGAATTTTAAGGGCATCGATCCTTAGAAAAATACATTTGACTCGGGAAGGAGATCAGTGGTACTGGGAAGGTGACCTTAATACAACTATAAGAAAGCTTTTCAATAGAGGTACGCAATTATTAATCAGAATTCTAGTTTTTTAATTGCAATTCCAATATTTATGGTTTTAATTTGTTTCACCATAAAATTTTCAATGTAACATATCATGTTTTGTTGCATATGCAGATCTCCAAGCAAGATTAAGCACTCTATAGAAATTTGAAGTCTGAAACAGCAAATTCTTTACTTGCACTTGTACCTGATGCAAGTCGTTGGATTCCACAAGAAATCTTCGGGTGCCTTTTAGAAAAACTAAAATCCCTTTGAATTATGATGTGAAACATGAATCTGTTCTTTAGATTTTTTGTCTAAGATGGATTAAAAAGTGAATTTTGATGTTGATTAACTTTTCCTGCCTATTTTATGAACTATAAAGATTTAGTTCTAGAGGAGCATGTTAAGAAGCTGTGCTTTGAAGAAGGCACCGATCAAGAAGGCCATGGAGAAGTAAGAGAAACAGAAGATGCGTGTAGAAAATTTTCTCAGCATGGCTGTGTTAAAGGTATAGGTAATATAGGTGTCACAAGAAACGGCATCACACAGGAACGCTACAGAGATTAGATACCATTGATTTCAAAAGTACAGGATCTTGTAAGTAATATATCAGCAAAGAAACGAGATATTTTCGTTGACAACTTCTGTACTAATCTTTATCAACATTACATACTGGAAGCTACATTATTTTGGAGTCTTCATATTCTTATCTTACCTAAAAAATTGTGAGGGACATCTCATTTGTGAAAAACAAATTGCACAGTCTTGATGATGACTTGGATCCTCTGGCTTTGGCGATAAATTTTCATCATTCAGCATAAGAATGACGGAGACTCAAAATATAAATGAAAAGCACTCAAAGGTACACTTATCTCAAATAGTGTGCGGTTTCCTCAAAGCAATTCAAGAAACAAAAATGAACAATACTACTACATGAATTCTATGGCATATATGGATTTAAGATTACTATAACAACAAGGAATGGATTCAAAACTGAAATTAAACCATTAAAACAGCTAGTGCACCAAATGAAATTTGAATTAAGACTAAAAAAAATAAATTCAAAAGCACACTTAATAGCACAACTAGGAAACCTAAACCACGTGCTTGGACGGTTTAATATAAACTTAAAAATTTGAACCGATTAAAAGCACTATGAACGCATTATGTTCGGCAAAAAAAGTTCAAAAACAATTTCAAGACATGTAAAACTATATGAATACAACACGAAAATAAGAAGAACAAAAGAAGAAACCCTTATCTTGAATGTGACCAACTCTTGATACCAAATGATGCACTTTTTCCTTGCATCTGCACATGTCTTCGTGTTTCGTAGTCTTAAATGGATTGATGGATGCCAAAATGAGGGTTCTATAGATGAACTTTTAGATTGGAATAAGGTGTATTCAGTGGTAGAAATAGAGGTTTAGAAGAGGTGATGCCAACTTCTAAAAGGTTCTAAGTTAGAAACTCACAAAGGTGCTAAAGAGAGAGCTAAAAAACAAATGAGGCTGAATTTTTGCGGTATTCATTTTCAAATCCAAGTGGAATTACAAGATGATTAACACTTCTATTTATAGGGCTAAGTGGAGTCAAAGTTTACAATTTTACACTAAAACCTCTCCACTCACATGGTTACAAGTGACGTCCTTTTATTTGAGCAAATTCTCTCCAAATAGAGGTTGACAAATGACCTTTCTCTATTGGTTGAAAATCCTCTTCGTTAAAGATATGCCATATGGATGCTCATGCCATTTACGCCTAGTTGGACTCTTCATGCTTTCCAAGTCACAAGGTGTTGCTCCATGCTCCAAAAATAACCTAGATGTTGATGCAATCCTAACTTGCATATTCATTTGTAAATCTTCTTCTTCATTGTTTTGATTTGAATATCTTTTACCGAAGATAAATGATATTGTGGAAGCATGAAGAATAAGTTTTGGAGGAGATAAAATTTATGAGATGAATCTAAGTGAGGTTAGGACAACACTTAGTTTTTAGAGTGAGGTTGGGGCAACATTACTAGGAGGAGTTTAGAAATTTGTTTAGCAAGGGGACAACTCTAGAGAGAACTTTGAACAAGTATAAGTGTCACAAAATTTGAACAACATTTCCTTAATCAAATCAAAGTTAAAAAACATGTACAAGAGACTTTTATTTATAGGAAAAAGTCTCAAAACCTCTCAAATGAGAGTGTGACAAGTGTCACCACCTCATTGGTGCAAATCTTCTCCATTGGGAGAGTGACAAGTGGCATGCCTTCATTGGAGTAAAATCATATCCAATGAGGAGAGGACATGTGGACCTTCATGCCTTCCTTGCCTACATTTCTACTTGCACCCCTCTTTTACCATTTTACACCCTACTCTCTTTTCTATTTACACCCTACTTTACTTTGGCCAAAAATACAAGGCTCAATATTTCCTAACTATTCTATACAAATTTTAAAAGGCTAAGAAGAAGAAAAATACTTTACAATCTATTCATTAAGGCTCGATCTTCGTCTATCTTCTTAGTCAAAAGTTTCAAAGCTGGATGGTTTCCATCAAATGCTCACTTGCTTAACCCTAGACGCTCTAGGGTTGCATTGGGCCCAAGGAGGGCCAATTGTAACCCATCTAGACTTCCTTTTCTTATTTACACTGTACTCTACTGGATTTAATACATGGCTAATGAAAATTTGCCCAAAATATAAGCCTAAATAAAAGACTACACTAATTTATACAATTATTTTACAAGGCTATGCAAAAAGTAAATGCTCAAATCAAAATTCTATCTTTTTTAATCTTCTTAGTCCAAAATGTGGTGCTTTGCTAGTCCTCCATCTCTACAATTTTAAAATCATCACCTAACGGCTTAAAAAACCATAGTCTAAACACCTTTTTACACATTTCATTTAAATTCTTAAATAGTATTTCTTTGTTGCATTTTTATGATTCTTATTTTATCGTAGTGTTTTTGGTTGATCTTGTTAATATATATTTGATCAAATCATTTGTAATTTTCATTTTTTACTTATAAAATTTTTCATCAAAAACATACTTACTGGACACTGATGAAAACTAATCCAGCCTCGAAACATTTGGCTAAGAAGATTGAAAGTAGAAAAAGGAGCTCAGAAGACTCTCATCTCATAGAGAATTAATTGTTGTTTGCTCCTCCATTTTTTCTCTAGTTTTATAAACATTGTATAAATTAATATAGGTTTTATTTTGGGTTTGTATTTGTGCCATTTCCTTGGGCTATGTTTTGGGCCAATTTTCATGGGCCATGTATTGAGCCAATTAGAGTAGGGTGTAAATAGAAAAAGAAAGAGTCTAGCTAGAGTTACAATTGGGCCTCCTTGGACCCAATGCAACTCTAGACCATCTAGGGTGCACAAATAAATTACTAGAGGGCAAATAGAAAGCATGGACTGGCAATGAAGGCATGAAGGTCCACATGTCATCTCCTTAATGGAGAGGATTCCCACCAATGCCAAAAGAACATTTGTCTTCATGGAAATGGTGAGGATTCTTTCCAATTAGAGGAGGACACTTGTCAACCTCTAATTTGAGAGGATTTGCTTCAATTAGAGAGAGTCACTTGTCCTTTTATGAGTGGAGAGTTTTTAGGGTTAAAACTTGCACCTTGGCTACCCATAACACTATAAATACAAGTTCTAGCCCCCTTGTAAATGAGCTTTAAATAGACTATTGAATTGATGCCAAAGTTTCAGCCTCGACTAGTCTCTTAGCTCACTATTTGGTAGCCTTATATTTAAGTGTTTTAGCAAGGAACCTCTTATGAGTTGGCCTAACCTCTCTTAAGCTTCATTATCATTCTCCATACACCAATACTTCACAATTTCTTTCACTAATTTTAGCCACTCAATCTCACCAAAACACCGCATCATAAAATACAAAACAAAAGACTCATAACAATGCAATCTAGGATTGCATTAGACACTATAAAAACATATTTATTGCACACTATACTGTGTTGTAGTATTTTAAAAAAGGATGATTATTTATGATAATCTAAACACTAACTATAATATATAATAGATAGATAGATATAGATATAAATTGTTGAGTAAAGATAAAAAGGTAGAGCTTTTATAGGTAGAAACTGGAATAGAAAAAAAAAATAATAGCTAACTACCCATCAAATGATTAATTAAATAAAAATTAAATTTAAGAAATTGGAATATTTCATCTTAAATTTATAAATGTAAAAAATAGATATTTTAAATTATATTTTTTTTTGTATCTAAATTAATCTAATTTTTTTTCATACATTTTGTATGTATATTAATTTTTCTTAAGCATTATTGAAGATAAACAATAAAAAATTTTGAAATTTCATTTCATTTCAATTCATCCTACTTTTTATACCAATACTTTTAGATATTAAATTAGATTTAAGTTATTTATGTTAATAATAAATAATTCATTAATATTTTTAATATTCCTTTGGTACAATTCATTTTTTCATCTATTAAAATATAATAAGTAAATTTTATAACAATAATAAAGACAATAAAGTCGTAGCTATCTGATTCTTTTATATAGATTTTTTATTTGCTCTAGTATTAATTTTGAAAAGAATAAAGCTTAACAATCATTTACAACAACTTAAAATTTAAGATATCCATAATTACAAAAAGAGATAGATTTGAAGACACTTAAAATGCATTTTTTTTCATAAATTGTGAAAAGCACATTTCTCCCATATCTAATTCAGCAACAATATAACAATAAAGCAAGAATATAAAACCAGCTAGATTTGGTTCCAACATATCTCTTATATGTTGCAACCTTGCATCATATTTAATCTTTAAAAATACAAGCTAAGATTCCAAAAAAGTATTTTAAACATCATTTAACTTTTGGAATCAAACTCAGTTTTTCTAAATCTGATTCCGTGGTAAATATAGAAGAGGAATAGAAACATTAATTGAGAAAACTTTAAATAGAAAAGCTTTAAATATAGAACTCATCTTGCTTGCACAATTGTATCTGTCATACCATTCACTGATAAACTTTCTGTCATTCTGCAGGGCAGTGTTGAACTGTCATCACCTCTCAACTTTAGAAATGCTGGTGGTTTAGGAGAAGGAAGGGGTACAGTGTCATTCCCAATCATTGCTACAACATCAGACATGGTTGGCCTATCTTCTGGACTTTCTTGAACGCAAAGAAGTCCCATGTTCACATATCTTGGCACAGTATGCATACAATTACTACTAGTATCACTATCGTCTAGTGCAGTATCCATTAGGTCCATTCCTGAATTGCTTGTCCAAAGATCCCAAGCCTTCAAGATTTAGCACAAAAGGAGCTCAAAGTTAGAATGTTTGGAGCATATCCTGGTATGGCTCTATGATATTCCACACCCCATCCCCATAACGTACCTTTTGTTAAAACTCATTAAATCAATTTGAAATTGGAACAATGCAAATTAAGAACAAATGGATGGAATATCTAGAAACTCACATATCCAAGAAGATTAAAGGAACCGGTTTGATAAAAGCCAGTATTCTTCTTGCCACTTATGATCTCCAACAAAAGTACCCCAAAACTAAACACGTCCGATTTTATTGAGAAAAGTCCTTCCATAGCATATTCAGGGGCCATGTAACCACTGACGATAAGGTAGATTAGTTAGTGGATGGTTGATCATGTGATTGAAGCCTTGATGGCAATTATATACTTATAGTATTTTTTTAATTGACTTACTATGTTCCAACAATTCTGTTTGTATTTGCTTGAAGTTCATTTTCACCAAATATTTTTGCCATTCCAAAATCTGATATTTTGGGATTCATATTGGTATCCAGCAATATGTTGCTGGCTTTTAAATCTCGGTGAATGATCCTGAACCTGGAATACTGATGAAGATAAAGAATTCCTTGGGCAATCCCATCAATTATTCTGACTCTTGTTAGCCAATCTAGCATCCGTTTTTTTTCATCTGCAAACCAAAGTTTGAGTTTAGTAGAAGGGAGCATATTTAAGAGAGTTCCGAGACTGTAGGATACAAACCAGTAAAAAGGAAAAGATCCAAGCTTTTATTAGGCCTAAATTCATAAATCAGCATCTTTTCATTTCGTTCAATGCAGCAACCAAGAAGTCTAACAAGATTGTTGTGTTGGAGTTTTGCAATTAACAAGGCTTCATTTCTCAACTCTTCCCATCCTTGACCAGATCTCCGTGACAGTCTTTTCACAGCAACCTCATCCCCATTGAATAATATACCCTGTGGTTTAAATGAGTTTTTAGGCATGCAAATTGTAAACTGTATTACTCTATCAACCAATCAGAAATGACTTTATGACTTGTTATTTTCAGAAACAACAAAATTTATTACCCTATATAATCAATTTCGATTGGACGAAATCGTAAAAGCTGTTTATATTGAGTATAGATTATTTGCTCTAAAAACATATTGCTAAGAAGAGTTTTTAAACATGCCTTGTAAACGGGTCCAAAGCCACCCTCGCCAAGTTTATTGGCATGTGAGAAATTATCAGTTGCAGCTGCAACGCTCTGGAAACTGAATAATGGCAATTTTACTTCCTTCTTCACTTTCTCACTCCTATGTGCTTCAGTAAGCTCTGAATCTTCAACTTTCATGCTCATGCTTATATCAAAATGGAGCAAATCTTCCCCTGCAAATTGAGGAAAATTAGTTCATAAGTTAAAATACTCTGAAGTTACTTGGCAAACTTTTTTCTTTCTTACCTTTTCTCCTCTTCCTTCTAATCCAGTGAACTAATAATAAGCCCAATATAAGAGAAGTTAGAAGGGAGATCAGTATAACAATCACAAGTAGATTCTTCCTAACATTACTTTCTGGTCCTTTATCTCTTGTTGCGTTTGAATCTGCAGAGAAAATGTATCAACTATGAAAATTCATGTATTGACTGATAAGAGAGAGAAGTAGCAGTTGAATGAAAAACAACTTAGGATTTTGTCTTTTGAACTCTGAGATGCACACAAAGTGTATCTTATAGCAGCTGCATCACATGCTAATATATATCCATTAACCATCCAACTCATCCAAACATAGTCCAACTTAGCCATCCAAATATATCCAGTAATCGCTATTCTATTTTTGTTACAAAACCAAATCAAAGATATCTACATCAAGGAAAATGAGGCTTCTTGAACTTACCAGAAGTAACGAATTCTGAGGCAGCAAGTCTTAGGTAAAAAATTGGATTGCTATCATCAGAATTGTCCACATCTGTTGAGACGTTCTTTAGATTCAGTACCGAACCAAGCCACAACTGGCAGTTACCGTTCAAATAGTACGCAAAAGCAACACAATGAACAATTTGTAGAACAAGTACGTTCACACCCTCTTGCTGTGTCGATCTTTAGGGTCTTGTAACTGTCCGGAGTAGGTGGCCATTTCACTTGATAGAGTTGCTTGAATTTATCGTTGTATTCAACACCGTTACTGCAGGACGATAACTCTTTTTTCCGGACACAGCCAGCGGATTTGTTCCCTTTGTAATCAGCATCAAACGGCCTGAAACCATCAGTACAGTCACAAGGGTCACGAGCTTTCGGGTTACAGATGGAAAAAGCTCCACACGAATTCTTAGTTCCACACTTGGATGACTGAATAGAAACCCAAAATTGTGCTTCATCTAACCAATACTCCTGGTTGAGCTCCCCAGACACTTCTAGTACCAGCCTAGAGTCATTACCAACTGGAAAAGTGAAATAGCGGTCGTGCTCTTCCACACCAGTTCGTCTAATAACATTGCCAATAGTATAATTGTAACTGTCGTCAATCCAGAACACATTAGAACCATTGTCGATGATTAGACTGATCATGCCCGAATCATACTGGAGGGTAAAAGCTCCTGGGGCAGGGTCATCTGCACTTATCCATGATCGCAATGACCAAGTAGTGTTGTAACCTTCATCTTGTCCTAATTTCATTCCGGGTAAAAGGGTGTCCGTAGGATAATCAAAACTCTGCCACAAAATCTCTTTATTTGAGGTTTTCAGCAGTACCAAGTTTCCTGAATCCAAGAGCATGGCATAGGTACTAAAATTGTTTGAAACCTTGTTGACACGGTATGTAACTTGTCCATCCATGATCACAAAATTTCCATCAGGTTGAATGGTGAGAACTGCCGAGGATGTTTCAAGCGCGTAGTCTCGGTTAGCAACCCACACAATCTTGTTCTTGTCGTTTGGAACTCTTTTATACCGTATACCAACGTAGTACTTGGTGGAGTTGTCTCTGACTTTGGTGAAAAAGCACAATTCGAACTTCCCGCTATGAGAAGCAACGGAGTCTAAGATTCCCAATGATTGTCCTATTTGCAAAAATTCTTTGTTGGTGACTGCATTAACATAAAACATAAACAGGCAAAGGAATGATGTCAAGGATGCGAGAGTAGAAGAAGTTAATGTCATTTTAATTCACAACATTGATTTGCAAAACCCAATCAAATGAGTTGTCGTAGAGGAAGGCTTGAAAGGGTTGGTATTCAGGATAACCTTGGTGGCTTGACTTCAGAAACAGCAACTAACCCGTGGTAAGATTCCAAACAATACATACACCAAAAGTGCTTATAAAAAAAAAAAAAAACATACACCAAAAGTGTCACTTTCTAATTGGAGGGTGGATTTGTTGACTTCAGAAACAGCTGGTAGCCCGTCAAGTGTAATATTCCAAACAATAGAACGCCAGCCAAGTGTCACTTTCTAATTCGAGGACGGACTTGTTGATGATCATGACCTGAGTTTTATTATTTTAAAATAATGATGGAATTAATTCAAACTGATACTGTATTATTCAATATTTATACTAACAAAGATATGCATACAAAATATTTATACAAACAAAGATAAGATACTAATTTCTTGAAAGGAAACTAATATTAATTTTGTTTTTTTTCTTCTAATTTTTAGCTTTATTTTTTTATATATATTTTAGTATTTATTTTGTCTTTTTTAATTCTAGTTCTTATTGACTCTTTATTTACATTCAGTATCTTTAACTACCTAGAATGAATGTACTGCTTGTATATATATTTAGACTTTTTACTTTGATTTAATGAAGAAAAATAAAGTAGAAGAAATATTCTCTCTCATATCCTTTGCCTTCCTTTTTTCTCTTTTTGATTATCTTAGTTCTTTTTTATAATATGGTATCAGAGATCTGAAGAGCTCTACTTGCTACATTTACCCATGGGTAAAAAGTTGTTGATCCCTCACAAATTTTTTGTTCTTCTTATCATGTTAGTTCATCTGATAATCCTTCATTTTTCATTGTCCCTATTATTCTTGAGGGACCAAACTATCATCATTGGTCTTGTTTATTTCAATTGACTCTCATTTCAAAGAACAAGATAAGTTTCATTGATGAACCATAAAAGCTCCCACTCATACCAACTTATTGTTTCCTGCATGGCAAAAAGCCAATATGCTGGTATTTTCCTAAATGGTTAAGGTTGTTTTTCCACCCATCGTACAAAACATCATTTGTATGGACAATGTCTTTGACATATGAAATCATTTAAAGGAGAGGTTCTCGGAAGGAGACATGATTCATCAGGAGATGATTTCTTCTTCCAAACAAGATTCTACTTATGATGAGCAAAATCATGAAAGTTCAAAGACAAAAGTGCAGTCTCAACAAATTGGTTTTACTCCTTAGCAGTATCAAACATTGTTAGCTCTTTTACAACAGTCCAAATCTAATGACAATATTTATAATCAAGTCTCTATTATTCCTTCCAACATGACAACACAATCTGGTAATAAATTTATTTTTTCCTTCAGTTCTTTGATTCTCGATAGTGGTGCTATTGACCACATTTGTTCATCCTTAACTCATTTCACTTCATATCATCACATTAATCCTATTTATGTTAAATTATCAAATGGAAATCAAGTCATTGCCCATTATTGTGAAACTATTTTTCACAATCAAAATCATGTCATAGACAATTTACATTCCTTGTTTCATTTTTAATCTTCTTTTAGTATAGCAAAATTGTTTGATAATTTATCTTTTTGTTCTTACCTTTAACTCTAATGGTTGTCACATTTAGGACAAGAACTCCTTGAAAATAATTGGTTAAGCTAAGATGCAAGATAGACTTTTGATGAGCATATATTTACTCACACTCAATAGCTTTAATTATATATTATTGGACTATAATAATAAATAAATCCATTGTTTTAATTAATATTCATATAATTGAATTTATTTGGGTCTTAACTATTATTTTTGTTAATTTTGTGCTTTTAGAGTGAATGTCCTAAAAGAAGTGTCTACCTTTGTGAATGGGCCAAATATGCAAAAGTCCAAGTTGCTTCTTGAATCAAAACAGAAAACAAATTCTGAGGAGAAGAATGAGAAAATAAAATCTACAATATCTCAGAAATAAAATTGGAAGCAAATATTCTTCAAAATACAAGAATTCTGGAAAGTTGGAAACTGTTATCAAAATCTAAACTGCAATATTTTCCCAAGATCCTTGGAGCAGAAAAGTCTATAAAAGGACACAAGCATCAAGGAGAAGAGAGATGATGAGGATATGAGAGATAGCGCACCACTGACCAAACTCAGCCTTCCAGAATGATGACTCGGAGCATGACCCAAGATTCAGGGCTAGGTCAGGATCCACCTCTAGCCAATGCTTCAGCGCTTACTCTTTCCCAGAGGATCACAAGGAGTAGAGCCCAAGCATTGGTAGCTGACCATCAACTAGTTTCTTTATTTTCAATTTCAATATAATAGGATTCTTTAAGCATAATAAGGGGTGTGCTTATCATTTTAGCTTGTGCCTAGCCATTTAGGAAGGAATGTAGCCCTAGCTTCTAGAAGCTAGGACTAAGGGGCGACATTGACCTAGGTCAAACCCCTAGGTTGCCCCTCATTCAATGACCATCATACCCTTGCTCATCTTGTTTTCCAAGGCACCCATTCCTATAAATAGGGTGCCTTACTCCATGTATTCACACATTGAAATTTGAAATAGAAAAGAAACTCTAAATTGTGAGTGAGACTTGTGTTCTCTCTTCTTTAGTCTTATCTTGTGAGAGTGAGAGCTCTTCAAGTGGCGACCCTCATCACTTATATTAGAGATCCCACACACTCCAAGTGGTGTGTTCCTCCATTCCATTATCACTAAGCTTTCCTATCCTTCATCTATTCTTTCATTTCCATTACGCCATGTCTTTCTGTGTTTATGTTCTTGTCTTTCTTCTATTTTCCATTCGGTCATCTTCATTTTAATTGCTTCCTTTTATGCTCTTTCATTTCCATAAAGCATCATCATCTTCACCATATCTTGTGTTTTTCCTGTTTGCCTTTGGAAGTGAATCTTCACACTTACTTAACCACTTGGTTAAGTTCGTGTCCAGTGGGGATCTTCCCTAGGTCTCACACCATAATTGCTAAAATTTAAATCATAAACAAAGTGTCACCATTAAAATGGACAACTCTAAAATCAACTCACATCATGTGGTATTTAGAGCAAGGTTATTTTATGCTTACTTGCTTTGAGTTGATTTCGGCACTTTACTTTCTTGCAACTTTACATTCTTTCTTTTACCTTCAAGCCATTTCAATTCTGCCTTTACTTTCTTGTCCAAAGCGTAGCGTAGGAAGTCACCTAACCCTAGCAAATTAGGTTAAATAGGGGGCTATATGCACATCCCTAGTGTGCCATATTGAGAGAAAAACACCATTGAGTGAATTGTAACCAATTGGGAGAATGAAAGGTACTAGAAGTATGCGTGGCTAATTCTACCCTTTAGGATTGGGGGTAATCTGTTCAAACTCTTATGCATTGAGGTTATATTTAACTATGATATAATATTGTGTTCTTTATTGATTATTGGTATTGTTGTTTTGCTTTTAAATATTTGTGACATGTTTGATGATCTTAAATCTGACCGAGAAGTATTTTTAGGGTTTTGACCTAAACAACAATACTTAACATATTTGAGTGCTAGGAATAACCTTGAAATGTTAATTGCTATTAACGTCTGAGCTTGATCCTAAGTTGTTCTTATAAATATGTGAGAGATCAATATTTATGGAACATTCTTAAGAATTGTATATGCGAGGAATCGATATAAATGACTTTTATACAGGCATCAATTGCAATCAAATAACATAATGTTAACATGGTAATCAAAATACATAAGAGTGACACAGATGAAACTCAATCCCTATTTTTCCAATTGAAGCAATCACTCTTTGATTTGTTTTCTTGTTAATTCTTGTCATTGTAACAATCTTCAAACCAACTTTTTATTGTTGTATTTTATATTTAGCGAATATTGTACTTGAATAGTCAATTATTCCTTGTGGGATCGATATTCGTCCTTAGGGACAAATTATTACTTCTGACAACGTGGTGCCATAAAAAGTCATCAATGTTTGTTGTTTTGCAAAACAAAAAAGACTTTCATTTCCTATTTGTACATTGAATTGATTCATGTAGATATATGTGGTCCATACTCAATACCATTAACTCATGGTCATAAATATTTCTTGACCATAGTTTACGACTGTTCGCGGTACACATAGATTTTTCTTTTAAAACAAAAATATGAAGTTGTCAAGACTTTTGAAAATTTTGTTGTTTTTGTTCAGACACAATTCGAGACCGCAATAAAAATAATAAGAAATGATAATGAGACTAATTTTTTTATGACTAATTTATTTGTTAACAAAGGAATAGTGCATAAAAATTCATGTGTCAATACTCCATAACAAAATTATTCTTGTCCTCATGAAATGCTTTACAAAACTGCAAAAAAAATTAATGGATTAAAGGTGTTTGGATCTTTATGCTATGCTAGCACTTTGTCAATAAAAAAGAAAATTTGTTCTAAGGGCATCAAAATGTGTTTTTATTGTTTTTAAAAAAGGAACAAAAGGATATGTTCAGTAGAATATTCAATCCAGAGAAATTTTTGTGTCTAGGGATTTTATCTTCTATCAACATGTTTTTCTATATCAAAGAGTTCAAGATAATAGCAATGAAACTAACGATCTTAACATTCATGATGAAATTATTTTTACTGAAGATCAACTTGTTTTGAGTCAGCCATCACAAGCCATATTCTTGCACCTTGTGATAATGGTGAATATAACAATAATAATAATTGTGAATTACACATTAAGGTTCCAGAAGAAGTTTGTTTCCATATAGACCAAAACCTCAATGAAGATCATGACAGAAAACAAAATTCTGAATCAAATCAGCCTGTTCGAATGAGTACTATAATAAAAAGACCACCCGAGTATCTTTGTAATCTTAGTGTTTCCAATACATCTTCAAGAATTAAATATCCTTTGAATTGTGTTTTGTCTTATAATAATTTATCACCTTCTTACACATTTTTTTGTTATGTCTCTTTCTTCACATGTTGAGTCAAACACTTATTTTGAAGTTGTGAAATATGACTGTTGGATAAAACCTATACAATGTGAGATATCTGCTTTGGAGTTAAATCAAACATGGGAGATTGCTCTTCTGCCTAAAGAAAAAACAGTCATAGTTTGCAAATGGATATTCAAAATAAAATATAAGGCTAATAGGACCGTTGAAAGGTATAAAGCAAGACTAATAGCAAAGGGATACACACAAACATAAGGCATTGACTACCTTGATAATTTCTCTTCAGTAGAAAAGATGACCACCAGAAGGTTGCTTCTTTCTCTAGCTTCTTTCTATAATTGGGAATTGAAACAATTAGACATAAACAATGCCTTTTTACATGGAGAGTTGAAAGAAGATGTATACATTGTTGTTCCTCCTGGATTGACTTTTATTCAACCAGGATAAGTTTATAAATTAAAAAAGGCTTTATATAGCTTTAAACAAGCCAACAAAGAGTGGTTTGCCAAACTGTCACTCTTTTTGCTTTCTTGGGAATATACTCAATTTATGAATGATCATTCTTTGTTCATTAATTCTTCTTAAGGATCTTTTACAACATTATTGATGTATATGGATGATATAATATTGGCAGGAAATGATAAAGAGGAGATTAAGCGAATCAAACATTCAAGATTCAGGATCTTGGGGATTTAAGATATTTTCTTGGTCTTGAAATAGCAAGAAGTAAGAAAGGGATAATGATGAATCAAAAGAAATATGCACTGAAATTGTTAACAAATGCAGGTCTTTGAGCCTTCAAACCTGCAGTTACTCCAATTGATAATTATGCAAAATTATATGTACTGAAAGTGTTCCTTTCACATATTTTCAAGCCTATAGAAGATTGATTGGAAGCCTTATGTATCTCACTAATATCCGACCTGACATAATCTTTTATGAGCAACGATTTTCTCAATTTCTTGCTAAGTCTGCAATTTCTCACTATATAATGCAACAATTAGAATTCTCAGATATATCAAAGGAACTCTGAGTCTTGGTTTATTTTTCTCTTCCAACACTTTTGGTAATTTAAAAGCCTTTTGTGATAGTGATTGGGGCACCTTTAGTGATTCAAGACAATCAGTGGCCGAAATTCTTATTCTAACTTTTATTGACTCTTTATTTACATTTTGTCTTTTTAACTACCTAGAATGAGTGTATTGCTTATATATATATATTCAGACTTTTTACTTTGATTCAAAGAAGGAAAATAAAATAGAAGAAATATTTCTTTTCCTATCTCCGCCTTCCTTTTTCTTTTTTGTTTCTCAGTTTTTTTTATCATATTTTAGGTTTTAGTCAATATTATGTGCACAGAATGTATTAATCACGTGCTTGACTTGCTTTAAGCATGTTGCGTTTTGGACTTTCTTTACATGTTTTTCCATTTATCTCATTTTATTTAAGTGAAGAATAGTTAGACTAAGGTTGTACGTCAAAAAGCTAACTATAAACATAAATGAAGAAAAAAATAATATTATTTTCGTGTATTCTCTCCTTAGTGTATTTTTTATAATTATAACTGCGAATTTAGTGTCACATCAATCTCAATTTCAGACCTAGTCCTGCTTTGTTTTCAAGAGTTTGAACGTTAATTTGGTCTTTGGAGAATGTTCAATGAGGAAATTGGTTTGGCGAAAAAACCACCTTAAAGAATACACAGTGGAAAAATTGAAATTTAAACAAACTTTTTTCATCTTTTGTTTTATCCATGAGCATTGTTGTTTAGTTTGTTTTGACTTATTGTATGTATTGTTTATGTATTTGTTTGAGACTCTCGTACTCTTCATCGATTGGTGTGATTTTGCCCTTATGTAGAGGTGTTCCACGTAAAAAAAATCTAAGTTCCTTCTTGTTTTTCTTGGTTTCATGCTGCACTTTATTTTGTTGTTTGCTCACATCCTTGCAATTTAGGATAAATTTTATTTTATTTCTTATTGTTCTATTACTTATTTTGTTATTGAATTGTTATTTTTATTATTTTGATACACACAATTTACTACTTTAATAACATTTTCATAGTTACATTTACAGTACATAAATTTTAATTAGTATAATAACATTTTTTACATAGATTTCGCTAAAAACAAAATAAACATAATATTGTAACATTTTATAAATAAATATTACAACAAATAAATTAAAATTCGTATATTTTTATAAATGTCACTAAAAGTAGAACTTTTTTAACTTAATAAAATTAAAAAAAAACGATAATCTTTCTCGATCTCAACTTACTCTCTCACACTCGTTTTCCTTTACTCTCTGAATTTGTCTCTTTCTTCCAACTCACTCTTTCATTCTTCTTGATCTATAAATCTCACGCTCCTTAAGTACTCTCACTCTCAAAATCTCATTATCGTTTCACTCTTGTTTCTCTTCCTCACTCTTCTAGTCTCGTTTCACGCTCCCTCATACGCTCTCTATCTCTTGCTTGCATCTAGAATTATTGTCAATGACAATGTTTAAACGTAGGTATTTGAATCTGATCTTTGGTATCTCACATGATTCAATTTGTTCTTACAATCAGGTAGGATTTTTTTGTCTTTGATTTTATTAGGTTTTTGTTTTAATTTTCAATTATTTTTATTTGGTTTTCAATCGGTGTGTATCGTAGTGACTCTCTCTCACATTAGAACCCTCTCACTACAAGAAAATTGTTTTTAGAAACTAAATTTTTGGTCTCTAAAATGATAAAATTAGTCACTAACTTAACTAGAGACTAATTTAGAATTTAATAACAGTAAGTGACTAAAATCATGGTCGCTAATTTTATATACAAATTTAGATTCTAATTTAGAAACCAATTTAGTTACGATTAAATAAAAACCAACTTAGTGATCAATTATATAGAAACTAATAGTGACCAAATTATATAGAAATCAAATTAACAACCAATTTAGTGACCAAAATATATAGAAACTCATTTAGGGACCAAATATATAAATATCAAAAAATGGTCACTGTATTGATCTCTAAATAATATAATTTATTATAAAATATTATTTTATTTACCTACTTTTTATTTATTTACCTACTTACTCTTTCATATTTTATATTTATTTGTAGATTTAAGTTCACTAATTTTAAAATAAATTTATAAAGTTCGTCAACTCAAAGCAATTATGTTCAAAATCCAAATAAGTTAGCAATTTTTTTCAAATTTTACAAAAAAACTTTTTTATGAATTATGAATGTGAACTAAGATTATGGTATAAACTAGAAGATAATCACATAAACTCAAGTTGAAATGATTATACTGTCGTAGTTGTTTAAAATTTACTTTCAACTTCTGTTAATATACATGAGTTATATGTACAAGAAAGTTTAGTTTATTCCTATCTTGTTTGAATTTACATTTTTGTGCCTACCTGCAGCTCACAGGGTTGTTGAAAAAAGGAAGAGCAGGACCTAGGAAGTGCAAGTGTTCCTCTCTATCCATCAAACTGTCTACAAGCTTCTTAGCTAGAACAAATCAATAAATGTCTTGGAAGCTAGAGCTGAAAGATTGTTACAAATCAGTAAGAAACAAACACACAACAATGGATAAAGGAATGAAAGAATGAAAATTGAAACACAAGATGAATGGAAAATTGCAAATCATTGACTGTTTATTAACTTACCTTCTCAAACGATACTAGCTCAACCTCATAATACAAAGTGGAGTTTGAAGGAACCACAACAAGTTCCTGTTGAGACTCTGATGAGCAAAACCATAATGCCACCTCACCCTTCTTCATAGTCAAAACAACTCTGTCAAGCCCATCAATTACTTGTTCTACTCAATCCATAAAACACTCACATTATCTAGCTTAATAAATAATTTAGTGGGAATTGGGAGAAACATTGAGACATTTTTTCTAGTTACCCTCATCAGTTTTGAATTCAAACAGCTCCCCTTCATCATCATGACCCTTCTTAAAAAACAAAGTACCTTCCAGCTTATCAATTACTTTCACTACAAGAATGCAAAAATAGGTAAGGAAACATGAGAACCATGTTTTAAATCCATAAACAATGACAAGGCTATCATCCACATTAAGAATTACAAGCATTTGCATTTCAAAATGAATAGTCAAATCCTTGTTTACTAAACCTTAAAATTCAAAATGAATAATAAAATCCTTGTGTATTTTCCCAAACAATGTACAATGAAATCTTTATGAAACAAACAATACCATCACCACCATCAAAATGTAAATAGGAGGAAGCACAAAAGTAGAAACCACTAAAAATTTAACTAGCTTTCTTACCCAGTGGTTCACCAAAGTTACGAGAAAACTTTTGTTTTGGACATGTGTGCTCCTCTGCAAAACATGTCACATGTGATCTTGCTTGCTCAAAGAATTAAAAAGTTATCTCTATTTTTTTAATCTTTGGATTCAAAGCACAACCAGCTTGGAGAAACATATGCAACCAGGTCAAAACACCCTCAAATCAACACCAAAGAGAAAAACACGAGCCACTCTAAAGACAAGTCAATACAAATTAATAAATAAAATATTCACAAAACAGTAATAGTGAAAAGAAAAGTTAACTTCACTCACGTGCTCTACAGTTTATCATCTTCTTGCTGTCCCTCGCACCCATTGCTCTTCTCTCCTTTTTTTTCTTTAATTTAACTAAACAAATAAATAAAAAAATAATAGTTCAGACTTTATACATAGCCTCTTTTAAGTTATAGAATTTAGCTGTACAGTGCTTTCCAAGTTATATGTAACTACCAGCTTGATCTTTAGTCTTTTTCTGAACTATATTTCTTTCAATTGTCTGCTGCATAATTATGACAATAGTTTTAATTGGACAGTAAGAACAAGGTTGATCATGGATAACTTCACATTTGAAGTTTTTTACTACACCCTTAGTATCCTTTCATTATTTTGCTACTTGTCTATGTTGTGGTGCATTAATGACACATCTGTCTTACCTTGTTTACTAGGTATTGATGGGGTTAAGCTTAGAGATGGCCGCTTATTGATTGCTTGTAATACTTAATCAAGGGTGTGCTTAAAGTGGCACAACTTGGATGCATCAAAATATGGTGGCTTGGTCAGGTGTTTATATTTTAACTAGCCTAAACCAATAAATAATCATCAAGACAGAGGAAGAGAAAAACTGATACAATCCAAGTGATGCAAAACTAGTTTATTTTTTATTATTTTTTTGTAGTTTTGTATCTTGCGGAAGAATGGACTTGAAAATGACATCAATGGCTGAATGGAAGTGTGGAGAAGAGGAAATGAAGAGGGGAAGTAGAGGCTTAGAAGAGGTGTGGCCAACTTCTAAGAAGATTCAAGCAAAACACTAATAAAAGTGCAAACTTGAGAGTGAGAATTTGAAGACAAATGAGCTAGCAACTTGGGAAACATTTCATTATCAATTCAAATATGATTTTCAAGAGGGCTAGCACTTGTATTTATGGTGCCATGGGCAACCAAGGTGCAAGCTTTAACCCTAAACACTCTCCACTCATAGAAGGAAAAGTGACTCTCTCTAATTGGAGCAAATCCTCTCAAATTAGAGGTTGACAAGTGTCCTCCTCTAATTGGAGAGAATCCTCTCCATTAAGGAGATGCCATGTGGACCTTCATGCCTTCCTTGTCACTCCATGCTTTCTATTTGCACTCTAGTAATTGATTTGTGCATCCTAGATGGTCTAGAGTTGCATTGGGTCCAAGGAGCCCCAATTGTAACTCTAGCTAGACTCTTTCTTTTTCTATTTACACCCTACTCTAATTGGCCCAATACATGACCCATGAAAATTCCAAAACATGGCTCAAGATAATGGCCGAAAGACAAGCCCAAAATAAAGTCTATACTACTTTCTACAAATTTATAAGACTAGGAAATTTGGAAGAAAAAGTTAAAAATTAATTCTCGATAAAAATAGAGTTTTTTGAACTCCTTCTTCTTCTTCTTCTTCTCCTTCCATTCTTCTAGCCATGACCCTAGTTAAAGACCCAATATGTGTCCTTCCGGATGGTCCTCCATCACCAAGTAAACAAGGAGATGACCAAAGCCTCAAGAGACCATTCACACTATGAGAAGTCATCTCAACAATCAAGTCAAGACCCCACCAAAGATCTAACGAACCTCACCAGAAGAAGAAATGGGCATAAACCAGAACACCAAATGTTCTTTGTTCTGGTCTTCTTAAAAATAAAACTTGTTGTAAATAATTTGGGGTCACTTTAGGGGTCCAAATAGCAAGATAGGCTAGAATAGGTGCCTTTAGCATAATAGGGGGTGTAGTTATCATTTTAGCTTGTGCCTAGCCCTTTATGAAGGAAAGTTGACCTAGCTTCTAGAAGAACAAGCCTAGGGTGTTGTTTTGACTTAGTCAAACCCTAAAGGAAGCCCCTTACATATTTACCATCCTACCCTTGCTCATCTTGTTTTCCAAGGTACCTATTCCTATAAATAGGGTGCCTTACTCCATGTATTTGGATGTTGAAATTTGATATAAAAGGAAAACTTTGCACAAATTGTGTGAGGCTTTTGTTCTCTAGCTTAGGTCTTATCTTGTGAGAGTTGAGAGCTCTTCAAGTGGCGGCCCTCCACACTCATCTTGGGAAATCCACACTCCATGTGGCGTGTTCAATCTCATCCATCACCATAAGCTTTCTTTCCTTCATTTGCTTCTTCCATTTTTCATACACCATTGTTATTGTGTTTTGTGTTCTTGTTTCCATCTTTTCAATTCGGTTCCATCTATTTCATTTGTTTCCTTTTCATATCATTCCAATTCTACAACATGCATCATTCACACCTTATAATGTGATTTTCCTTTTACCTTTGGAAGTGAACCTTCACACTTACTTAACCACTTGGATAAGTTCGTGTCCAGTGGGGATCTTCCCTAGGTCTCACCATATATTTGCTAAAGTCAAAATCATAAGTGAAGTGTCACCCTTAAAATGGATAATTCTAAAATCAACTCACATAAAAAATGTTGTCCAAGAAAACAATCAATATGGCACACTTACAAAGCCTAAAGAAAAAAAAAACTAGGTTTAAAGGTGTCTAATGAGTGTAGACCACAGGGTTAGGGTATTCAGAAACAACAGAAGAGGAGATTTTGGTGTGTCAAAGTCAAAAGTTATTATTATAACATACAAAACAGGATCATGTTGCCTGCCTACTGGACATGGAGAGAAATTCAGCTAACAAAATACCAATATTCATTTCCACATAATGGTGATTAAACAAGTACATCAGACTACTAAAAAATAGTTTCTATTGAATTTGATGACTTCATTTCAGACGCATTAATAGGTACTGGATTCTATCATAAAGCACAATTGGAAATTAAAAGGGCTGATAGCAAAGAGGCTAACATTGTTGAAGAAGTTTTTGAGAAAACAGGAAAAATTCAGAATGTATTGAGTCTTTGTTTCCCGAGCACATCTCATGAAGCTTGTTGCTCTCTTAATCCACAACTACTAACTGTATGATGACAATCAAAATAAAAGTCTCATTTTGTAGTATATGACTACATTCTCACTTTGTACTAAATTAAATCCGAATCAAATTGTAACTTTAAAGTTCAAACCCATTTTATTGAATAGAACTTCAGTTTGGGGGAGTATCACAAAAGAAATTCTTTGGAAAAAATATTTGGGTACTTCTCTGTTAAATACAAAATTTCAGCAGTTAACCTTATCAGAAAACTAGAACACTTTCAATTCAAAACATTTCATCTTATAATAGAAATTCAAGGCTTTATGCAATATTCATCTTATACTCCAGATGGCTAAGAATATGAATAGTACTTGAGCCAAATAGCCTCCCAATGATGGGCCAATTATTAAACCAATGACCCAAGTTGAGCTTAACTAAAAGCAAACAATCACAACATGACTTGTTAGGGTGGAAATGCAATTCTAAGAATTAACAGTGTAAAGTTGGTGATGCTTACAGTTGACAGTCCTAGAGCTTGGTGTTCTTCTCTAAAAAGATAGGTGCGAAATTTAATCAAACACAAGGAATGCAAGAACATGAACCAAATTGAAATTCAAGAACAAGAACAATACATAGTTTGGAATTGAAAATACGAATGGAAATGGAATGGAAAAAGATGAGTGAAAGGAAACTTAGGAGTGGTGAATTGAATCCAAGATAAGTGTAGATGGCGCCACTTGAGAGCTCACAACACTTTCAAGATAAGACTCATGGTTTAAAGAGACAATGCTCACAAACTCTACCACAATTTGTGTATAGTAACTTTACTCTTCATTCAACATTTGAATACATGAGGTAGGCTCCCTATTTATAGATTTAGGAGCCTTGGAAAAGAAGAAATAAGAGGGTAGAATGAGAAAAGGAAAAAAGTGGGCAGCCATAGGGTTTGACTAAGTCAATCCCGTATTCTAGACTTATCCTTCTAGAAACTATGTCAAAATGCCTTCAAATGGACTAGGAACAAACTAGAATGCTACCTACACCCGTACTATGCTAAAGACACTTTATTCTAGCTTATTCTACTATTTGGACCCTTACAAATGAGCCCAACTTATTTACAACATTTTTCTAAATATTTAAGAAGACTAGTAGGAAGAACTTCAAGTGCTCCGAACCTTGTCCATTCCTCCTACTGATGATGTCTTCCCTTGATTGTTGAGTTGAGATGACCCTTCATAGTTGGCATCCTTATCATCTTCTTGTGAATTTGGGTCGTATCACCACACTTCTCAAGTTATTTAGGATTCTAATAAGTTTCAATTAACGTATATGTATATATAAAGTAGCAGCCGAAACTATTATTGATTAAAGCGCTGTTAAGATATTAATGCATGCAACATTCTTGCATTGCCTTCAGAGGGAGACAAAGCCAGGAGCAGATACAAATCAGGAAGAAACAAAAATTCCAATAACTGATATACATAAGAGCTCACACATACAGGTCTAAACTTCTTTTTTAGTTTCTTTTCTAGTTTCCTTAATAAGTTTTTTCCAATATTTTTTGTAATAAATTTAGTACTGATTCTCTAGCAATGGGTAGCTGGAACTGAAAAAATATGTAGTAGAATTATTCATGCTAAGAACAAAAATCGATTTGGGGTTGGGGGCTTCTGATTCAATTTTCAGAGTTTATTTTCTGTTCATGTGGTTTGATTGATATTTATGTCATTCATTATAACCTTAATTATAACTATTTTTTTAATGATGTATGATTTTTTCAAATAAAAAAAAAATACATAAACTCTTGAGTTTTTTATTGTTATGTAAATATGCAAGTTGAAATGTTCTAGTTATTTTGATAAGATTGATGTGTATAAGTGATTATATTATTAAGTAGGATTTATATAACCCTTGACCTTGTAGTTATTGTGTAAAGAATGAATAATTCGTCAGAGGTGTTCACAGGTTGACGTGGTTTGATTTTTAAAGAAAATTGCAAAACATTTTTAAGAAAACAAATGTTAAACATTTTGCTGCTGGATTCCGAAAGCTGCGACACCCTTGACTTAATATTGGGAAGCCAACGAATATTAATGCAATTGTGAAAAAAAGTAAAAAATTCCAACTTAGTTAAATTTTTTAAAACCGAATCTAAATAATTAGATTGAATTTTAAAATTAAATTCATAATTTTTAGAAGAAAATAGTTTGTATATAGATGGGTTCGGTATTAGTTTTAAAATTGATATTTTAAAAAAGTTAATTTAAATGATTTAAAATCAATATATATTCTTAAGAATATTTTTATAATAAAATTTTCTTAAATTTTGTCATATTTCATAAAAATGACAAGATTTTCAATTTGTGGAATTGTGATTTGTTATAAGTCCTGACCAATTTTGTTTTATGCATTTGGTTTGACAGTGCTGGTTGTGGTTAGGTCTTTATTAACAATGAACCAACTATCTGTGTAAGTTTGGTTGTTTTAATAGCTATATATATATATATAATTATGTCAGTTTATAAAACCTATGATTTAGTTGTTCACTTTGCTCTTGTGGCATGAGTTAATTGGTCAATGTTGCTTCATTTTTATTGTTTTTTATGTAATATAATGTACTTAATTAGCTGAATAATTTACTTTCATATGACCATGATAATCTTTGCCAAGCTAAGTAAAATTCATAAAGCAACACCTTTTAACTAAAGTGAATTGTGGATATTTATGGAATATACATGCAATTAGTGGCCACCTCTTTGTATAAAATTATCAGATTCAAAACTACAGGGGATGTAAGCGTTTATCACCTGTCCAAAATTTATGACTTCAAAGATTTTGTAACACGTGTATATCTAGTTTTAAATAATCATGCCCTGTGTGATTTGTTGTTGGTGTGGTAGTTTCCAAGTCCAGACTAGACCAGTAGAGAGAATTGTTAAAAGGATTTAGGTGGATCACCATAACCGCAAAATTACCGTTTATATATTAGGTGTATCACCCAACTTGAATTTTTTTTTTCTAAATTTTGAATTTTTAAAATGCTGCATAAAGATATGAGATTTATGTTCTTACAATGAGTTTAATTATTGTGGTTGGGATAACCGAAAGATGTGCATGATTATTTACTGGGTATTGAATTTGATAGAAACTATACCAGAGGGATTTTTATTGAATTTGATAGAAACTATACAAGAGGAGATTTTTATTGAATTTGATAGAAACTATATAAGAGGGGATTTTTATTGAATTTGATAGAAACTATACAAGAGGGGATTTTTATGGAGAACATGGATCTTCAAAGAAGATATATGATGATGATAGAGAGAAATATAGTATGTGTAAGGATTTGGATGGTTTGTTGGAGGAAACTTTTATGATGCCCACATATTTTGAAGAAAATGAATTCAATGACATTATAAATGAAGAGCTTGATTCTGAAAAAATTAGGTTTATCAAATTGATACGTGATGCTCATCAATCAAGAAGTATACCCAGGTTGTAAACATTTCTTTAAGTTATCAGTCCAGGGATGAAGTAATGTTTCATTTGATATCATACCAAAATTGCAAGTTCATGACCATTAAGGACTTAGGTTTCAATTATGAATATATTGATGCTTGTCCTAATGACTATGTTTTATTTCGAAAGGAGTGTGATAATGAAGTTAGGTGTCCTAAATGTGATTCTTCTAAATATAAGAAAAGAAGCATAAAAATTCTAGAAGAAAAGTTTCCCGTAAGGTTGCTTTACCTCCAATTCCAGCAAAGGTTTTGAGGTACTTTCCTTTAAATCAAAGGATCAAGAGGCTATTTATGTCATAAAAAATTGTTATGTCAATGAAATGACATGATGAAGTTCATACTAAAGATAGAAAGCAAACCTTTGATTCTCTACATCCTAACTTTGCATCAGATCCTTGAAATGTGAGGCTTGAGTTAGCAAGTGATGAATTTACTCCATTTAAGATGATGAGCAAAGGACATAAGATTTGGCTTGTAGTTTTAATGACTTATAATTTACCTCCATGGGATTGTATGAAACAAACTTATTTAATGTTGTCATTAGTAATTTCTGGTCCTTCTTCCCCTAAAAGTAGTAATGATATTTATTTGGAATCTCTTATTGATGAGTCACTACAAGAAATTATTTATTTACGTACCGATTATTACATACAGATACAAATTCATATGTAAAGTGAACGTTATATACATATATTTTCATACGGATTTGATTCAGTATGTAAATAGACATTACATACAATTTTTTACATATGTAAACCAAAAGTGATGACATACGAAATTAATCAGTTTGTAATTTTGGCACCATGAAACAAGAATAATTAAATACGGATTATATCAGTATATAACGTATTACATATTTAATTAAAAAAACAGAAATAGTTACATACAAATTATATCCAAATCCACTATGAAATCGAAAGCGAAACCTTGAAAGTCTTCAAAGCCAATCGAAACCCATTGTCGAAATTTCCCCTATCTTTAAGAAATCGAAACCAATTGCCAAACCTCGCAATGAACCTCATTCCCAAACCACGCATTTCTTCTAGCTCCATTCAGCATTTCTTCTAGCTCCATTCGCAACCTTAGCTTTTGCAATCACCGTGTCATTGTTGGAAGGTGAAAGATTTGGAAAAAAAATTTAGTGAGATTGGAGGTGAAGGAGTGTGTAACATCATACTCAGGTATTTTTTTCAACACTTATTTTGAGGTTTTTCACGATGAAAATGGAATAGAAAACAATTTTAGGATTTAATAAAATGGAAAAACAAAATAAGGTTACAGGGAATCGAAATATTTTGATGCATTCACACAATACCAGGACTACTAAGGGACCATAATCTGGTTATGGTTCAATATTTATCCCAATTAGTCAATATAATTTGTGAAGTTTTATTTGCACTGATTGTAATCCTTAATTTTATTTGTAAAGGTATTTGGTGGCAGAAGGTGCAACAACTAAGCACAGGAACTTAAAAAGACAAGATTACTCTCAATTTAGTTTTCCACAATGTATTTATGCATTTTTCCCCATTTTGATTGCCTAAAGTGATGAACTTTTCTTGTATGCTTGACAAGTAACACTAAATTTCATGTAAAGTTGAGGCTTTTTTTTATCCTTGATAAAGTCTCTCTTTCTCTTTATAGCACATGCTACTGGCTCAATTTGCTTTATGAAACTACTCATGTAGTTGAAGATAGCTCATGAACAACACCATATATTATTCACTACGAATTCTTATGTTAGTTTGGTAGTTTGCAAAATTTCCATTTGATATACATTTGTCTGCATACCCTTTCCCCTAGAATAATTTATATTCAGCCACGTTTTTTATGAATACTTATTGTGGATGTTGAATACTGATCTGATCACCTGTTTATCACAACTTAGTTATGTACCGATTGGCGCAGAAAGGAAGGAATAAGTAATTTGCATAAACCTACTTTGATATTAGTGTTCCTATTCTACATTTCATAACATTGACACTTTCCATTTACCCTTGCATCATTAGACTTATTTGTCGTTAAACTTATTTGTTGTTAAGAGCCTACTACTTCAATCAAATGCCTTAATTTATTTATTATTACTTAGTAAATCTTCACAAAGAAGTCATAGTTAATTGCCATTTCTCACGGCTGATCTTAGGAGATGGAAAATTACTCTAGATACTAAGGTAGTGTTTGGTTACGACAATACTTTTGAATCATGCTTTTTCTCTAATATAACGATGGAAAGAGTGAGGATTCCAAATCTATGCTAAAATCTAATTGAAAATGAATGTGATCTAAAATTTTGTAACTGCTGCTGGAGTTTTGAATTCCTTTTTTTTTTTTTTTCCATTTGATTTGTTTACTCTTATGAATAATTACGAAGATAGCCTCAAATTATTTTTAAGGATTGTGTCACCTAAATTCTTTCACACACATGTATGTATGGGGTATAACTAATCTTGATTTTGTAATTCTCTTATGGTCAATCATAATAGGTTAAGTACCATGTTGGTTCTTGTAATTTGTGTATTTCATACTCAGCTCATAAAGACAACTATCATATATTATTCTTTAGTTGTTTTAACATTGTCTTCTGCTCATAAACTCGTGCAAATTGTGAAAGCTATTGTATGTTATTTTTGTGGTGTTCTCTATTTTGCTAATTGATATGTGTGCTTTTATCCTCTAGGGCTTACTGAAGCTTGGTAGTCAGGATGAATTGCACGAGCCATGACCACTTTGTAATTTTTTGATCATTTTCGAATTGTTTGATGCATTTCTTGTCAATATTATTGAAACCAGTGTTCTTATGTTATTCAAATGTATTGGCAAGTTTTTTCTTTAGTGGGTTTTGTTATATCATTTTGATAATTCAATACTAATTATTTGTAGTTGTTGTCAATCAAATCTGGTTTGCATCTTTGCTCTGAGGCTACTCTGATGTTTGCAATGTGTTGCTGGCACATAATTGTATTCACCATGTACTGAATTACAGTTGTAGAAACAACTTCTACATGTGTCATTTTAGTTTTTCAGTTGAAAACACAATGATTTTTTTGTTATATATGTGATCAACTGGCTGTGTTACTATCTAAAATATCTGTATATCAGCTGAAATTATTGTTTTTTGTTTGTCTTGGAGCTCTAAATTTGATTTATTGTTTCCTAATCCTGGTCACAATATAGAGGTCAGGAAGAATTTAAGAAATAAAAATTTTGTAATTACCAAATCTTGTGACCTCTATTATTGAATTTATTTTTTACATAATATTCATAGTGACACTCAAAGTCCAAGAAATTTTTTGGGAGCCATAATTACATGAATAATCAATGAGCATGTCTACCACTATTGTCATTTAAAATTTCTCCACTGAAACATTTTGGTTCCATGCCTCTAGACTCTAGGAGATCCCAATGTTTACTTAATGTGCACAATTGGTTTTTAAAGCTTTGAATCTAGCATAACTTTTTTCTCAACGTGCACAACTCAATTTCTATTTTCTCAGTAAATTGACGTGAGGAATTGATGCTCTCATTGAATTTCGCATTCTTTACACTTAAATTCATGATTCCTAGAACATTCAACTAAACCTCAATCAGTCCAATATGAAAATATCCTATTGTTTACCCTTGTGAATGGTTGTTGTTTCTTGCAGGAAGTAACTACAGAGGTACTTTAGAAGTTGGAAACACGTGAAACATCAACTCTATTCATTGAGGTATGATTTCCTAACAATGGGAAACATCTTGTTTCTACTTGATTAAGTATCACTTGATCCTACAATATTAATAGTATAATAATTTTTAAAGAAATCCAAATTAACAGTTTAAAAAATAACGACTTTATTTTTTCTTTCAAGTTAATACACACTAATGTTTGTTTATCTATGAAAGATAATTGAAATTTAAAAAAAGAAAGTGGAAAGACAGGTCATTCTTATGCGATTGAGACTTAATATGATGAAAAATATGAGTAATCTCCGAATCCTAAGATTAAAGCTTTTTTTTTGGATTTATTTCATTACTACTTAATCTTTTGTACCTTTAATGGCAGAATAAGCATTCTATTTGTGAATTGGCATGATTTGAGGTATGTAACTATGTTGTTGAATTTCCGAAATCATATGTATGATCTTTCTTTTTCTTATCTAATGTAATAGTTAAGTTGATGAAAAGAGAAGTTAGATTGATAGAAGCTTTGGTCTTAGGCTGATGGTAATTCATGCATGGATCAGTAATCTATATCTGTTTCCTAAAATGTATTCCTTCTTCAAAGTTCAAATTGAATGGTATCAAGGATTGTTGAGTTCAAATTGGATGGTATCAATGATTGTTGAGTGTAGCTTTTCAGGAATCTTGAATACTTCATGTACTGGACAAGAGTGCTCGTGTGCTCGGGACCTCGGTCTAAGTATTTGGGTATGGTCAGCTTGACTTTGGGTCTAAAAGCGGATTATGGGCTCGGCTCAGTTTCGTTGGTAAGCCTAGTGTGGAATAATTAAAATAGAGAAAATAATAAGTTTGATCATATATTAATATAAAGTTGTTAGTTAAATACATATGTAAATATATTTTAAGTTGTTAGAATAGAATATATGTGAATATATGTGAATATATGCACAAAGCTGTTAGTTAATATATGCATAAAGTTGTTGGTTGAAGATATAAAGTTGTTAAATAAGTAGAAATCACCTGAGAATAAAGGTGCACAAGATTCTCTTCTGTTGTTAGCATCATGAGTAAAGGTGCCCATGGACAAAATATTTTTCTGTTGTTAGCACCCAAACAAGAAAGGTGCACTTGAGCAGGTGGTTTTCTGTTATTATTTTATGCTTTCAATAGAGATTATATTCTCGTGAGTGAAAGTTGTTAGAGGAATAACTATAAAAGGGGATTGAGACCCTCGGTAAAGTATGTTGTTTCTGAGTATTCGAGACTGAAACTTATTATTATTTTGTATGCTGTTTCTGAGTACTAGAGACTGAAACTGATTATTATATTGTATGCTCTCACTGACTTGATCATCTGAGTGTGATGAATTGGTAGAGCCCTTTTTATCTCAGCAAAGCGTTATTCCAGTGCACCAAGAGGAGACAGATTAGAAGCGGAGCTTGCCCATCTAGTGAACCTGTAGGTCAACCAGCAAGAACACTCCACTACTAAGCTTTTGTTTGATAACGTTCGTACTTCTCTACTAAGTTCATTCTTGGCTCCTAAGTTCCTTTTTGTTTGCATTTTCGGTTCTGCTTAAGTTGGTTATTGCTTCTGCTAACTTGGAGATTGATTTTGTGTTTCATTTAAATGGTTCTTTGTGTTTAGATTGAGCTGCTTCAGAGGTTAGAGGTTGTAAGAGGACTTTTTGTATTGATTGAAAGGTTAGATTTAAGAGTTGATAATACTATAATAATTTGAAGAAATTGCATGATCTGAATTCGTTTAATCTAAATCTGATACATTCATTTCAGTTTGAGTTGAAATTTTTGTTGGCATGAACTTCTTTAGATTCACATTAGTTCTTAGACTCAAACTGTTTTTTCACATCAGTTCTTACCCAATTTGGGTTGGTTCTTATGGATTTTTTGCTCCACCAGATTTCTAGAAGTCTGAACCAGTGATATGACAAATTCTAGTGCAATATCTAGTTTTATTTTAATAGTTATGCTTAGTCTGAATCATTGAGATTGATCATGTTTCAATTTAGATTAAGGTTTTGATTCAATTCCATCATTGTCTCTCTCTTCACCCATATGTTGTGCTTGTAATCATGATATAGTTTTACGTGTCTACAAATACAACAAGTCATGCATGTTCTTTCATTTGGCATTTTGATGGAGGAAAAGGGGTGTTTAAAAGCTTCATCCTTTTTATATCTAAGTTGTATGTTTTTTCTAAATACTTTCCGAGAGAAAAGCCCCCTATTTTCATGAATTACACGAGCCATTTCGTAGTTAGATCTATGTTAAATGAGTTATATAGGGTGGATCTACCTAAAGTAGGGGAAAATGTCCTGTACTTTTGGACAATTTGTTTATTTGCAGTTACTCTATTGCAGTTTTCAAAATGTTAGGTGTAGTATAGTGTTATATAATAAGATAAGTGCAGTATAGTGTTTTCAACACATTATTCAAAAGAAAGCATTAAACCAAAATATCTTAGCTGAAATAAAACTTGAGATTTGTCGCGTTCCACGTTCGAGAAATGGTTCCCTCCTTTAAGGTTTCTAGCCTATACACTTAATTCCCAGGCTACTCTCGTAGCACTTCCGCACCGTCTTCTAGTCAGATTTTATTGTAATAACTCCTCCCTCAGAAGAAGGAAGCTTCATCTTCATATGAGTCGTTGAGGCCACCACACCCAATTTTTTCAGGGAAGGTCGCCCCAAAAGCAAATTGTAAGTGGATGACACGTTAACAACGATGTACCTGATGGGGATCGTCCTTGACGAGATATCATAAAAAAGGGTCGTCCTTAGCTCAATGTATCCTCGTACTTCTACGTGATCTCCCACGAAGCCGACCAAGAACCCATCTGATGCAGACCAAACCAACAAGGAGATGACCAAGGATGCTAATTTACACAATGAGAAGTCATCTCAAAGTAGAGATCACACTAGAGGGAGAATTGGACAATGACCAGAGCATCTAAAGTTCTTCTTGCTGGTCTCTTTAATAATTAGAACGAACCTTTATCAAACAATCACAAATAAGCATTTGTTTTTGCCAGTTGACTCGATTGCCTTCGCACGTCTACGATGATCACAAGACCAATTATCCCTGCCTTCGTTCGTACCTTTCTTCGATCAAACACCTGAAAATACAAAGACAAAAGGCACCCTAGAGGCTGTTTGCACTCTGACGCTCAAGTCAATCTTAGGACTAGGAAACACCGAAACTTAGCTGAAAGCTCTCTGTGTGTACTTGCGTAATTGTTGTGTAAAAAATTATGTACCTTATTAGGTTTGTTACTTCCCTTTATATACTCTAGGGTTTCCGCTGTTTCCACTAACCGCAATTAGGGTTACTGAGGGTGTGCCTTAGCGCTGCTATCACCCACTCTTAGGGCAATCTAGCGCGTAAGGCTTCCTTACTGAAGTGCAACCTCTGACGGGATGACCACCTGGGTACCAACTTGTGCACCTAATCTCTGGGGCCATCCGTCCTGGGAGTGCCCTAGTTGTTCACGTGCCATGCATGCAGTCTACCCCTGGAACGTAACCCTCTCGGGCTTTATCTCTTCTAGTGGCTCTTTACTTGTGTTACGCCTAAACGCGTCATCCACACCACACGCACGTGCCCCCCGCGATCTAGGCTCCTCCCTTACTAATAACTGGTGTGTTGTCTGGGATCCACCTCTCGTGGCCCAACTCCGCTGTTTGACTTGCCGAGGTCCGAGGACACGTCAACATATCTTGATGACCGAGGCCTAACTACTCCTCGATCCTCTGGGCGTACTACTTGCGAGGTACTTTGGGCGTACTGCTTGTGGGACCCACCTTACATGACCGAGGCCTGACCACTCCTCGACACCCTGGGCGTGCCGTCTGCAAGGTGCAAGCCCATGCCGCTCGTGGGATCCAACTTATGTGGCCCCACGTCTACTAGCAGTCAACGACGTTCGAGGACTGGTCGGTACAACACTTAAGGAAAGCAATCAAACAATGATACAAAAACTTTTACATAATTTTAACCGATTGAAATTACGTTTTAATCGGTTGTTTATACCAGTAACAGAAACAAAATTAACACAAACAATTATAAGGAGTTTAGAGAAAGAGAGATTTACACAACAAGTTTATATTGGTTCACTTAACCTTGAGCTACATCCAGTTCTCAGAACAACCTCTGAGTTCCACTAGTAATCAAATCCATATTACACACACCACAAAGAGGTGACCTTGAAAACCACAAGACCCACTCATCCTCTTTGCAACCCTACACACCTCAAGTCAAAACACCCTCTAACTTTGTAGGATTTCACACACTTACAGTTGTAGTGAAAGAACAATTACAAGAACTTTGAAAGGGATAGAAAACACCTGAGATTATACTAAACAGGAAGTCCTATAATTAGATCTTGTACCAGTGCTAATCTTTAACAACAATCTTGCAAAACCTTTGAAAACTTCTTTCAAAATCAAATCTCAATCTCTATTTAAAACTGTGTAAAACTTGTTAAACTCGTTATTTTGTTTTGAAAGAAAGGGTATATTTATAGCACTTGAAATCTAGCCGTTTAAGGCAACATTAATGAGCTAAACCAATTTTGATCACATTCAAAACAGTTAAAACAGGTTTTCAAAATACTCTTATGAAAACACACATTTAACCGGTTGAAACCACGATTTAAATGGTTGAATGAGTCAGGTAGTTACATAACCAATTCAAAAAACAGTTTCGAAACCTTTAAGCCAGCTAAGTGACAAACAACCGATTATATCGACAAATCAACCGGTTGTTTTCCCTTTGCTTGGAAAAACACTTTGTTTCTTTAAAACAGTTTGGTTAAGCTTTGTGAAAGGATTAAGAACTGATCTTAACATAGATTCTAAACACCCTAATCTAAACCCAAACAAAAAGATGCACAACTTCAAGCTTTAACTTGGATTTGAAACATCAAAGCTCCCACTAGCGCAGAAATGCTAATCAAATGCGGCTATTTTACATTTACAAATGCGGCTATAGAGCCGCATTTGATCAGCACACAGTTGTAAATCAGAGAAATACAAATGCGGCTATAGAGTCGCATTTGTAAATGCGATTTACGAATGCGGTTATTTGAAATAGCCGCATTTGTATATTCTTCTGAATGAGCTGGGGTTTTAGGGGCACGTTGTTGGTGAAGAATGGAAGGGGAGAAGAGGAAACACGGCAGCGACGGCGAGTGCGGCGGCGAAAGTAGTGGCGGAGCAGCGAAAGCGAAATGCGACAGCGGCGGAAGCAATGGAACAATACACCTTCAAAATGCATAGCGAAACCCATTAAAAGCGAAAGCAATATGGAAAGCGAAAGCCATTGGAGTTCAATGCAGTTGTTAGGGGCAATGGAAACAAGAGAATGAAGGGCAATGCTGTTATGTACCTTCGAAAATGAAGAACTTCGCAACCAGAGAAAACGAAGAACAGATATGAGCACAAACAGAGAATGAACGAAACTGTTGAGCGCGTAAAATTTTTAGGGTAAAAACCATTTACAAATGCGGCTAAACGTAAAAACCGCATTTGTAAATCAAGCTTTTTGATTTACAAATGCGGCTATTTGAATAACCGCATTTGTAA
>Ga0123342_1000761_pt1 | contig 52564 bp, 20 predicted proteins | sample Turbeawhitnodule_FD_89960 | JGI IMG/M metagenome (GOLD analysis project Ga0123342, IMG submission 89960) | Root nodule microbial communities of legume samples collected from Mexico - Turtle bean Mexico white nodule | ecosystem: Host-associated > Plants > Roots > Nodule | place: Mexico: Nepantla...
GCGGTGGTGGTGCCGCCGCGTATGAACCGCCGGAAACTGTCAGTGGATCTGAATAGTTTTCCAGAATGGTTGCTGCTTGAGCGGTTGTCTTGAAGCGTCATGCTGATCTTTGAGGTTCAGCAGTTATAATTTTGAAGACGACGCAATCTGCATTCAAAACCCCAAAATCCGAACAAAATTGAAGAATGGTTAAATTAGTTTGAACAGAAAATTGAATCGTACAGATACTTAAAATCACCTCGCTTCGATGAGAGAGATTTTCACAAAGAAACTCAAGATCCATTCTCCTAAAAAATAAAGAAATAGATTATTCTCTTGATGTCTTTTTTTTAATCTTTTTATCGTTTATTAAAATTGTTTATTCTATTTTATCTATCCTAAATTAGTTGCATGATGATCAATTATAATTTTAATAAGTTGTTTCTGAGTTGAATTTTAATATATTTTTTTATGTGATTTTAGTAAGATATATAACTATTACGTTCCTCTTATAATATTCAAAAAAATAATAATTACTTTCCCTAATTCTAGTGTTTAATTTTGTGATTTTCTTTGTTCCATGTGTATAATGTACTTTTATTATATCATGCATTATTGGAGATTTAACCATTGTAAATGTTTTGTTGGATCTTGGAGCCTCAATAAATGTAATGCTATCAACAGTGAGGCACTGGGAAATTTAAAATCCACCAATGTGATAGTACAACTAGCACTGCTCGACCTCTCTGGTTGTGTTTGAAGATGTCTTGGTAAAAGTTAAGTTAACCTGTTAACTCGAGTATAATATCTGTTAACTCAAGTATAATATTTATTAAATATAAAAAAAATGTGTCAAAGTTTGTTTAAAAGTTTATTGGTACGGTAAATTTATGCAAGAAATTTAAATAAAAATAAAGTAAATAATTTATATAATTCAATTGAGAAAAATAAGATTGGGATTAATCTTTTTCACTCTTTTATTTTTCAATGAATAAAAACATATATCATTTCATACATATAAAAATTATTCATATCGATTCTTCGTACACAAAATTGTTAAGAGAATTTCTTAAATATTAATTTCTCGCATATTTGTAAAAGCTCTTTATCATTACAAATAGATGTTATAAAACAATTAACATTTTGAATTTATTCCTGACATTCAAATATGTTAAGCATCATCATTTAGGTTGGATGCTTATAAGTACTTTCCAGTCAAATCTAATTATCAAAATTAATAAAAAGATTCAAACTTTAAGAATAAAATGATAATATCAATCATCAACTAAGAACAAAATATTATAAAATAAATATCACTTCAATACACAAAAGTTTGAACATGTTACTCTCAATCTCGAGGGAAAGACTTGGTCAGTTATTTTGGCCATTACAAGCATGAAAAGCAAGAAAAAAATATTCATGATGTTTTTCCTTGACGACCGCCTCTTTTAGAGTTTTTTTTTTATCTCTGATTATCTCCTTTTGGTGCCTAGGGTTTTTGCCTCACACCTTCTATTTAACCTAATTTGATGTAGGTTAAGTTACATCTCGCTCAAACAAAATATTATTTGTTTAAGCGAATCTCACAAGAAAAAATTAAAATTCACTAGACTGAATTAAGTGAGCCTTGATGATGACTTATTTTTTATGACAAGTGTACAAAGTGAGAAGTAATAATTTGTGCATAAAGACGGATATCAAACTCAAAAAAAAAAAAATTATGTTCCTTATCATTTCTAGTTAAAGGAGTGTAGTTTTCACGGTTTATTGATATTCTATTTAAATAACTATATTTTTTTTTATAATATTATTAAATATTTGTATTACATAAATCTATTCATATTTAATGTTTATTATATTATATTAAATAATCCATTATAACATATATAATAATATTAACAGTAATGATAATAATAATTAAGTTAATATATTTAACCTGTATTATTTAGTTGTGGAATTTTGGAAAAATATATAATTACAATTTTATAGCATAGAAAACACACTTAAATCAAAACAAAATTAAAATACTAACTTTTTAAATTAATTATATATTCATTAATTAGAATAAAATAATTATTAATATCAAATAATTATATATTTTCTAATATCATAAAAAAAACACAACATATATTACATATAAAATATAAAGAGAATCACTAACTAGCACGGCAACACCAACATCACCACACCACGACTATCAAGAAAATGACCAAACAAAACAATCATGCATAATCAATTATCATAAGAATGGATAATCGATTATTATGTTTTAAAAATTATGCACATAATCAATTATGTGGTAGATTTCTTAAGTATAATTGATTATGCACATGAGTAACCGATTATCCCCTTTTCCATAAACATGAAAACATCAGCTTCAAGCTCAATATCACCTTGCACCACCACTGACCTTACACATCTTAACGAACAAGCAATCTTCACACTCCAAAGTTGACCATGCACAGTTATAATGAACATTGAAAAACAATAAGACAATTCATTCTTTCTCCTTTCCCTTCATGTGAGCGAGGACACAAGAACAAGTCATCCTCTCTAATCCACACTCGCTTTTCTTTGCTCATCAACAGATGTAAACAAATTCGTCCAGTGAACAACCCGAATGCAAACAGAGCATGAAGGTTGTCAGAGAGACAATAATACATTTAAGTACAAAAGAACATAAAAGATACAAAGCAAACCAAATTGAAAAGAACACATAAGTAGAAAGCCCAAGAATAAAGATATTTATCATAAAGCACTAAAGAGACAAAGAACGAGAATTATAGAATAAATTATTAATTATTTGTAAGAATAACTTAACAATTTAACATTATTTACTCATTTTTTCTTTGCCACCATATTTTGGAAGACTTCGTTTTCCTATCCAACGAAACATTTTCAGACTCATTCTTCCTCCAACCACACAATTATTTCAATGACTAATTCTGGTGAGCCTTACAGCTAACACCCAATAATTTGGATAGAAAATTATTCAACACAAAAAATGACTAATTCTTGTGAGCCTTACACATTCAAAAAAATAATAATTGCAAATCAATTGTGGCAAAGGACTTTGAAAACAAATTTACCCAAAAATATACATAAAAATATGGTACAAATATTCTGTCTGATCAAGAGAATGGGAAGACTGAGAGGATAGATACATGAAGAATTGAGAAATAGACAGTGGTTTGAATCACAAAACGTATGAAAAAAAAAAAAAAAAAAAAAAAAAAAACTTTCCACATGGGAATTTAAAAAAAAAAATATTATTAACAAAAAATAAATATTAATAAATATTTTTTAATAATTTTTTATGAATATACTGATAAATTCTTTTACTCTTTTAATTATAATAAAATAATTTTAATGTTGATAAATAATAATAAATAAAATAAATTTTCTCTACATACGATGCAGCATTGGAAAACGAGTAGAAAGCAGTGGGACTGAATGACAATAGGATAAATTAAATGATGGATGATTAAATAAACATGATGCTACATTATTCACCTGTTTGACGATCAAATCAATACTTATATGGCTAGAGTGATACAAAATATTTCTTTAAAAAGAAAAAGAAAAAGAGAAAACATGGATCTAAAACTGAAGCTTGGAGCGTCAACACGGTACCAGAAGGGTCAGAGGAAAAAACCATCTGGAAGTTTAGGTCAAACAAACAGACAAAACACTGTTCTCCATATTACAAATATCGATTGAAAAACAATCTGACTAAATTTTCTGATCATTTCCTGAAAACTATCTTCAGTAACAGCTTTTTAATAACAGTCGATGTGAAAGCTGCAGACACAGCAAGAAATTGTAGAAGCATATAGAATCAAAACCCTGCACCTGAAATCTAGTGATGGCAGTAGTCTGTGTACATGGATGAGAGGATCAGCAATCACTGCTGCAAGACGCTAATCACACGAAAATTTTCCAAAATCAGCAAAATGAAATCTGTAACTTGTTTAACTTAGTCTCACGCTCTGCCTTGTCTTGATCATCCGCTTCAGTGAACCTAACCAGGACTGGCATTCATCCCACTCGGTAGTAGTAAGAAGAACCTGCAACACAAGTAAAAGAGCTACAGAATGTAAAAGGAGCCAAATACAATAATTTACACTTGCGAAATGCAATTGATACCTGAATTTGTAGGGCAGAACCGAAATCACCATTGTCTAATGACTGACAAAGCTGAAGGAGCTTATCAGAAGCATTTTTGGATATATCTCCACTATTCAACTTGGCAAACAACCCACCAAGTCTCTTTGAGTTGTCTTCTATCTCCCGCTTCTTTGCTGGGTTTGCACGGGAACCTCCCAGGGCATCTGATGTCTCGTTGAAGAGTCTTGTCAATGTTGTGACAATAGGCATTTGATGCCCTGACATAGTCAAACCAAGCAAATAATGCAACAAAGATGATGAGTGAAAAAGTAGAATTTGAGATGTTTGGTGACACAATTGTAAAATAAACACAGGAAAGTTCAGGTTTAATTTAGTCAATGTAAAATTCCCGGATACCACAGAAAAATATTACCAGGTACTTTTGAAGTATCAGCAGTCTGTAGAGTAGGAGGTGGAGCTGGTGGTGCAGCAGCTGGTTGCACAGGTTGCACTTGAGGGGGACTGGGTGGTTGTATTGATCCCGCTCCAGGTCTTTGGACACCACCAGAACTGGAGACTGGCATGAATCCCATTTGATTTGGGGTAGGGGCCGCAACTTGTGACAGGTTGTGGCCATGACCTAAGCCCACTTGTGATGTAGCAGAGGGTGTAGGCTGGTAAGGTGGATTGGTGGCTGTCTGAAATAGAGAAAGTATCTGTTTAATCCACAAGTAGCTTCAAGCACTTGATAATATCAAAATTGAAATTAAAAAGGTTGACTGACATTATACAACTGAGAACCCAATGTGGGCTGCTGATATTTTTCCACATTTCTAAGCACGGGAGGAGTTTGAGGATCAAAAGTTCTCAAAGGAGGTGGTGCAACAGCAGTATTTGAGAAATTCAGCTACAAGAAATATTTAGATTTAAGAAAGCAACAACGGAAAAAGTATAATTAACTAACTATTTGAAATTTGGCAGGAATATAACATTAAATCTTATATTAGAATTTGCTACTAAAACACACTAAACCAAGATTCAAGATTACACAAGAGTGACGGAGCATGAATTTCCCTCATTGCACCATCTAATGATAATAAAACTAAATAAGAACGTTCCAAATCAAATATTATCGACTATGTGTCATAGCAGAGGTTTACATTTCAAACATTCTTCTGGTATCTCAAAGAACTAGTTGCCACTGCTTGAATTTGAAATTACATTCTAAAACAACTTTTCTGCCATGTCTCCAAAATCAACTATTTGAAGTCAAAACTCACACTAAGTGCATGTTTGGCTCAACTAATTTAAAAGTGAAATGCAGTCTTTAAAAGAGACTTGAAGAAAATATTTACTCCCCCCAAAAAAACTATAGATTATGCATATATTTGGATTAAAAATCAAGTAGCTTTATTCTATAAACATTATCCACAAACACTACAACAGCTCTTTCTTAAGATGTAACATGATATGATAGCATACCTGGGGAGTTTGTGCAACTTGAGCAGTCTGCGGTGGAACAAACAAATTAGGCTGTTGAGGTTGCTGGGGTGGAGTAGGAGCACCATAACCTCTTCCATATCTAGGATCAAATGGCTGTTGATAGCTTTCAGGATATTGAATTCCAGAAACACCATGCTGCACTTGAGTGGATACTGACTCCTAAATGACCATTTGGCATAATTTCAAATCATAGAAAAACAGTACTTTAAGCACCAAAAGCCAAAGAACAAAGTTAAATAATCACCTGATAATAATTTCTATTATAGTTGGAATTATCAGCACCGTAATAGGACCCACCATGTGCTTGAGTATTTTCAAAAGCAGCGGTTTTGAACTCTTTCTCTGCAACCAAATAACCATTTGAAAAGGAAACAAAAAAAGGTGAAGAAAAGACAAGTACAGAGAAAGCTTCAAAATTAGAAAAAAATAGAAACACAAGAAGCTGAATTTTGTTCATAGGTCTCTTCAATCAAGAACCCTTGATTGATAACAAAACAATTATGGTGTTCCACCTTTGATGAACATTAACTTAACTGAAATGCAGCTCTACTACATGACGAAAGTGATTTGACAGAGGCTTTTTTTTAAGTAGAATAATGATAGAAATGACATTTATAAAAAAGAAACTTTTGGTAAAACCATTGAATTTATAAACAATTAAACACTCCATTGTTCACTAAGAAAGTTCAGAGAGTGGCAGATAAGTAACCACATGACGGATCAAGTCTTCCTAAAACAGGAAATATTTTTTTATCACGAACTCTTCTTTCAGTTGCTAGCAATATCACCCCACTTGTTCCCCCAAAAGCACACGGTAAATTTGGTTGGAAGTATAAAATCACATCATACTATATTAGCAAAACATAGAACTATTCTATGATAAGTTTATTCATAACAAAACTATAACGATATCACTGTTCTAGTAAAAAAGAAAGAATTCATCAAGCCAAATTTGCATGCAAAATGTCACTTGCTAACAATCAGCATCTCTTTGTGTCCAAGAATTTTTTTACCAGGTTCTGTAGAAAGTGCAATTCGATCTTTTAAAATCGTAAGTTCAGGCGACAGTTCTTCAGAACCCAAAAGTTTTAAATACTCCATCGCTGTAGTCAATAGCCCTTGACTAGCTAAAATTTCAGCATATTTCTCAACAAGCTTGCACAGAGAAGCACTAAACCGCTTCTGCCCAGTTGCCAAGGCAAGAACAATAGTCTTTTCCATTAAATCCTAACAATATATAATTTTGTCAATTCACAAGTTGTAATAATGTTAAGTGGGAATTTTGCAACAGTGACAACAAAAGTATTGACCTTACCTGAAGAAGGTCAACATAAGATTTCCCCTCGTACTCATTAGACAGGCACCTTGACCAAATTTCAACAGTTTTATCAATATTCCCAGCACATATATAACACAGGGTTGCAGCTAATGTATTGCCAGCCCCCATTAGCTTTGAAGCAAGTGTGTCACAAAGCATGGTCCATTCATCTCTCTGAGCAAACTGTTAATATTTGATAACATGAATAATATGAGTGAAATACATAGTAACTCAATCATAAAAATTAATGGCTAATATGGAGTTTTTCTAATTTGTACTACAAGAGAAATTTTGGTCTCAACTTGATCCACTCATAATATGACTGCTAGTAGCAACAATACAAAGACATTATAGTTAAAAGACGAAGCCAGAAGGGGAATTGATGCAGGCTTTCAAAATTCAGCAATTCTAAAGATAGCAAAATGTTAACAAGAAACAATAAACTATTAAAGGAAACCAGGGTACATTGAGAAAGAAGAGCAAATGAGTGTGAAATGCTGGTAAAACTTCATTAGGTAACTCCAAATTCGTTTATTAAGTTAAAATGACAGGAATACTAAAAGAGATGAATGTTAGTAACTATCTCAAACAATCTCTTTCTAACACTATTATTTGCTGTAAATTGAAAATCTCAAACATTTAATGAGTCTCTATTCTCTCTGCTTATCAAGAAGTAGGACTAGCTAAAATTTGCAGTTTCCAATCAATAGAAATGAGTGTATGCTAGAATTCCTCACATTAAAATGATTTCAGCACTTCAAACTCTAACCAAAAAATTTGACTGGCAGCAAGGACCGATGAGACTTACACTACAAAGAAGAGCAAGGGTTTCTTTCCAGAATTTCAGGGGCCTAGTGTTCACTAAGCTCAGTAGATCATTGCTCACCATTGCTGATACAATCTGAAAATGGTAATAACCCACAAACACACAAGATCAATAAAAACCAAAATATCAGCTAGGTATTGAATAGAATTTGTTTGATGCTGACAGTTTATATGATGTTATCATTAGCTACCTTCAAGTATGGTGATCGGACCATTTTAAGGTATTGATCACGAGTACTTTCCCACAAGGAAGCATTCCCAACATGTGCAATGACTAATGCATCTGCCCACTTATTTGCAGAAATACATTGCAAAACTGCCCCCTTGTAGTCCCCAACAACTAAAGCATGCTGAACACTGTCATCAAATGAAGGGTCACTGCTCTCCTCCATTTCTGCATCATCTTGAATTTTCTCAGAACCATTGGCATTTTCAGCAATATCAAAGTTGCCAACAGACGAAGATAAAGGAGTATCGGCTTTAGGACTGGGAAGATTGTTAAAGAAATCCTCTCCGTTATCAGTAGAGAAATTACTGGTTTCATTAGTAGCCACATGTCCAGTATTGTCAACAGTTGTGTCCTCCAGTCCAAGTGCATTTACTTCTTGGGAAAGTTCATCATTAATTGTGTCTTTTGCTTCACTAGGTACATTGAAACCAAGATGTGAGAGGAGTTTTGTCCGTGCAGTCCCATCATCTTCAAACATAACTTTTAAAAAGCCCCATGTTTCCCTTTCCTCCTCAGATCTATAACATCAAAAACTTATCAGCATTGTTCAAAAGGTCAAGAGTAAGGTTAGACATCAAAAAGAAAGATCATGAGATAATATTGCACTTAGTAAATAGAACTCACTCTGATTCCTGTGATTTTTTATCACATAAAACCCTCAACAAAGACCTTTCACCATTCTGTATGGCAGCTTCAAATTCAGAAGACCGACTCACTAGACCATTTTCAGTGACCAAATTATGCACATAAACCTAGAAAATCAGATGTAAAATGAATTCACCTAAAAGTTTTAAAAAATTTCCAAACAAATGTGATTTTAGCACCAAAACCTTACCTCAGAAGCACCAGCAGGAGAACCTGTCGATGATGCCCTGGGATGAAATGACACTAGTTTGCCTCCAAAACCAAAAGACACACCGGCAGGACGCTTGTACCATTTTGGTGCTCTCAATGGTACTGCACAGAAAGGAAATTTCAGGAAAAGATTCAAAAAAGTTGATACCAAGGTGATCACAGGAATATAAAGTCTAGCCCAACCCTCCACAACACAAAACGAACACAGATACACCCACAATATGCTTATGAAGAAAAGCAGCATATAGTTTTGAGTATGTCACATACAGTTGATATATGAAAAATTATAATAGCTAGCTTGAATTATTCCATACAAGTAAAGAAAAAATGTGTCACCTGCACCAAAATCATTTTCCCCAGCACCACTTTGACGGCAACCCTGTACACAATTACAAATATTACCATAAATAATATGGTCAATACAGAGATCTACAGTAAGAGAATCTGGAATGCAAATTATTCCTATACCAAAAGGAAATTAGAAATTGGCAAAACAAATTTAAATTTGCTAGCAGTTTTATCCTTTACCTTCTTGTCTAATTTGACTTAAAAAGGAAAAATTAAATATAAGTCTAATTCCATGCAAAATGGTTATGAATAACCAATTAAGCCAAGTCTATAAAGCAAAACAGGTTTTACAAAAGGTCCAATTCAATGTCAAAAGTTGATTATAGGAAAATGCTCACCTGCTTGAAGAATGATTTAATGAAAATAAGATCATGGGGAAAAGCTACATGAGAAAAAAAAAAAGCGTTTTCCACAATGCATTCTATAATTGACAACCAGTGTCATGTTTATGAATTCAACAAAACATACTTATTATGAGTTACAACGTATTTGATTTGATAAAGAATGAGATGAACATAATGAAAAAAGACAGTAAGTTATGTAGAAAAACAAGATGAATAATGAAGAACATTGTGAATATGGTTATATTATATTATATCAAATTTTGTAAACTTTGTATTTGTAGAGTAAAATATTAATTCATAAACCATATAAAAATTTGCATTTACATGTGATATAGTAAAATATTAATTCATCATACAATTTACACCACTCCTTCATGCTGGCACAATAACTATGATATACTGTATTTATGACCAATATAAATATTGTGAATAAAATTTAGGCATAACTAATCTATGATTTCCTTATCCATGTCACTTTGTTATATCTGTCCAATTTACCTACCCCACAAATGAATTCTTTCTACTTTAAAGCAGACTTCCACATATACTTGCTAAACAAAATCAAGTGAAGATTCACCAAAACAAAAATAAACCACCAAAATCATTTGTACCTTAATATTATATATGCCAATTTTTCCATCAAAGGAAGATGCTGATATTATTCCAGGTATCTTGGGATACCAATGCACATCAAAATTCCAGTTGGTCCCAGCTGGCAATTCATAGGCTATCTGTACCACCACACCCAAAAAAGAAAAACCGTCACCACTGAGCAAAAGTTCTATAAATGTAAAGATCGATGCAATAAAGAAGCTCTGAAGTTCATCAAACAAAATATGAGATGGGTAAAAAAATGTCAAACACTACCTCTCCAGAAATCATGTCCCAGCATATAGTTCGGCTATCTTTACCACAGGTAAGCAAATAAGAGCTATCATTGGGACACCACGACATTGCAATCACACCTAACATGGGATATTTGGTCAACAAAACCAAATCAGATAAACTAAGAAAACAGTGAATGAGACTTTAACTTCATAATAAAACTACATGGACTAATAAAAATTAAGATTTTGTAGAAAGCCTATAAATGACAAATCACAACCTCACATCCATCTGCTAAAAAATTCAACAGGAATTATTGACAATCTTACAATACATTAGATTGGGTTCAAAAGCAAGAGCCAGAAAACACAGTTTTAATAAAAGAAGAGCACAGTATAGATATCAAAAAATATAAGTAAAAAAAAATGTATCACTAACCCATACAAGATGCCTACCAGGTTGTTAGCTCAATTGCCAAAATGAAAGTAAAACCGGGCTACCATCTAGTTTTTGGAGGGATTTAATAAGTATAGACTTTATTATACGTTTTTAGGTAAATTGCCAGGCATATTTGGCAACATTGGCTCTATACTATTCACTATATAATAGAAGAAAATCAACCATACAAATGTACATGATTGGATACCAGTCCAAGCGTATTAGTGAAGTGTCCTTGCAGTGTTTCCAAACAAGGAATAAAAAAGGCAAAATAGGAAGCAAGGGCACTTCCAAATAGGCATCATATTCATGCCTAACATTACCAGCATGAAATTTCAAGCATACACCAGCTTATATCTTGGAATTTTTCCACTTTATTTTTCTGAATTTTTACTTTCAGACAAATAAAAGTGGAAATACTATATAATTAAATAAACAATAGTATTTTAATCACTCATGGAAAAAAATATTAATTCTCTTTCAATTTAAGCTTTTGTGCTTTTCAACTGATACTAATACTAGTTCCATAGATTGTACCATAACCGAGACAAGTCATGTCCCAAAGTTTCTAAAAATTGCCATTATGTCAAAGTTCTGCCCATATGGTATCCATATCTCCAGCCATATCAAAGCTTCCTAGCACTACGCCACCCTCCCTCCTCTCTATGTATAATTCACACAAATTTATATAAATAAGAGAAGAAGAAGAAGATCTAGCTAAAAGTTCAATCATCTACCCTGGCCTGATTCACAGTTAACAGTACTTGCTCACTTGCTTTACATGCTTTTTTCTTTTAACTAAAAGATCAGTGAGGAAGGGAATTAAGAAAAGCATATACACAAATTAACAGGTGCCATTACCTCTAGTGTGTCCCACAAACTCCTTTATTGGTGAAATTATATTCCTCATATCCCAAAGCTGGATCAACATGCTCATATAAGGTCAATGAATACAACCCTTGAAATAAAAAGACATATAATCTGCAGTAAGTATACTGTACCCTCAAAGCAGGAGAGCCATCTTCATCTGATGCAACGACAAGTTGTGTGGCAACATCAGGATTCCACTGCAAAACAGAACACCTCCTTCTAACAGAATCTGCAAAGCTGCCAGTTCACAGATGATACATAAGGTTATATTATTTTGGATGTATAGAATACCAAACTTCTTCCTAAACGAAAGGCAAAAGATGAGCAACCGGGTTACCTTATCACTGGCTTTTGCTTCTTCAGGTCCCAGACCACTAGAAAAATAAAACCAAAATATATATAGTATTCCACCAAACATAAACTAAGAACAGAATATAAAGAGTAGATCAAATTCATGCATCACCTGTGGTCCCATTATATGAAGTAGATGCCAATATGTGCTGGACTTTACTGTTCCAAGATAAGAATGAAATTTCTCCCTGGGAAGCAGAGCCAGTACTCTGCACCATTATCATATACACTAAATGTGTGAAATTTATTAAATTAAAAAGACAAATATCTGAAGATTACAACCATTTAATCCGTCAGAGCAGGGGCAAATGTATGTAACATGCACACTCTCAAGGGAATAATCTCGAACCTTTAGTGATGGAAAAAGATTAGGTTCGGAAGTATTGGTCAAATCCCATATGCAAATTTCACCATCCTCGGCCCCAGATGCAAGAAGATTTGGTGCAATGACATTAAACTCAAGACCACGAACCTGAAACATAAAATTATCCAGTATATGATTTTAAATTAAGCAAACTATAAACATAGTCAAGAACAATGAACAATTAAAACTTATCAGGTTGGCTTATAAAAGCAAAGCAGAACTTACTGGTCCTTTATGCCTGTCAAGGTGTCCAACACGAGGACTTTGATTTGACTTCGAGCTGAGAAAAGTTGACAGAATAAATAAATAAACTCATTGGATGAACAGAGTAAAAATAGTAGATGAAACCAAAATCATAACTTGAATGAATTAAGCAATGAATCAAAATATTCAAAATTACAAAATATGTTATCAGTGATGCACAGTTTGTCTACTTCAACATAAATTATTGCCTTTCTCTATTTTCGTGACAACCACTCAATAGTGTTATAATTTGAAGAGAACTTGATTTTGAGCTAGCATAGCACGATCTAAGTGATTGCCAATATAAGATCAATATTTACTTGCATCGACAGACAAGGCATCCATCTATAATTACTCAGCTTGAAAATTTTGAAAGGCAAAGATGCCTTAAAATTGAGGGAAACACGTCAACATTGCATTTACATGAAAATACTTGAATAATTCTGCACAAAGGATGTAAAATTCAGGAATTAATTGGTCATCAGAATTAATATATTTTTGGGAAACCTTCACGTCCTATTCTTCCACAGAGAAACCACTACACCCACTCGCCAGGAGAGTGAAGGAACAGAAACACAAAACTCTACAATTCTAACACTTCCAAAATATAATGAGCAGCATTATAAGCACTTAAATTATCTATAACAAAAGGTTTGGAGAGCTCTTTCCACCTAATGCATCTTTTTATTTGATGCTTTAGGAGGATACCTTACCTCCCTGCTTGTTCGCTATGATCTTCCGGAAGGAATCTTTTTTCTTTCTTCATTAAGTAGAAGACAAAAGGGGATGCAAATAGTACAGAACAGCGATATGATGCATTCATAAATTACTATTTGAACTCAATAATCTTTAAGCACCAAATGAAAATGGTAGCTGTACTATACCAAAAAGTGATAATTATAATAATAAAAATGAAAATTATCATTCATAATGAGAAAACAGCAATTCGAAATTGAATATTAATTTTACTTGCATCAAAATTGTATTATCCAATGAAAAAACTCCAGTGTTCCATCCCCTGATCACTGGTGTTGAATTGTTACTCCAATTCACGCATTAAAAAACTACTCAGCCAGTGATAGGAGGCCACCTAACCCTAGAAACTTCAATGTCCACAAACAGATATCACGCCCAATATCAAAACAAAAGCAACATGTGACAGAAAGGTTCAATTACCGGATCAGAGTGAGAGGATTCCAGATGTCAATGTGACCATCCACCAACCCGCCAGCAACGAGGCCAAGAGCGAATTCTTCGGAGCCGGAACCGTTCTTTCCCCACGTTAGACGGTTGAAGCGGTCGGTGCTCGGGCACTCGGCGACGAGTGGCAGTTCCGAATCGTCAGACTGAAAATCAAGCTTGAATATCTCAAGATTTGCGGAGGAGCTAAAGGACAGATCAACGGCGCCAGCCATGGTCCCGGCAGCCAGGTACGGCGCGTCGGGCGCCAGCGCTACCGACGCCGATCGATTCACCCCTTTTATGCACGCCATTCGATCTCCGAAAACCTAATTGCAGTGAAAACACGAAATTGAAATCACGAATCAGAAATTTCAGAGTGCGGGTGGAGAGCGGTAATAGATCTAGGAATTGTGAATGTTTGGATCTGATCTACGGAATGCGAGAGTGAGAAGAACCACTCTCTCTTTCTCTCTCCGTTGTGCTTGTTCCTCCTTTTTTCCTCTCTCACCGTTTTTTCTACAAATTTTATTTTGCGTTGTCAAAACTCGTTGTTTCAAGTTTATAGATACACTACCTGTGTGACACACTTTGGGCTTTCTAAGGGTGCTCTTGTCTCTAACTTACAACCGTTTATACCAGGTCTTGGAATGGTGTACGAGAACACGCCGCACTGGATTATTATTTCTTACCACGTACAACAAGAATCTGTGGCATCACCAATTAGGGATTGACACGTGTCGTATTTGTGAAGCAATTTATGGTGCATTTTAGCCACTGTGATGAAACTACGTGAGATTGAAATCCTCTAATCCACTCTCATCTTATAATTACTTCTACTCCCTTCCCTTCTCCTCAATCTTAATTAAATTTATCTTGGTTAAATTAAAAAAACTCATTTTATGTTTTTTTTATATATTAACTAAAATTTAATATGGTATATTAAATATCCTTCACTATTACCCTAAAGTTAAGTAGTGTAAAGAAAATGAGTTATTTATATATTCAATAGAATTTTATTATATAAATTATATAAATTTTGTTTTTTTCTTTTTAATTTTTTGAATAAATTGTATATGTGTATTTTTTTTTTTAAATGATTTGTATATGCTTCTATTACGTAGGTTACGTTTTTCTTATAAATTTACTTTCAAATTAAAGATAAAATAAAAACTTGAAAAAGTGTTTAGTTTTATTTTAAAATTTTAAAATCAATTTAAATTATTTATTTGGTAAAGAGATTTAAATAATTTTAAACTAATTACACAACTGAATAAAAAATTATGTAAACAATTTATTCATTTAATTTGGAGTTGAAAATTCTTTTAGAAAAAGGGAGTAAAATTTCACTTATTTGTTATTAAATTGAGAAAAAATTTAAAAATTATTAAAATTGGTAAGTTATGTGACAGTGAAATACAACTTCAATTAAAATCTAATTACACTTAAAATCGTATCAACATGACTTCAATATATTTAAAATGTGAATCATCTTAGTGAAATTATATTTCAACTAAAATTATATCACTTGACACAATTTATCTATTTCGATAATTTATTTATTTTGATAACTTTTAAAAAATTTACTATTTTGATAAGTTAAAATAATTAACTTATGAAACATCTTATAAATTGAGTTGATTTGAGAATTTCAAATTATGTCATCTTTAATTTATAAATTAATAAATTATAGATATGTTTGAGATAATTAATATAAAATTTATACAATTATTTTTTAAATCAATTTTATGAAATTAAATTAGAGTACAAATCTAAATTACAATATTATAATTTTTTAAAATTATTATCGAATTTATTGTATTGTCTTATTAAAGACATGGTTTAAAGATGTGAAGGGATCTGTTATAAACTGTTTTATTTGCGATAACATTGAAGAATGTAGTTTTTTAGTATTAAACTTTTTTCGAAGTTTAATTTATAAGATTACAGTGCTATATTTTATTTCATGTAATGGCTAAGTAAAATCATTAAAATAAATTAAAGAATATTTTTAAATATCAGTATATATGACATTAAATAAATAAAATTAAGTATTAACAAAAAAAATATAAAATATTTTCAAAAGATAAAATTTAAAAAAGCTTGAGACTGAGTCATAACTACATAAATTTGTTTTGCTGAATAAATAAAAAGACAAGATTTATAAGCTAAAATAATTAAACAGAAAACTTTCTATATAAAGAAAAGGTTTCAATTAGAATGACAAATACAATTAATTATTATATATCATTATTTTTTCTCTCGAAACTAAAAATCAATATTAAAAATATCTCAATTACATAAATATAACGAAAAAATAATTAAAATAAATCCATATTTAAATTTATCAAATATAATATAAAATTTAAGCTTCATAGGTTAAAAGATACATTTTAGAAAAGCTTGATTGAAAGTCATAAACTACATATGGACAATAAATATGAATTATTATATATAATAAATGTATTGCATTTTTTCTTTAATTTTGTCAAACGTTATGAATTGTTTTCATTATTGTATATTTCCGTTATACTTTGAACTGCGTTAATATTTAGTAATGATTTTATACTGTCAATAAAATATATGTGTTTTAATTTTAATGTAACAGTTAAATGTGCAAAATTTAAATAAATGTGTTTTTAAATATAAATAATAATTAAAATGTCTATTAAGTTAAAAGTAATCATTCAATAACTTTTTATTAGAGGAGTTCTGGGTGAGATCTAATATAGTATGAGATTGAGAAAAATATTTAGAACCTAGAATTCGAAATATCTGCCTAAAATAATTTAAATTGAGTTACAAAATTACTTATAAATTATCTAATTCAGAAGACATTTTTTGAATTATAATATGACTTATGATTCAATTCAAAAGTTATTTTTTAGTTATCAAATAACTTATGCATTATTCAATTTAAAAGTTATTTTTAAGTTATTAAATGAATTATGGATTATCTAATCTGAAAGTTATTGTTGAGTTAGAGACTATCAATTCAAAAGTTATTTTTTAATTATTAAATGAATTATTAATTATTTAATTTTTGAATTATATTTTGGATTACATAATAATCTAATATATATTTTAAAAAAAATCAGATTTCAATTTATTTTCATTTTACCCTTATAGTTTAAGTAATCTAGGAGTTCTTAATGAATAAAAATAGCAATCAAATATCACTAAACATACCTTGCAACCAAACATTAAAAAAAATGCAAATACTTATCTTTGAGAACCTAAGAAAAACCATCAGAAAATTGTCAAAGTGCAAAAGTTGTTGAGGGAGGTGGCATGCGTGATCGAAGAAACAATAGAGAATAAAGAATAAAGGCTAAAGGAAATATAAGATGTGTAGGATTTTTTAAAAAAATTATTTACTAAAATAAATAATAGTAAAGTATGGGTGTTGGAAGAAGTCAGTGATACAGAAAAAACAGAAATTCATTAAAAGGAAGATTTAGGAATGATAATATAATAAACGCGGGTTGATTTTTCTACTCAGTCCCACATAAGAAACAACTTATGTACATTTTTTTTAGAAATTTAATAAAAATATTTGCTATTTTTTGCTACTAGAGATATTGAATATAAAGAAATTCAATCAAAATATTTACTACTTTTTGCATTACTGCTGAAAAATTAATACATTTCTCATACACGGTTACATATTTTTTTTCTCAATTTCAAACTCACAGAAATATGATAGTACATTCCTCATCCATTCCAAACAAAAATTAATAATAATAACATTTAATAATCAATAAGTGAGAGATGTAGGTAGATATGTAGATTAATAAGGTTAAATATTTAATTATTTAGTTGTTCAACTGTGTAAATTAATTAAAGTTAATTATGGTTCAACCAATATGGTCACCGTACAGACTAAATGAATGATATCGTACAAACTAAACGATCATCGTACAAACTAAAATATGATCTTATCCACAATAAATAATGATGGTTGGGTAAGTTCAGTTCTATTTAAAACATAAGTGTTCGTAGTTTCGATAAGCAATGATAGCACAAGATAAGTTGTTTTTGGAAAAACAAAGGGAGAGAAGAGAAAAAATAGTGTGGTCCATTGGGTAAGAAAAAAATCAAACAAAATAAAATATGTAATTCATGAATAACAAGCTGGCTCGAACTCCAAACAAGTTAGTTTCGTGCAAAAGTTTTCGAAGAGGAGACCAAGGTCCATTTTACAACTCTTGAAAATGGGAAAATTTAGTAAATAACTTCGCTTTAAACCTCATTATTCATATTAGGATTTGACATGTCTAAAAATGCCTTTCGTTTCTATGTAGGAACTTGAAAGTAAAGAGCCAAGCTTCGGATGACGAACTGAATGACAAACTTCATGATATTTGATTGGAATAAGAGACTCTCGAAGAGAAGGTACGCTGAAGAAAATTTTGCTAAAGACTAAAAATTAGCGATTCTTTACAACAACTTAATAAAGAGAGTGATATAGAAATATTAAAAGCAAACAAATTGTTTTATGAAGCACTTGAGAAGGGTGACATTGAAGCAATGAAAAACAAATGGGTTAAAAAGGACACTGTATGTTGTGTATTTCCTGGTTCCCTTGGGATATTTGGTTGTTGTCATTAGTTGCTGTCCTATAGCATTTTCTGACCTCAAATTATACACGATTTTACGAAAAAATTAGGATAGAGAACATTAAGGTTCATGCTAGAGGAAATATAGGTGTGTTACTTACAAAGAATTTTTAATATTACTTAGTAGACATGTAAAACAATTTGTAAATTGATTTGATTGAACTAGTTAAACCGACATTTCATTTATTTTTGTTGTTTATTGTGTGAGTAAGATAAAATTTTATTTTGTACGATGATTATTTATCCATTAACTTTTATTTTTAATATTAGTCAGTAGACATGTAAAATAATTTGTAACGAATATAATCAATATACTCTGTTAAATTGGATTGAACTAGTTAAACCGACATTTCATTTATTTCTGTTGTTTATTGTGTAAGTAAGATAAAATTTGATTTTGTACGATGATTATTTAAACAATATCTCAAATTTCAAAGTTAGTTGTGCCAAATCTGTTTGTACCCAAACTCCTTATAGTACCTTAGTATTGTTAATTGCAGTTTTTTGGTGTTTCCTCCTCCACACAAATTTACATGACTTAGTAATAGACAAATGTACTTCTCTCACTAATAATTAACAATTCTTTACAACAACTTAATAAAGATAGTGAGATAGAAATATTAAAAGCAAACAAACTGTTTTGTGAAGCACTAGAGAAGGGTGACATTGAAGCAATAGGAGTTGTTATTTACCAAGAATTTTTAATATTACTTAGTAGACATGTAAAACAATTTGTAACAAATATAATCGATATACTCTTTTAAATTGGATTGAACTAGTTAAACCGACATTTCATTTATTTTTGTTGTTTATTGGGTAAGATAAAATTTTATTTTGTACGATGATTATTTATTTTCTACCGTAATCATTATTATACTCTTTTAAATTGGATTGAACTAGTTAAACAATATCTGAAATTTCAAAGTTAGTTGTGCGTAATGGATGAGGAATGTATTAGCATGACTCAATTATCAAGTAAAAATGTAGAAAGTAGCAAATATTTTAATTAAATTTTTTTACATTTAATTTTTCAGTAACAAAAATTAACAAACATTTTTATGAATTTAAAAAAAAAAACAATTGTACGCGAGCTAGTCTGTAGACTCGCGCATCGACTGGTATGTAGGGCATGACAGAGAAATTAGCTCGCATGCATTACACATTACCAGCGCACATTGTCATACCTAATCCTCCACACTCCACTCTCTCACGCATGAGACCTCACTTTTTAATTTTGTTCTCTTCTCTCCCTCCCTGTTTAATGTTTAATGGTTATTTTATTTTTACTTTTTTAGTTAGGTGTTATCCCTCTCAAGCTCTACTTTTTTTCTTCTGTATATAAAGTGTTTGTGTAGCTTTCAAATATACACAATAATAATACTTTTGTGTCAATGTAGTCAAACTCGTAACTCGTACGAGGATCGAGAAGAAGCTAAAAGATCGTAACTCAAGATTTGTAACTCGAATCGTAAAAGTCACTAATATATGAAAAATAATATTCAATATATAACACAACTGAAAATAAGTTTCATAAATCCTAAATTGTTCTTACAAAAAACAACTAAGTTAACAAATATCTAACACAAATTAAGTATTAAAGGAAATCTTTCATATTAATTGAAGTATAATATAAACCACTGTCTTGGAGAAGAAAAAAATAGTATCGGGGATCGAGATGGAGAATGAGAGAGAAGAGAAAAGGAGAACACGAGAGCAGTGTCGTTCGCAACTGCTGGCAGTGCAATCACAATCGACAACAATGAAATTTTGCGGTGCAGTGCGTTACTTTGCTCTCTATGGTTTTATTTTTTATTTTTTTAGAGTTTTTTATTTTTTAGAGTTTCTTATTTGTTACTCTTCACTCATTGGACCGCGCCAGGTTAAAACATTTTAGGGTTTATTTTAGGTCAAACATTTTGTTGCGCTACAATACTAGGCGGCTCTGAGATGTCCTCCGAAGCAGATGCAGCGAGCTCCGCGGCGACGTGGTGCGCTCCACTTCGGCGCTGATCCACTGTTCGAGTCAACTCGTTTTTTGCGTCAAAATCATTGCATCATGCGTTTTTGCGAGTTTACTCGCGTTTTTAACTACATTGACTTTTGTTTTGATCATATCTTAACTCTCTAATATGATATTGTGAACCATATTTTTTTTTTCTCTTTCTTTCACTGCTTGGTCCAAGTGGTTGGTTAAGTAAGTGTGAAGGTTCATTTTCAAAGTCAAAGAGGAAAATCAAGATAAGGTAATAGTGATGATGCATTGCGAAAATTGAAAGAAATGAAAGGAAACCATTAAGATGGCCATGGCCGAATGCTAAATGGAAGAACATCACAATAACACAAAGGAAAATCGAATTATAACATGTATAGGAACACAAGAATAAAGTGACGTAATGAAAACGAAGGAAAAAGATAGAAGAAGAAAGCTTATGGTGTGAATTGAGAAGGGACACACCACTTTGGAGTATGGTTTCCTCCAAGATTAGGACCGCCACTTGAGAGCTCTCAAACCCACTCAAGATAAAATCTATTGCTAGAGCAAAACAATCATCACACAATTTGTGCAGAGTTTTTCTTCTTCTAAACATTAGAAATACAAGGAGTAAGACATCCTATTTATAGGAGATGGTGCCTTGAAAAACAATAAGTAAGGGTAAAATTGGAAACCTAAAAATGGGACGGCCTTAAGTATTGACTAAGGTCAATGGCACACCCTAGGCCACTTCTTATATAAATAGGTCAAAAACAAGCTAAAGTGATAAGTACACCTCCCCTGTTATGCTAAAGGAAACTTATTATACTGAAATTACAAATAGAGACACTAACTGATCGTGATACTCTGGGACAGGCTAGGTGCTAAGGCATTTAACCAAACAACTGAACATTTAACTTTATTAATCTACATACATTCCTCTCACTTATTGATTATTAAATATTATTACTATTATTATTTCTGATATGTAATACATTTTTAGAATTATTTTTAGATTATATGTTTATTCTATATTTTCCAAAATGATCTTAATTTGCAAATTGGATTGGAGTGGATGCGGAATGTACTAACATGTCTCTTTGTGAGTTTGAAATTTAGGAAGATGATACTGAAAAATAATATGTAGCAATGATTGAGGAATTGTACTAACATGCCTCAACTTTTCAGTAACAATACAAAAAGTAACAAACATTTTTTATTGAAATTCTAAAAAAAAAAACTGTACACGGGCTGGCCTACAGACCCGCGGGCTGACCCTTATGCGGGGCGGGACAGAGAAATCAACTCGCTTTCACTACGCGGAACGGACCAATCCGATATGCATTTTATGAACCAAACATAATATGGGCCTATGCGGGATGAGTCAACCCACATTGCAATCCCTAAGAAGATCCTATATAATGGGTATTTTACTTCTTAGTCTTTCTTTTATTAATAAGGTAATACATAGAAACACAAAGGCACCTTCTTTCTGCACCTCTACAAATTTCTTCCTGCACCCCATCATTTTTTGAGAAGACTGTTTTGCCTCCTTTAAAAAATGACTTCCAGATTATTCTTTCGAAATAATTCTGGAAAATCTTTTCCATAACACTTTTTATGAATTTCGGATTTATCAATCTGAAAATTAAAAAAAAAATGTGTTCCAAAATGATTTTATTGTCTTCCATATTTTCTATTCCAAAAATACCCTTTGCTTTTGGAACCTATATTATGGAAACACTTGTAAAGCGGTAATTTCAGTATTTTTGCATAATTGAGGGGTGCCGGAAGAAATTGACAAACACAAAAGATAAAGAGGCCCAATAATATGCATGATGCCCACAACACTAGTAAACAAAATGGTTTTTCCTATCTGCACTCCATATTTCGTAATTTTTGAGTGCATCTCATAATTGTTTAAAAATGAACATTTTACTCTTTGCAAAACTTATTTTTGATTTAACCATTCTATAAAAATCTTAAAGAATTACCTATTCTATAAAAATCTCAGACTAAGAAGCTTTCTATAATTTATAAAACAAAATTTTCAAAATAAACATTTGAAAACATAAATAATAAACCGTAGCTTTAAAAAAAAAATCCCCTTTTCTGTAGCATTATAATCCGTCTTTCTGATTTTGTCTCCATTGGAATCTTAATCTTGCTAGGAACCACTTTCAGATTCTCGCAGTTGCAAATCTTTTAAATAACTTTTTTACAACTGGTACGTGAGTGAAGTGAAGACTAATTCTATCTCCACCAGATCAATTATGATCGAGATGTTTTGAGTGGAGGTGGTGGTTGTACTGATAATGGTGTAAAGATGTTTTTAGATATTGATGTTTGGAAAGTACTTATGGATATAAATATAAATATTTAGTATAAATTTTGAATATTTGTATTTGAAGAGTGAAAAATGGTCTTTTAATCTCGGCTTCCGAAAATTATTGTTTAATGTCTTGAGAAGATTATAGACTGTGAATCACTTACCTGTAAGTAGATCAAAAAATGTATCATGTGTTGCGAATTATGTAACAAATACGGATATGAGCACAGATACGGAATACGTATAATTTTTAAAATGTAGATATGAAAATACGTATAATCTCTAAAATCTCTAAAATGTAGGATATGAAAACACTAATCTATATATTATATAATTTTGAATTATATAAATTGAAAATAAATATTTATGTGTAAAAGTATGTTTGAGATTCTTTTGGAAGTATGAAGATATTTTTCATGACGGGTTCAAAAGAATTTGTCTCTTATTTTTATAATCATAATAAAAATTTATACAATAAATTTAAATTTTTAAAAAATTATTGTATTTATACATTTTAAAATTGTGTTAGAACCATGCTAGAATTTTTGAAAACTCAACAAATATTTTTTGAATTGAACACTTCACTAATAAGTGTTCTACGAGTGTCAATACATGTGTCCGACACGGATAAATATATCCAACATGGATACTCCAGGTAAGAGAAGTGTTTGAGAATATTAAGAATATTAAGGACAAAATAGTCAATTTCTTACATGTGTCTGTCCAGTGAATCGTGAAGGAATGAATTCTGGATAAGGATCTGTACCTACACCAGAAGAGAAGGCCCACAATCAAAGGCCCACACACAAAAGGGGAAGAAGTGAAAGTTCACACTTTCTGAATTATAATATATATATATATATATATATATATATGTAAGTTTAAAAAAAATAAAAAAAAAATAAAATCTGGTTTTGTCGCCGCCGTGTTCCACTCCCACCACAGAGTCTCACGCACCAACCAACCACCGTAACCGATTTCTCCGTCACTCATTCACTCATTCACTCACTCACTGTTTGACTGCAGTAAGATAAGATAGGAAGATGTTTAGGGATGTGTCGAGCTGCAACACCTACAACTACGGCGACGCTCTGTATTGGGACGCGCGCTACATCCAAGAGGGTGGTTCCTTCGATTGGTACCAGCGTTATTCTGCTCTCAGACCTTTCGTGCGCAATTTCATCCCTTTTTCTTCCAGGATTCTCATGGTTGGTTGCGGCAATGCTGGTAACGCTTTCCCCTTTCTCTTTCTTCGCTTTGCTCTCGCACCATCACCATCATTCCGTTTCAATTCCTCTTTCCTTCTCTGCTGTAACTCCACCAACTCTACTTTTACTTTAGGGTTTTTCTCTTTTGAGAATTGCAATCTCTGGATCTTATTTTCTCAATTAAAAATTTATTTCCCGCTTCTCTGAATGGAGAACAAATGCTGGATTACATTTTTGTTTTTAACTCATGAAGTTTAAATCTGATGGAGAAGAGGAGAAGTAGGGATTTCCTTAGCAATTAGCTTGTGGAGGATGAATCTTGTTTGTTAGTAACCATGAAATGGCTTAGGTTGGAGATGAAAGCTGCAGTATAATTTGTATAGTTGATGGATTAAGCTACTTTGCATGCTGTAAATGTGTTGCTGTTGTGTAACAAGAGTCACTGCTTGGTGCTTTGTTTAAGATATTTATGGAAGAAAATAACTTCCCTGAAAAAAAGAGAGTTTTTACAGTGTGGGAGTTACAAAGTAGTTTAGGCAATTGTGCTAAAGCAATGAGCATAGCGGTGGTAGATTCAGTTTTCATTCTTATTCTCTGTTACTCGTTTATGTATTTGTTCCGAAAAGTCCTCTTCCGAGGCTTTTATTTTGGGGATTTGGAGGGACTATTTTTGGGATTTCAATTTTGAAAAGGGAAATCTAAAGCTATAATAGTAGTGAAAAATGACAAATTTGACTAGTTGAATTTTGAAGATGATTCTGGGAAATTTGTATCTGATTTTTTTTGTAGTATTTTACTTATATTTTGTTGAAGACACACCTGGCATTTTATTGTTAATTATGAAAGTCATTAACTTTGAATATTTTGTCTTTTTTAAAAATTTATATGCATATATTAGACATGATGTAAACTATGACTGCCTTGTTGGGTAGCTTTGTAGGTGGTTTCTAAGGTTTGTTAGGAGCTTTTGAGTTGTTAGTTGGAGGTTTTTTTTGGGAGATCAAGGTTTGTTTTTCTGTATAAGGGTTAACCACACACTCGTATTTATTTATTCTTTATTGCAGGTAAAAAAACCACTATGTGCCCATAAAAAAAAGATGCAAACTTTAAAAGAAATCCAAAACAATGGCTATCATGCTATTCACTTGTTGCTATAGTAATTTTGGGACATATCTTTAAACATTGCTAGAAACAAGTTATTGATTAATTGAATTTGAGCTATTCATAGGCTTATCTGGGTATCTTGTCATATTTTGCAGTTATGTCCGAGGATATGGTGAAAGATGGTTATGAGCACATCACAAATATTGATATTTCATCGGTTGCGATTGAGATGATGAGAAGAAAATATGAGTGCATCCCCCAGCTAAAATGTATCTAATTGATAACATTGTTTTGTTTATTTGTATAGTATGTTACTTTTTAAGCCCTAAACTCCTTACGTACGCTTCCTCCATGAATCTCAATAGACCTGCAGATGGATGTCAGGGATATGAGCCTTTTTCCAGATGAATCTTTTGATGGAGTTATTGATAAAGGTATCCATAACTAAATTAAATGCAAATTTTGTCAAAATTAATGAAATCGTTTTGTAATTCATATGCTGATGCTACTTTGTTGATGGTTGATCTAGGAACTCTCGATTCATTGATGGTATGTTGCTTCCCTGATAGTTCTCGAATTTTACACATATTTTCTCTTCATTTCCTAATCCTCGAATTTGCTTATTTGTACTTCAGTGTGGTTCTGATGCTCCAATTAGTGCTTCTCAGATGCTTGCAGAAGTGTGTAGGTTGTATAGACTTTAATGAGAATAAATTTCTTGAGATTTGAACACAGAAGCTTTTTATACTCAAAATTCTCACTGATTATGCCTTTTTTCTTCTTTGCAGACTTCTAAAACCTGGAGGAACTTATATTTTGGTAATTTTATTTTATATTTATAAATTATAATAGCAGCCTGTCTATCATGAAGGGGTTTTCATGAGCTAATTAAGAGTTTTACTTATCCTCTTGAATTGAATTTCAATTTTTTAAACAAATTTTCAATAGTTAAAAAGAATCAAGTATCATACTATGAATTATTTACTGTAATATAATATAAAACTTGTTGTTCAATAATTATTATTATGAACTTAAATGATAATACAGTAATATATTAAAAAATATTTATTATAAATTTTATGCATATAAAAATAATTTATCCTTTGTTTTTATTATATAGGCTAAAATATTAGTTTATCAGTGTGGTATTATAATTTTTGCAATTTTGGAGAGTATAACTAATTTTTGAATGGTCACTTTGTTTCAGATCACATATGGCGATCCAACAGTAAGGATGCCTCATCTAACCAGACCCGTGTTCAATTGGAAAATTACGTTGTATAATATCCGTAAGTTTGTTTATTCCTTTTCATCTTTTCTTGAGATAGAAAAAAAAAAGTTTTCTTCACCACTAAATGTGGATTAATTGTTCTTTTATTCTTAATTTTGTTCTTCACATTGGATAATGTAAGGCCAAAAGAGGATTAGAAGAAGTTTTCTTTATTGTTCTTATCTGGATAATGAGCAAAGCTATGTGAAACTTAAATATTTTAGCGAGATTGAGGATCTTTGTCTTGTCTTATGTCAAATCTTGAATGCTGGAGGGGGAGAGCTTATTAGATGAAAAAAATGATTTCATATAGTATTTTAGATTTTATCAATTATAACCGTTGATAAAATTTAAAATATTATATGAGATCATTTTTATCATCTAATAGAGTTAATACTATGCTTGTCCAATAAACTGATTACGATTTCACTACTCTGCTAGTAGGAATGACATTTAACAACATCATCCGTATAAGAGCAGTTTATGGATTATTAATAGTATTGAACATGGAAAGAATAAACGAAATCGATGGTATGTTATGATTTAAGCAATGTTTTATCCAGGTGCCGAATGTAGTTTGAAAATTAAATTATTCATAAATAACACAATCAACTTGTTACAGAAGTTCATTTCTTACCTAAGATTATGTTAATTCTTCTGTGAAAAGTTATACTCATGAATTTAACAACATCATCTGTTTTATCAGTTGTAACCATTTTATCAGTTGTAACCGTTTTATTAGTTGTAACCGTTTTATCAGTTACAACTGATAGAACAAATACAAGATACAACTGATAGAACAGATACAAGATGCAACTGATAGAACAGATAACAGATAACAACTGATAGAACAGGTAACAACTGATAGAACATGTAGCAACTGATAGAACAGATACATCTAGAAAGGTAGTTATAACTCTAAAATATTATATGAGATCTTTTTATCATCTAATAGAATTATAACTTGCTGAAGTTGTTGTGGTGGATCTGTAATTCAGTGTTCTTCTCATGCATATGGTCTCTAATCCCTTGCAGCAAGACCTGGATTTCAAAAGCCCGAAAGTAGTACACCATCGAGAAAATCATTCTTGGAGCCCATCCCTCTTTCAGAAAAGGGATTGCTTCCAACAGATTTCGTTTTGGAAGATCCAGATTCTCACTATATATATGTTTGTAAAAAGATAAATGACACAGAGATAGACACTATACCTGCATACCGATTGACAGCTGATGTTTTATAGTGCTGACATACTTTTATGATGTTCCACTTGGATAAGTTACCACCATCCATGTGTTTGTTGTTTGTAACAGCATTTTATTCTCATAAATTAGAGTAATGAAGTTAGCTTGTAGAGATGATTGATATTATTTCAAATCTGTGAAGAAATCAGACAAATTGACTGATTAATGGATTGTTTTGCCTGGGATTTTGTCAAGATGAATGGATTGTATGTTGTAACTAGCTACATGGCGTAGCTTGAATTCTACTGTCATATGTTCCATGGAAGATTGAGGATTTGTGGTAGCAAAATGGTTTCGGAAAGAATGTGCATGTGTGTTATGATGAGTTAGTATGAGGGATAGTGGATGAGTAATTGGATATAGGTATAGGACACCTACACTCATACCATATTTGTAGATTGGACATTGATATTCGCATAACACATTATAAAAATAAAGAATAAAAATCATTTTGAACTATGAAAAACATTTTTTTATTAAAAAATGTAAAATATATTTATATACATAAAATTTTATTGTTAATTAATAATTATATAATATATAAATTCGTGTTTTTATGTTTTATATTTTAGAAATAACACGTATTTTTGTGTATCAGTATTTGTGTCTTCGTGTTTAATAATTATATAATCCATATTTTTTGAATTCTATAATTTGTGTAAATTAAAGAAAATATTATTACAAAATTTGGTCAGTGAAAATATATTTTTATTCTATAATTTAAAATGTATTTTTTAAATCTGAAGGGTATTTATGGACTGGAAATACCTTGCAGATTTCACATTTTCTAAGGATAAAATAGTCATTTTGTCTAACCTATGGGGTGCCAGAAAAAGCTAGAGAGGTGCAGAAAGAATGTGAAAGGTTAAAAATGAATCAGAATAAGAAGTCTAACACAGCCCAAACCGATATCTTTCACGTTTCAAATTTCAATCGCTTTCAGGATCAAAAAAAAGCGAAGTGCTTTGACGGTTTTTGATATTTTTTTTTCCTATTAGGAAACAAATAGAATGTTGATTAAGTAATGTCTTAAATTTACGTTTTGTGAATAAAAAATGCATGGTTAAGATAAGAGAATCATCTTAAGGTGATCAATTAAATATATACTAAAAATGTGTTGGCTCATGTTAGTGAAAGATTTGAAAATCTACTTGATAAGCAAGTGATAAGCTATTATTTTTGCCTTTTTCAAATACCAAATTGATAATATAGTTTTCTTAAAATGTAAAATGCTTGAGATTTTTTCAGGAATAATATTAAATTAATTAATTAGAGGAGAGTTTTTATTTTTAAATAGTAAGAATGATAATTATGACTCATTAAAATATTTCATATGTTAGACAATAAATATACATAAAGAAAGACAAACACATACATTTATCTTCTTTCTTATGTTAACATTCACTTAAAGTTTCACATTTAAATTTCAATGAACTCAATTCGAGATATCATATCGACAACTAGAGATAAAAACATTTCATAATGTATAAATAAGTACAAACCTCACTTTATAAATTAGTTTTATAAGTTAAATTAAACTTAAAGTCGATTTTTTAAAATATAATTTTAAAACTTCTAATACATTTTCTCTTTTAACATGGATTAAGAGATTCTTATAACCATATTTCTAAACCTGCTTTTACATAGATATAGATGTGTGAAAAAAAATCACTTTAATAAAATATGACATGATATATTTTTACCATTTTATTTTATGTTCTAACTTATTAAAACACCAAACTAACATGATAACGAAATCACTTTGAGAAAATTTCCTTTTTTTTGTTAATAACTTAAAAAAGAGGTTAGATATTTTCAAATGTTAGAAGTACTTTGTTTATTTCTCAAACTAACTTTAAAAATTTAATCCTGTGTTGACATTTTCATCAACAACATTATCTTTTAAATTTAATATAAATTATGAAAAAAATATTTTAATCAGTAAAACAAGAACCAATGCAAAAAAACATAACACAAATACAACAGTAAATTTATGATTTTGTTTTCATTTTAATAGCTCTCACTCAAAATTAAACTACAACATAAATAATATCACACTGTTCTTTTCCTTGAACCCTAATTGAGTTTCTGATTTCTCATACTTATTAATATAATACACAAGAAAATCATGAAATAAAAATCATTTTTTAGAGACCAAAATAATTAGTTACAATAGTAACTAAATTAGAGAGATTTTAAAAACTAAATAAAAATTTAGTTTTTAAATTAGTTTCTATTATTGTTAAATAGTTTTTAAATTGATATCTAATTAGCAACCAAGGTTTTAGAAACCAAATTTAAAAACTAAATAATTGGTAGTTAAAACATTGGTTGCTAATTAGATACCAATTTAGAAACTATTTAATAATAATAGAACCTAATTTAGAAACCAAATTTTTATTTAGTTTCTAAAATAGTCTCTAATTTAATTACTATTGCAACTAATTATTTTGGTATCTAAAAATTGGTTTCATGATTTTCTTGATTTTCACAATTTAATTACTACTCTATCATTAATAGAAAAAAAGTGTACAATTCAAATTATGAATTACATTGAAACACTACGAGTCTCTTGTTTTTAGTAAAGAATGATTTGTCTTTATCCCATTAATGTCGTTTTCTCATTAATAAATCTTGGTTAGGTATATTATTATCATGGAATATTTCTTAATAAACAAAACAACGTAAAGAACACACAAAAAAAGTGTCCCATTGAAAGTGATTGCTCATAATTAATTTGAACCATTATTTTCTTCAACCCTACTACAAGCTTCAAATTAATGGACACAAAATTTCGATGCTGTGTTAAACCTTTATCTGAAGCAATTTGGGATCAAATTTTGAGAGTGATTCATAAGAAACGAATCTACGTAATTAGTAAAGAGGACTTTTATGGTTTCTTTACCTTTTCTTATTTGAAAGCGTTTATTAGTTCAAATAAAGATATTGGAATTCCAAGAAATGACAGTGAATTATCAGAAAGAAAATATTACTTATTTATAGTGTTATTTAGAATTGAGATAAAGAATATATACTCTTTTCTTCTTCAATTTATAAAATATTTTTTAAAATAAAAAAATATCAATTTTTAAAACAAATAATATCTCAAATACAATGATAGTTCTATCTCTTAAACTTTGAGTTTCAAACATTATTTTTTGTACAATTACATGTTAAAATACATCAGTTTTTCATTTATAACAGTGATTTAATAATATAATTTTAAAATTACTTTTCATTTTAAATAAAATAACTTATTTCTCCTTTATGATGAGTGAACATTGGAAAAGAAACTATCTAATGAGTTTAAATACAATAAAGAAATGCCTTAGTTTTGTGCTTTTGTATATTTATATATAACAAAGTGAAAGATGAGAAGAAAAAGCAGAGAGATACAATGATTGAGGTGACAGAGTAATAAATAAATAATATAATAAAAAATGTTAAATTAACAGTACTTTTTTTATAAATTTAAGAAACATAGAGCTGCATGTGCTTTTATGTCCATATCTATTTTAATATAATTGATCAGTCACTGGTACAAGATTTTAGTAATCTGTCTGAAGTTTTAAGTTTAAACTTTAAAAGCATAAAATTTTGTAGATAAAAACATATTTTTATATAATAAATTAGAATAATACATAACTTAAAAAAAATAATCTTTGTACGTAAATATTCTTGAATGTATTGGAACTGAGAGAACTGTTATCTTCCTGCTCAGTCGGTCGGTCATCTTTTATTTTTTTTTATTCGTTGAATGACTTTTTTCCCTCCTTTTGTTATTTCCTTCGTAAAATTTCGGTCTTGATGATATCTGTAAAATGTACTCTGACGTTCAAATGAGATATTGGTATTCGATGCAATTAATCGTGATGATAACGTACATTTTATAGGGTTTAGGGTTGTGAAACGCTCAAATGAGATATTGATATTCGATGCAATTAATCGTGATGATAATGTACATTTTTTCAAAAGTTTTTTATCATAATTAAAAAGTGTATTATCTCATTCTTAATCACTATATAACTTTATGTTTGATTTAATAAATCTGAAAGTGAAGAAACCTCTATTTATCATTAGGTACCGACCAAAACAGGTTCTTTTTAATTGGATGTGAATGATATTTAAATTCCAAAGGCCCCTAATTCCAATCTCCATTAAATCCAATTGTTTGTTTTTGAAGAAATTTGGTTGTCATGTGCTAAATTGGAGTAAAGAAATGAACCTTATCTGTGTTTTATTTTAATGGGGTTTAGTTGGCATGTGCATCACTTATGATTCACCAATTTGAATCTGTGTCTTTTCTATTCCCATTTTCATAATTTACACAAATCATGTCAAGCAAATCAGTATTATGAGACCCTTAAAAAAGTCAATAAATGGGCACAATTATTATCCTAACCCTAAATTTAATAAAGTGATTCCAAAGTTGAATAGTTATCATTAGATACCAGAAAAGGGTTAACACATTTTAATTTCTTCCTTTTGTCACTTTTGTTTCCTTTTTGACATTCTCTTGCAATAACCCAATTCTTCTCCTTGCCAAATTAACCCATAATTAGCCTTAGGGAACATACCAACATAATAATACTGATAAGAATCTTCCACTCATCAAAGTTAATCTTCTTTAGTAAAATATTTATGCAGGTAATTTTAGTGGAGTCACTAAAAAGTTATTAAATAAAATTATTTAATTAAATTAGAGATTATTTTAGAGATTAAAAAAATTATAAGTATCTAAATTAGTTTTAATTATTAATAAATAATTTTTTAAATTAATATTTAATCAATTATTAGTGTTTTAACTAACAAATTTAGAATCTAAATAATTAATATCTAAAACTTAAGTATCTAATTAGATACCAATTTAGGAACTAGTAGTAGTGTGTTATAATTTTCATTATCTAGTATAATAATTAAAATAGTTAATCAATTGTTTATTTTCAATTTTTAATTAAATAATATAATGAGCTTTAAAGTAAAAATGGAACATATGCATATAATCATATGACTATATTTTATTTTTTACTTTACTAGTAAATAGTTTAAATCTTAAGTGAATTGTTATTGTTTTATTTAATTTTTACTTTTATTTTCTTTTATTATTACATCTAATTTTTAATTTTATTTCTTATTTATTGTAGATCTACTTGCAAGAATGATGTCAATCGATTTAATTTACTAATATGATAATGAATGTAATATTATAATTTTTTATCATTATTATTTTTTCAAGTACCAATTTAGAAACTAGTAGTAGTGTGTTATAATTTTCATTCTCTAGTTTGCTTGTGCCACTGAAATAAAATTGTACTCCTAAGATCCAATCATGTGGCCTAACACAATTGGTGGCTAAGGAGAAGGAACCTCTGAAGGTTCAGTTTGGCCCACATGCTAATCATATCAATTTTGGGGTGCTCAATCTTACCCTCAACCCCTCTTTTGCTTCTTGCAACTTCAAAAATCTAAAGCACTTATTCTTCCAAGTTCAACATGATATTATAGTGACATGGTGACACAAAACAACTAGCTTCTTTTTGGCTTATTATAAGCCCATACCATTCTCAAACTCCCTATATATTTCCCACACTTCTCACTGATTCTCCACAGAAAGACACAATGGGCAAACCAAGCACCCCCAGTGTCCTTCTTCTATCCCTTCTCACTCTTTCACTCTTTGTGGCTGAAACCTCTGCAAATAGGCAACTTCAAGCTCTTAACAAACTGCAAAAGTCCAAGTTTTTGAGAGAAAATTCAGAAAGTGGTAGGAGTGAGTTTGAGGTTGAGGAGGTTGTTGTTGATGGCATTGTTGATTCTCAAGAGGGTCTGAAAGAGAAAGATAGAATTGGAAGGCTTCCAGGGCAACCCCAAGTGAGTTTTTCTCAGTATGGAGGGTATGTGACTGTGGATAAAAGTGCTGGTCGTGCCTTCTATTATTACTTTGTTGAAGCTCAACGTTCTAAACATACACTCCCTCTTCTTCTTTGGCTCAATGGAGGTAAGCAACACCAATCTTAGATCTGATTCTTTGTTGCTCACTAGTTTTCACTCATGAAGTGTGTTATGCACTCAAACATGAAAGCTCTGTTAATTTTGTATGTTACACCCTTTAGTCTAAGGTATCAAGGAAGCTTAGACACACTTATTAAATGATGTTCTGTCTGACAGACACACATCGGACACTGACACTGATACGTGTATGACATGTGTTTTTGAAGTGTCTAATTCAAAAAGTACTTTTTAATCTTTGATAATTTTAACACAGTTTCAACACAACTTAAAAAAAAACAAATACAACTTAAAAAAAAAACAAATACAGTAATTTTTTAAAAACACAAATTTATTGTATAAGTTTTTATCATGATTATAAAAATAAAGAACTAATTATTTTAAATCAACTATCAAAATTATATTTATTCACGCAAATCTTAATAGTCAATTTATATAATTTATAATAATATGATATATAAATTCGTATATTTGTGTCTTACATTTTAAAAATTACACATGTAAAAATAATGTTTATTTCGTGTTCGTGTGAATGTTAAATAGAGTATAAGTGTGTGTGAGTGATTGTGTATACAAGCATGCACATGTAAATGTCTTTCTGCCTCCAATTCATGCTATTTTAAGGAACACATCAGTTTGCATTCAAACAAAAAATGCCAAACAAAATTCAGAAGAATCTGGTTTAAGATGCTTGCTAAATTCATCCTACAAAAACTTTTCCCTCCATCACTCCCTTTTTTCTTTGCAATGAGTGTTTTCTGTGCCTTTCTTGTCAACAAATTATTGATTTTATTGAAAGTGATGTATATGAGTCAATTAAGATGACTATACCAATTGCTCCAAATGTGCCAGCAACCCTACATCAAAATACTTATAACCACACACAATATAAAAACTTCATTATTTGGAAGTTACTTTGAGCCCACTTAATTTAAGATCACGTGAACTCATTCAACAAAACATCAATATCCTTCATCACTATATATCTATATTTATAGTAGTAGTCCAAACCAAACCGAATAACAGGTAACACAATAACAGATAACACGATAGATACACATTATAAATTTGTATTAAAATTTAATTTTATAAAACTGACTTATCAAATAAAATTTACAGTCTCTCTCTTATATGTAGGACATATTCTATTATATAGTAGGACATATTTTTATCAGTCTCTCTTATATGTAGGAGATATTCTATTATATACTAGGACATATTTTTATCTTTATACCATGAAATGATTTTATCTATAGTCGATACTTTAAAGTTATCTAAAATTATCTTTTAAATGAAATTATCATAGTTAATTGTTTTACACGACTCCTATGTTCTTTACAATTAGATGAATTGTTATGTAAACATTAATTAGGTTATTGAACTGTTTAAATCAATGTGCCGACAAAAATTATTGTTAATGAACAGTTCGTGGAGAGAGAGAGAGATCTGAACTGTCATAATTATTCTATTCACTAATTATATCATTCTGATAATAAATGGTTAATATTTCTCAGTGATGATCCATCATAAACAAGTGGATTCCTTGATACAAGCTATTCAAATCCCATAATTCAAGCTTCTAGACGATTTTTGCATTTATTGTAACCATATTAAAAACTAGCCCTACAATGATTTTTTTAGTAACATAAATATTTATTGGCTTTAAGTATAAACTAACTTAACTAGTTAAATATTTATTTATTTTCTCATTAGAAAAATGCCAAAAAAATATTTGTTTTTCCGAAAAACTAAATTTTGAATATAAGTCAAATCCTGTTTTTGATACGAAATTTAAAATGGTAATTTCCACTTAAAAAGTATAATACCAATTTATACAAGTTAAACTATGAATAAAGTTAATTTGATACAGTAAATAATAAAAACAATTATTTAATAATTATTTTTTTAGAGTAAAATGTTATATTATATTAAAATAATAACTCATTTAAGTGTGAAGTGAGTGTAATCCATAAATATATTACTCTTAAATTATTATTATTATATATATATATATATATATTATTGTTTTTAGAACCCATTTGCTTGTTTAGATGGTGGGGTAACATCATGCTATTTTTTTTATGTGCTGATAACAAAATTAAAAAAAAAATGCTTTTTTGTATGTACAACAAGCATGAGTATAAAGAAGCCAATAAGAAAATAAATTAGCCTAATTGCATATTATTTTGGTTTAATTCTTTATGATTGAACTTTTCAGGTCCTGGATGTTCATCTCTTGCCTATGGAGCAATGCAGGAACTTGGACCCTTTAGAGTAAACAGTGATGGCAAAACACTACACACAAATGTGTTTTCATGGAACAGAGGTATACCAAAATCAAACTTCTCTTCAAGAGTGTAACATAAAGTGATGGTTATTATGAAGTTAACTTTAAGTCTAACACAACCTCATAAATCAGTTTAAAATGAGATTTATACCCACTTATCACTTATCACTTATCACTTGTGTACTATGAAATGTTCTAATATCTAAAAGTTTATTTTACGTCATAATAATTTATCTCACTTGTGGCTTAATTGGATTTTGAAGTTGCCAATGTTTTGTTCCTGGAGTCACCTACTGGAGTAGGGTTTTCCTATTCAAACAAATCAACAGATTATGACACCAATGGAGATAGGAAAACAGCTGCAGATAATTATTTGTTCTTGGTGAATTGGTTGGAGAGATTTCCAGAGTATAAAAACAGAGATTTCTTCATTGCTGGAGAGAGCTATGCTGGCCATTATGTGCCTCAACTTGCACATACCATTCTTTATCATAACAAAAGACCAAATAAAGCAATCATCAACTTCAAAGGAATCTTGGTATATGCATTATTCCTCCCTTTTGTTTTTCAAATGCAAATAGTTGTTAATTGACCTGTGTGTTAATTAGGTCTAGAATATAATTGATGAGTCCTATATCTCACTTTAGTCATAGTTTTGTTGAATAGCCTTTTTCTAAATTCTTGTTACTTTCATGATGGTGAAGAAGGGTTTGGGATTAGTTGGGTTCAAAAGGTACTTTGGGTCTGGACCAACCCACTTCTCCTTGGTGGGTTTAAGTTTATGACTCCTGAATGGATTGAAACTATTGAAACCACTCTAAATAGTTGGTATAATGATGAATTTAGAAATAAATATATAAAATATAAGTTTGAATATTAAAATAATAGTTATAATGGAATTGTATAAAAAATTTAAGTTGTGAATGTATCATTATCCATTAAATTTATATTGCATACTTTTTTAAGATAATGTTATCTCAATCAAGAATCCCATAATTAATTTATAAAGTTTATTCTTAGTGGAGTGAGGAGAAGATATGATTAGTGGTCCCTTAAGGCCTGACTCAGGATGGGTGGTGGTGACACTTTGTGGATTGGTCACTCAGGGCAGAGCCATTATTTGGTTCACTATGCCACCATAGCTACCATTTCTTGAAAAATGAAATATATACAATCTTAAAGTCACATAAAAAAAAGTAAAGATAAAAAATTACATTTGTGGTATCATAGCTGAGTTGGGTCTGAATAATTTTTAGACTCATGCCAATAGGAATAAAGTAGATATAAGAACAAAATAATACATGATGATTTCTTGAGAAAACTATGATATGTTATTATGTTTGTTGAGAAATTGTTATTAGAATAATAGAAGAAGGCTAACATATAAGTGTTTTTTGACATTTACAGATTGGGAATGCAGTGATAAACCAAGAAACTGACTCTCAAGGACTGTATGATTATCTTGCTACCCATGCAATCATCTCAGATAAAGCAGCTTTTGTCAATAATGCTTGCGAGTCCTCACCAAAGATTCAGAAAAGTGAGTGCGAAGCAGCAGAAGAAGAAGTTGAGAATAATATTGAATACATTGATTTATACAATATTTATGCTCCAATCTGCAATAGTACCGAACTCACACCCCGCCCAAAACAATATTCTGTAAGAATTCAATTTCACTCTTTTTTTCTTTCAAGAAATAGCATCGTTAAGATCAATTATCGTCGTATTCGAGGTATTGTCCACTTTGAAAGTTTGTGTTCTGTGATGGTTTTGTCCTTAAAAGACATTTTGACGGGTTGAGGGAAGAGAGAGTATATAAACCGTTATTGGCGTTGACTCTTCAGCGATGTGAAACTATATTGATGGTACCGGAACAAACCCCACAGTCGATATCTAAGGGGAGTGGATTCCCCCTAGTTGAAGGGCTTGGGACACATTTTCATTTCCACAAACAACGCCAATATAGTCCAACATCGCTCAGCTCAAGAGTCAAGGCTAAAAACAGTTTATATACTCATCCTCCCTCAACCAACCAAAGTACTTTTTAAGGACAAAATCGTGACGGAGCATTAACTTCCAAAGCAGACAATACCTCAAATACAATAATTGACACTAGTGATATTATCTCTTGGATTTGAGGTTGGAACATGATGCATGAAGTTCACTATAATAGATTCCATTTGTATTTGCAGATTGTGACTGATCCATGTAGCGAATATTATGTGCAAGCATATATGAATAGAAAAGATGTTCAAGAGGCTCTCCATGCCAATGTCACCAATCTCAAATATGACTGGGAACCCTGCAGCGACGTCATTACTAAGTGGGTAGATGGTGCTTCCACAGTTCTTCCAATTTTACACGAACTACTCAACAATAGCCTCAGGGTTTGGATTTTCAGGTAAGATCTTCATGCACCCTTCACATAGTTTTTCTTAAAACTTGCAATTAACTAATCCTATATCTTCTAGTAACTAATTTTCCATGTTGGTACAGTGGTGACACAGATGGAAGGGTTCCCATCACTTCAACCAAGTATTCCATTAAGAAGATGGAGCTTCCCGTTAAAACTGTTTGGCACCCTTGGTTTTCTCATGGAGAGGTAATATAGAAAGAGTTAGTTACACACCCATAATATTTATTAAGAAGTGAATTTTCATTCTTATAAAATCGATTTATATGATAAGATTTTGTATCCAATTATTTGTTGTCGATGTGTAATTTTCTACACATGTTCTCACATCGAGACTGCAACTCATGTGTTAGTCTATGAATTCATCCTAAATCGGGATCTTTTGACTCAACTTTATCTGAGATTTGCTTAGGGAGCAACTCCATTTTTCACCTTGAATTCGTCAAAATGTGAAGAATTTCTTACTTTTCATGAAAGATTAGATCCACTAACTGGAAGTTTATGGCTGACTAATATTATACACCATCATCTAGTTATTGTAATTCTTTTCTTGATAGTGAGTCACATGTATATGACCAACTAGGTTGGTCATACTATAAAAGACATTTTAGAGACACATAAAGAATCCATTTACAGGCCATGGTCATAAAAGTCTATAAAAGATCCTACCCAACGTCATGACATGCTGAATTGATAAACCCAATATACTATTGATAGAATATATTCTAAATATTTATGATACCATATTAAAAAGTAAACTTTAAACTTAACTCAACTTTACAAAATCGATTTTATCTTTTTTTAATCCGTCTAAACGCATTAGAGCTAATGACTCGTATTGCATTGAAAGAATAATGATGAAGCGTGGTAGCTGCTTTAATATTTTTAATCATACTTTCATATCATAAGAAAGCATTTTGAAAAGAACTCTGGTGTGACACAGGTTGGTGGCTATGCAGAAGTATACAAGGGAGGCTTAACATTAGCCACAGTGAGGGAAGCAGGGCATCAAGTGCCAAGTTACCAACCCGCAAGGGCCCTAACTTTGATCAAATATTTCTTAGACGGCACTCCTCTTCCAGGTCCTCCCAAAAGAAAGGCCTAGTTTATTGGAATTCCATTGTAGCAATGTTTAATTTGAAGGGAAATAAATTCAATTATAGTTGGGTTTCTTGGAGTCTATTTTTGTTGGCAATCTTTCATTGGTGAGAATCTTGTAAGGTTGTAAATATCATTATGAGTTCAAGGCAAAAGTTGAACATGGCAGGATGTAAATGGTGCAACCTCTCCATCCTTCAAACTTCATTGCACTAAAAGAAAAAGAAAGTGTATTTATTTCAGCATGTGATAAATGAAAAGACTACACTAGTCAACTTTGTGAAGAGATTATACGACTATTGCTAGGATTCTTCTGAGATTAGATACGAAATCTGAAAGATAATCTCATATTCGAAAAAAGGCTAATTGTGTAATCCAGAAACTAATTGTGTATCTGAAAAAAGGCTTCCGAATTACATAATCCAGAAGCTAATTACGAATTTGAAAAAAAAAACTTTTGAATTACGTAATCCAAAATACTACAGAAGGTTGGAATACCAAAAATTTATGGAGGTGAGAGAAGAACATATGAAGGTGCAAGAAGAAACAGTCAAAGTCTCACTTAAATTTCAAATAATAAAAAAAGAGATAGAGCAAAGTAAAATTTAAAAAACAAAGATGAAACAAACATGATGTTGATGTATAGCCTCCACCCTTACAGCCAAAAGCTGGTGAATAACATAATAGTCATCATAATGGTGTTGTAAAATAAGAAAATCACAATGGTTAGCAACGTGTTAAGAAATTACCGACTGTTAAAGGCATAATAAACTCGAATTGCTGGCATTGATGAATATACAGTTACTACATGAAATCAGTTTTGTACATTTTAACAAGGTTTGGCAGTATGGTGTACTAAAACCTTAGGTAAAAAAATCATAGAAATTGCAGATTAGTTAGTTTATGTACAATTGAGTGATTGTTAAATTTCAACACAGTCGTCATCCTCATCTTCCATCTCCCTGTCCCAATCCAATGACAACGAGGTGGCTGATTTCATCAACTCTGTGAGCCCAGTGAGATCCTCTAGGTAAGTAGGATGATTAATTGCTTGAAGTATGAACTCCATTCCTTTGTTTCGATATTCTGATACAACCTGAATTGAATGGTTGCAATTTAATAAAAGAAAATGATAGTTTAACAACTCATGGAGGTGTATACAACCCTTGATGTGATGAGTTTAGAAATAAATATATATAATAAAGGATAAAATGTTGATGATGTCATACAACATACCCTCACAAACATCCATTAAACTTTGAAGCATGCACCTATCCAAATGAGAGGACAACAAGCACTAGTACTATACTAGTAATCATGTTCCAGCATATTGATCATTTGAGAGTTTGTCAGTTAAATTACACAAAATATTTCAATAATTGGAACTAATAATTTTGATGATTACAATCTCAAATCCACCCTCCATTTGTCTAATTCCCTTTTCCATTTCCATATTCCACTTTTTCCTCTATGTAACTTTGCACTGATTGAATCTGACTAATGCTAATGGTTTTAAACTAAACCAGCTATTAAGCTTGAAGAAATTTGAGAAAAGACCTTGGTCTAAATAATTCTTCTTTTAACTTTTAACAATTCAAATTTACTTAAACTAAAGTTAAGCACTAAATCTTGTTAGCAAAGTTTCATGCCCAGGTTATAGGCACCACATCCTAATCACTGGAGGTAATGGAAAGCATACAAAACCTATTAATTGCAGAAGAAGCATTATCAAATAACTACTAGACTTACTGTATGACTACAGGCAGTGCAGCTGGAGGAGGAGTAACCGATAAGGGTCATTTGAGAAAACTGAGAAAGGGAGCCGCGAATCTGATGAGGTAAAATTCCGAGAGGTTGCTCGGTAGCTCGGTCGACGGCATTGTTAATGTCCCCTACTGCAAATATCCTGTAAAGGCATAGTTGATATCTGAGTTTCGTGATGGATAAATAAAGCAAAACAATTGGGATTATTCCCTCTTTGGCTCTCTATTGTAATGCTTCAAAATTCTTCTTGTATATAAAAAAAATGTTTTCTGAATTACCCTTGAGGATGATGCAAAATTCCGATCAGAAGTTCGGCTGCAAGGGCCGACGCAATAGGAGCCAGCCCTGGTCGGGTCACCGTACATTGTTGGTCCAAAGTGCGGTTGGATGTTGACTGAAGAAAACCATCATGAATTAAACCATCATGAATTAGTTATAATACATTTAGTTTACATTAGTTCAAATATCACACACAATGCAGCAGGAAAATTACATCGGTTGGTGCAACAACATCACTGCAGAAATAACAGCCCAATCTATGCTTTCCATTTGCATCATTTACTGGCTTATCAACACAAGAAGAATTAACAATTTCAGCATTGAAGTTGTGGGCAGGACTTAAAGGACCAGCTCCATGGCGCATAACCAAGAAACTATCAAACCCTAGTGCAGCAGTAATGGTAATCTGCAAGTTGAGGAATAAAAAGATACAGAAGCATATTAGTTAAGGATACTGAATCAAACAACAGATTGGATAATGATCACAACATACGCTTCATTTTAAAATGTGAATCGTGTGTTAAGCATTGATATCATTAGTTAAATACAACCTAAACTCTAAACTTTAAACCCTAAACTGATACAACCTTGTTAGTATTGGCACAAAGAAGTGTTGGGAGCCATCGACTTTCCCTGGTATCAGTCAACAAAAAAACTGAATCGTGAGCCTCGATTAAATCTCGCAACCTTTTACAATCTTCAAGTACACTATCGTGTTCCTGACTGTGTATGGGATGTCCAGGCATTGGTATAGCCATAACAATTCCTTCTGCATCCTGAAAAAAAAAACAAAATGCATGTAGTTTAAGGGAAGAATAGGATTATCAGATTTAGTAATTTAGCATCAAATGAAGTGTTATGGGTTAATAATTTACCACAGCTGGAAAAATCCGTTTGAGACTTTCCACAGCAGCTGTTGCTTTAAATTCGCCACCATTAAGACAGTCGTCCAAAGTATAAAGAGACTGCCTCAATGGGTTAGACATAGCCACCCTGCCATTGTCAACTAAAGTGATTTTTCGAACACCCCATGCCTGCAAGAGAACGATTTTTCGGTTATCACAAATTAAACCATAAACCCTCACCATAAGCATGACAATAGGATTTGTTCAACACTCACCATAAGCATGCGTGCGACCTGGCATCCAAGTGTGCCAGCTCCAAGGAGAAGACACTTCATGGAAGATAAGGCATTCAAGTCTAGAGAAGGCAAAGCACGCCACCTCATGAGCTTTAAATTCAAATCTGCAGCAGATATGGCCAATCTGAATGAAAAAAGAAATTAAAACCAATAATACAAAACAAAACGATAGAAATACACAAAAAATAAGAAGGCATTTTAGGAATGTAAAGAAGGAACAAGTGCGAGGGAAAGAGAAGAGAGATCAGGGAGAAAAATGCAGGCATTAACCTGGTTGGATCCATGGACTGTGCAAGACTTATACACCTAGAAGATTTTCTACCCTTATTAAGTTCCCATCCAACTGCACTAGGCACCGTGTCTTTCCACCCTATTTAGTTACTTCTTCCGAGTTAGAAACCGAACAAAAAAAATACAAAGGCATATCAATAAGCAATTAGTAGTTACACAATACACTATCAATGAAACTTTACCTTGTGGAACTGTTATCAATGCTTCACCAACGAGAGACAACTTCATATCTGCAAAACCACGGTTCTCTCTGTAGCAGAAAAATTGAACTGAGTTGATATTCCACCTCACAGAAATAAGTGCTAAGAAGTTGCGGAGAGGCCATCCAGGATTATTTGGGAGATGACATGGATCATAAAATCCAAAAAGGATCTGCCAATAGAAACTGGTAAATTTCATGAAAGGACATCTATGGTTTCACATTCAAAAAGAACTTTTACAAAGACTACATTTAACTATGCCTTCATTACCCTTTCGATCCTTCTAGTTTGGCTTGTATGCAATTTTGGTTCCCCAATTTTCATGCTAATGTACTCCCACTATTTATAAAACTAAGAAAATTTGGTCCCCTAGGCAACTCTATTCTACCTAAAATCATCATACTCTCCTTTTTTTACTTTAAGATCATTACAAATTGAATCAGTTAAATCATCTTGTAATCAAACTTATCAACCAAACACTGCATTACACCAAAAATATAAAAATTTGCAAACAAAAACTTATCTTCATACTATAATCTTGTATCTTAAAAAATCATTTAAGTTTTACAAGTTCAACCACATTTCTTACTTCTAAACTATTAAAAACATTTCATATAAAAAGCCTTCATAAACACCCCAAATATTAAGATAAATAGTAACCTAACAATACGAGTTTTTAAAATAGAAGAAAATCACCAAGGAGACTAAATTTTCTTAACTTCAAAATTATAGACTTGATTACCTCAAAAACAAAATTGGGGGTCTAAAGTTGGGCGATGTCCAAACTAGAAGAACCAAAAATCAATTAAACTTTTAATTATCTATTATAACCGGTGTTGAAGTAGGAGACCTTGTTAGCATTGCCTTGACAAGCTTCCCAGTCCTTCAGAAGCCTGACAGTAGCACATGACTTTTGATCTATGGTGACTAAAAAGAATGGAACATCTGCCACATTTTTTTATTATTAGGCAAAGCTCACCAAGTTAAAAAAGAAATGACAGAATGGATTAATTAGGTTACTTCCATGCGCTTTTTAAGGAAATTAAGAAATTTATACCTGATGTTGATTTTGAGCTTCGCCACTCGTTACAGGCCGCAGAGAGAGATTCAGCCTAGCATTCCACAAAACAAAGAAAGTTAAAATCAACAAACATAAAGTTATAATCAAACAAATGAGTTGGGTTGAGAATAATGAAACACAGATTACCTCAGCTATGCTGAACCACTGAGAAGCTGGCTTCAGATTAACCACAGTTGCAGGAGGATCAAGCATGAGAGCAGGGAAAGCAAACCAGTAGTTGAAAGTCCACTTTTTCAGGTCAGCAAAAGAAATAACCAGGAATCTCCCAAGTACGGAACAGTCCTCCACAGCTTTTCCAGTTAGGATATCATCCCATATCTAATTTAACAACAGCAGAAGGACAAACTCAAGTGATATAAAAACATTTCAATTCAATTTATATTCTCTAACTGACTGAAAAACTGTGTCTACCTTTGCTGCCTCTTTCTTCAAGAGCTCATGCTTATCAAGTGCATGGAAGCTCTCCACAGTATTTGTATTGTAAAGCATCCCCGGAACAGAGCACTTGTTCCGATTGCCGCGGCTCGGTTCAGGAATTAACGATGCCTCGCTCAATTCAGAAGGTAAAGACTCAGATAAAAGAGTTAAAGGATTTGATACTTGAGTGTGAGAGCAAGGTGCATAAAAGCCTGCAATCAAGAAGGGCATTGTAAGATGAATGAACCTAATGCATACAATTCATGAAACGTCACATTCACATTTCAGATTTTTGTTGAAGAAACTGATAAATACAAAATATGCATATTCTTTCACAATCTTCTAGAAACAAAGACAAAAATAACTATGTTGACGTGTAAAGATTAGAGTAAAGAGATGAACCGAATATATGAATTGGAGAATCGTCTATGCCAAGCTTGTTAAGCTTCAAAGAAGACAATCGGTGCCAAAAACCCTCGTCGACGGAGCTCTGCATCGGTGCGAATTGCAGCAAAGGCTCCATAGTTTGATCGGAGATCTGTCGCTTCGTTGGTCCCACTTCAACGATTTTCTAACAGATTTCAATTCTTCAATTTTCAGCAGAACTCTTGTTGGTGGTTCTGTTCAAGGATTCAATGGCGTCAAGAAAGAAACTTGGTCCATAGTTTTTTTTTTCTGTTGATTCTTTCTGCACCAGATGGATTCAGATTTGCACCTAATACTATGAAAAGTCTCTTTTGCCCTTAATTAATTTATTTTAAAATGTAAAAATTGGATTATGTATACATAAATTTAAAACTAAAAAAAAATAATATTAACACTAACAGAAATATAATTTATAAATTATCTAAATAAATGTAGCAAACATAATAGATATATTTCCAAATGTCATGCTAAAGGAATTTTAAATATCATGCAATATAGTCTTGTCTCTTTTATTTAATTACAATAAAAAATATATATTAAACAAATTTATATTTATAACATAATTATTTAATTGTAAATCACTAATTTTGATTTGTTGTTATGATATAAAAGTAAAAGAAAGGAACATAAATAATAAGTTTTTGAATAGAAAAAAGTTGTATTTTTTTCAATAAATTTTGGTAACTTTTTTTTTAATACTAATATATGTAAAAATCAGTTATCTTGTTCAAATTTCAAATGTAACGGTTTATTATAGGTTGAACTCTTCTTAACACGTGAAGCAATTTTTTTTTTTTATTTCTTCAATCTCTTAAAAATTATAAATTATAGTTTTTATTCTTTCATATTTTCTGATTACAGTTACTAAATGTCATCCAATATATTATATTTTTATTATTTATATATAACAAAAATTTATATCAATATAATTTATTATTTTATAAAATTTGTAAATTTAAAATTTGGTTTTAGTAATATGAATAGTTAAATTTGCATGATTTATTATTTGAACTTTAAATTGGAAAGTGTTGTGGTAGATAATTACTTTCATTCTTTGGGATTTAAGTAAAACTCCATAAATATCTCATCAATATAATTTATTTTTTTATAAAATTAATAAATTTAAAATTTGATTTTATTAATATTAATGGTTAAGTTACATTATTTTTTCTTTAAAAATAGAAAATTTGGATCATATATAATACTTAATATCCATTAATAATCTATACATATACTTATATATAAGAAGATTTTTCTTTAAAACCGTTTTTTTACAAAAATATTTTTCCGTTTTATCCTTACATTAATATTTTATTTTATTTGGGTTATTCCATATTTTGTAATTACTAAAACAATTATCAGATCACTAAATAATTTAACTCCATATTTCTGGGTTAATCTTGGATTAACCTTTCTTTAATTGCTCTTCCCTTTAACTCTTTAATTTAAGTGCAGAATCATCTGAAAATAAATATTTTTTGGAAAATGAAAAGGAGGCAAAAGAAAGATAAATTTTGCCAGATTTTAAATTTTTTAAAACAAAAAGAATTTGACAAAAAAAAGAATAAATTAATAGAAAAGTTTATTGTTTGTTTGTTTTTTTGTTAGTTTGGAATTTTATAGATAAAGGTGTTAATTATTAAGGTAGTGTTTTTAACACGTTAAAATAAATAATTAATATTAATTTAAAATATAAGTTGTTGAAACATTTATTTTCCGATAAAAATGATATTTTAATGTAATATATTTAATATGTTAAAATAAATAATTAATATATTTTGATGTCACTATTTACTATTTTGTGTGTGTATCATTTGGAAGTAAAATTCAAAATAAAAGGTAATAAAATATATTTTTAATTTAATTAAGAGAATAAAAATATATTTAATTCTTTAATGAAAAAACATTAATCCAATACAATACAAGAGATTTCTCTTCGTTTTTTTATATTTAGCTAAATCTCTTTTTTCTTTTATTAGTTGCAAGTTCAAACTCCTGATATTATGAAGAGAAAATACGAGCAAAGCTGAATTTATTTACTTTTTCTATTTTATGATTAAGATTTATTTTAAATCCAAAATCCAAGAAAGCTATGTGTCTTATGAAGCAGATTGAATTTATTTTAAGAAAAAGAAATGTTGGATTTAATGCTGTTGAATTTTTTATTATATAATTGTATTATTTTTTAACTTCAAATAAAAAATGCTGTAATCCAAATTAGATCAAAGTAGATAACTTTTTCACCAATAATCTCAGTGTATTAACCTTTTATTTATTTTCCTCTCCACAGTCACATTTCCTATCTAAATTCTTGTTACTTTCATGATGGTGAAGAAAGGTTTGGGATTAACAACTAAAATAAATCAAATTTCACATTTTAAGCAAGTTCACATTAAATCTTTTTCTCTGTTTTTTTTTCAAAATTCATGCAAAATTAAGCAACCAAGAGAATTTCTTAGTTTTTGGTTGGATGATTTCTTTGTAATTTGAGGTTTTGATAAAAAAAAAGTTTCATTTTCAAACAAAATTAAGCAACCAAGAATCTTAAACAAATAAAAAACTACACAAGAGCCAACTAGTCCACCAAGAAACCTTCTTCCTCCTTTTCTTTCAGAACTTGAGTTCACATGCTACTTTTACAATCATCAACTTGTATGAATGTAGCTTCATATAATAGGTTAAATGGAAGTCATCACCTTTGTTGAATTGATAAAAGTAAAACTTCCTCAGTTACCACAGACATGAAATCTAATGATCACTACAATTTCCCAAATAACCAGTAACCAACAACCAACTAGCAAAAGAATGGAAAAAAGACAGAGCAATTCACACACACCCAAAAGTACTCCAGCAGGGTGAAACTATCAAAATTGATTTTACAATTTATAACTAAAAAGACTCTAAGACAATGCACCATACATATGATACATTCAGCTATGACAAGAATCTGTGTTTCACTCATAATTACCAATTCATTTAGCACCACTTGGTTGCTCTGATGGATGCTTAATGATGCCTAGTTGGCCACCATCCTTTGTTGCCAGAGTTGCAGCTTTGATCTCATTGCACTGATTAATGAATTTGCTAACCTCCTAGATTAACACAAATTGAACCCAACTTAGTAAAGAAATTCAACATTTACCAACAATTTCCCAGAAGATAAACACACCAAAATGCCCATTAAACTATCCCAAGAAACAGTATAAAAAAGGTCCATCCACAAAAACCATCAAAGTGTGATATAATCGTTCTAATGATCACTTAGAAACACAGAAAAAATATGAAAAGCAATCTCGAGAAAACCCTAATTTGCTGTTAAACAAGCATCCTCACCCCAGCACAAAGCATACAATTCAGAACATAAAATTCTCAGAACTATGAACTCCAAGAAGATAAAAACTGAGATCAGTAAAGAGGCTTACACGATCAGCATCCATTTCCTTTGTGACCTTGGATGGCTTCACGAATCTCTTTCCTGCGAAGAAAAATGGTAAGAGATTATTGCAAAAGATCTTACACTAGAAGGGGGAAAAATCAAACGTGGGAAACGATAAAACCTTTGCGATTAACAGGAGCTTTCCCATGACGATTGGGAGGAATCGATTTTTTCTTGGCTTTACCCTTGAAAAGATTCGCCTTCTGCGTCATTTTTCTCTGCGTCTGATTTTAGGGTTAGGGTTTTAAGTGCAATTGGTTTGGGAATTTTTTTTATGGCTGTGACACTGCATACACATTTTAAATTTGATTTTCGGGAATCTGAACTTTTCACGCTAATCTAAAATGCTGATAAAATTGGTTATTTTTCAAATAATTATTTTTTAATCTTAAAAATTATAAAATTAATTATGTTTTATCGCTTAAAAATTTAGGAATTAGTCATTAAAAAAATATTAATTTCTTTTCATTAATATCGTTCTTTGATAAAAAAAAAAAATACCGCAAAAAATTAGCACGTTATGAATTAATTTACATAATACATATTCAATTCAAAACATTCAAACAATAAATTTATTAATCTTTCTTTTTATATATAGTTTATTTTCATCTAGTATAAAAATTTAATTCATACATAAACTTATAAAATTTCATATTTAAATGTGAAACATTACCACTCATGATAAATTTTCATTTAAATCTAAGTATTTTACTCGTAATTACTTTACTATATTTTTTTACGTGATGATTAATATTATTGACTATTTGTGTCACAATATATCTTATACACCACCAAGTATTACATTTAATTTATTGATATATAATAAAATAAAACAATTATAACTGAATGTATAAGATTTTATTTTTATAGATTCTTACCAAATCTATAATCTTTCCTTGTCAATATTATGAATTTAATAAAAATTTATAAAAATAAATCAACAAATAAAAGTTGGCATGTTAGGTGATATATGTTTTATTTTATTCTAGATTTATTATTAATTATATATAAACTTTATTCAAGTGTCATCTATTTAAGACACGGGAACGATAATGATAAATTGAAATGAATTAATAGTTACTAAATAATAATTGTATATATTTTGAAAATCACTCATTAATCTTAGCACTGATTAAAGTAAATAAAAGAATAATTATTATTTTTTTAAAAAAAAATATACATCACTTATTCATTATTGTAGTGTGATATTTATGTTATTTAAAAGAAAAAATAATATAAGGATGACCTTGCAGGACGAATTATATTGACTGGCTCACTGATTATTGTGATAGATCATATTTTATTTTATACTATATAATTTATTTTGTATGATAATCATATTGGTTGAACAATTAATTTTAATTATATGTTTCTTCTATCTTATTTATTATTTAAATAAAATCAAAGTCATCAAAAAATATGAATACAAGAAAAATAAAAATAAAATATATATATATATATATAAAAAGATGATATGATGTTGTGAGAGTATTTTTTTTAAAGACGTAAAATGTAAAATTATAAATTTATCCTTATTTTTAAGGAAATAAAGTAATCAGTATTCTTGTCTAAATTTGGATGAATTAAAATTATTACTAATATAATCCGATATAGTTAAATAATTAGTTTTGAAAATTACAAGTTACTTCATAAAAAATAATTTACATGTAATTTTGAATATATATAAAAATAAATAATTTAAATATTCATAAAGTTAAATATTCTAATTAGAAAATTATTTTCTATTAAATATAAATAGTATTATTATATCTATAATAATAATAATAATTATATAATTTATTTATTATAAATAAATGTATATTTTTTTTATTAAAATTTGGTTTTATTATTAAATATTATTTTATTTTATTAAAATATTTGTATAGGTTAAATTTATTCAATAATTAATATTTGTAATAAAGTTTACTTTTTTATTAATAAAATATATAAAAAAGTCAAATCCTAAAATAAAAATCCATATATACTCCACATCTTTGCTTGTGAAAGACTAATCCACCAAATTACAACTTAAGTATGTAGTGATCCACTAATCATAATTATAAGATTATATCATTATCAAATTAACTACTTAAGGTACAATATTTGCGTACAATTTTTTTTTATCAACAAATGAATTAATGAATAAAAACGGGACACTTCAGGGTGTCCCAACCCTTATACAAATCTCAATTACACAATTACAAAAACTAAAAACATAGAATTACTCAACCAAAGACATAAGATTTGTTCCTAAGACAACAAAACATGAAACAGCTAAATTCCTGCTCTTGATTATGCACAAGCAGCAGGATTTTCTAGAACTACTCTTCTCCAATTCTGAATCTTCATAGGTGATGTCCTCCCTATCAAGCAAACCAAAACATCCCGGTAGTTATAGAACTTGCCTCACCATTCCTCACGTCATGGAAATAAGACATTCAAGTTTAGAGAAGACAAATCATACATAATATTCCACATCTCTGATTGTAAGACTAAATCATATAAAATCTTTAACTTTATATCCAAGAATTAATTATGTATAATGATGTACAATAACGTACAATAATTGAATTGTGTATAATTTAATAATCATTATTTTTTCAATAACGAGAAATTGACCTAGCATTCTGCAAAACAAAGAAGGTTAAAATTAACAAAAATAACGTTTTTGACTCTCTATTGTAATACTTCAAAATTCTTTTTGTATATAAAAAAATGTTTTCTGAATTACCCTTGAGGATGATGCAAAATCCCGATCAGAAGTTCGACTGCAAGGGCCGACGCAATAGGAGCCAGCCCTGGTCGGGTCACCGTACATGTTCAAAGTGCGGTTGGATGTTGACTGCAGAAAACCATTATGAATTAGTTATAATACATTTAGTTTACATTAGTTCAAATATCACACACAATGCAACACGAAAATTACGTCGGTTGGCGCAACAACATCACTGTAGAAATAACAGTCCAATCTATGCTTTCCATTTACATCATTTACTGGCTTATCAACAGATGAAGAATTAACAATTTCAGCATTGAAGTTGTGGCTTGTCATGTCTTCAAGAGAACTTTTTTTTGTTTATCACAAATTAAACCTTAAACCATAAACCTTCACTATAAGCATGACAATAGAATTTGCTTAACACTCACCATAAGCATGCGTGCGACCTAGCATCCAACTATGCCAGCTCCAAGAGGAAGACACTTCATGGAAATAAGGCATTCAAGTTTAGAAAAGGCAAAGCATGCATAATACTCCACATCTTTGGTTGTAAGACTAATCCATATAAAATTCTTAACTTTATATCCAAGAATTAATTACGTATGACGTACAATAACGTACAATAGTTGAATTGTGTATAATTTAATAATTATTATTTTCTCAATAACGAGAAATTGACCTAGCATTCTGCAAAACAAAGAAGGTTAAAATTAACAAAAATAACGTTATAACCCTAAACATGATTATCTCGGTTTCATTTAAAAATGTGAATAACGTGTTAAGCATTGATATAAATAGTTAAATACAATTTAAACCAATCAAACCTTGTTAGTATTGGCACATAGAAGTTTTGGGAGCCATCGACTTTCCCTTATATCGCTAAAAAAAACTGAATCGTGAATCTCAATTAAATCACGCAACCTTTTACCATCATCAAGTACACTATCGCGTTCCTGGCTGTGAAAACGAACAAGGTAGGTGAAGGAAAAAATAAGATTATCAAATATAGCAATTTGACAAGACATACTGTCTCGTTTTATTTTGTTTATTCTTTACTGATAAAAAAACAATTTGACATCAAAAGAAGTCTTGTGACTTAATAAGCTTTAAATTCACCACCCTTAAGACAGTCATTCAATTAAGACAGTCATTCAAAGTATAAAGAGGCTAAGGGTTAGACATAGCCACCCTGTCATTGTCAACTAGAGTTATTTTTTGAACACCCCATGTTTTCAAGAGAACTTTTTTTTGGTTATGACAAATTAAACCTTAAATCATAAATCCTAAACCTTCACCATAAACATGACAATAAGATTTGCTTAACACTCTGATGAGCATATATTTATTCACACTCACTAGCCTTATTCATAGATTATTGGACTATAATAATAAATAAATCCATTGTTTTAATTAATATTCTTATAATTGGATTTATTTGAGCCTTAACTATTATTATTGTTAATTTTGTGTTTTTAGAGTAA
>Ga0123342_1000762_pt1 | contig 52547 bp, 29 predicted proteins | sample Turbeawhitnodule_FD_89960 | JGI IMG/M metagenome (GOLD analysis project Ga0123342, IMG submission 89960) | Root nodule microbial communities of legume samples collected from Mexico - Turtle bean Mexico white nodule | ecosystem: Host-associated > Plants > Roots > Nodule | place: Mexico: Nepantla...
GCCTTGAAGCCACCTTTCTCTTCTCTTTATCACTACCCCGGATTATCGGGACCTGAGGCCTTCCCACGGCGTCGCTCCCTCCATGGTCTTTCCTACCCATGGGTATCGGGGAACCACACTGTGGTTGCCTTGCCTTAGTGATATTTGATCTTGGCGGCGCCCTAGTTGGGCGACGCCCTCACCTAGGCGATGCCTTGTGTTGACTTTGACTCCAGGCATTGACTTTGACCTTGACTTTGTCAACGCCCAGATACGGGACGGTACAATTTATATTATTGAGCATTTATGTTTTTTATTATATATATGTATATATATATATATATATATATATTTTGTGTGTGTGTGTGCTTATATATTCGGATCAAACAAAGGAATATGAGTGTCTTTGTATCATATTAAAACAAACTTTAATCCTTTGTTTTTAGCTTAGGCAATTGGTACTGTTTACCTTAGATCCTACCTTTTCCTGCCATATACATATGAAAAAAGTTTAATCAGTTTATCTGATAAAAGGAATAATGATATTTGATTGCAAGGAAATAGTGTTAGGAATGTTCATCACATGCTATTCACCCAATAATCTAAATTAAACTCATCAAATTGGTTGGATTAATTGATTTTTTTACTTATAATTTTAACCAAATCAATTGCAATTGGTTTTGTTTAGGGTTTAATTTATTTTCAATTTAATTGCACTTGATCTAATAAATCGTGTTTAACTTTAGATTGATACATTTTATGATTGGTATTTAAGTTTTCTTTCTTTTTTTTCACTTCATTCGAATTCACCTTTTAATTTCAACTAGTATCAGCAAGCGTTTTAATATGGTCATATTTATCATAATTTAAATAAATAAGTTATTTGTCTTCATATTAAATAACATGGTTTTGAAAACCGATTTGAATAAAAAAAATTATAATTTAAAAAAAAAAAACTTATTCTAAAATAATTTTAAGGCAAATAAAAGGACATATTTAGTAAGATTTATAAATTGGTATAAATTATTGTTATATTTTTGTTAAAAAACATATAATTTAGTCATTTGCATTCATTTATATATTTATATCCTACATTATTAAAATTTTATATTATATTAATTTATTGTTTTTTGCATTAAATTATATATTGTTACTGAACATTCTTATATTTTTATTAAAATTTGTACATGAATATTACGATAGATTTGACTAAGATTTTTCTGATCAATTTTTTTAATGTAATCCATGAAATTAAATTTTACTTTAGTTTTGAGTCTTATTAATGCATGATGTTTATATATGTAATTTAATAATATTTTATATATTATTTAATTATTATTAATTTCCACTATGATTCAATTATGTGGAAAAGTTAAACTTTAAGCCATTGATATGGTCATGTTACTACTCCAGTTTTAAAATAATTGTTAATTGTTGTTATTGTACTTCAAATATCTTAAGTAAATTCTGCATGCATATTAAAACCATACAAACTTAAATGTTTATACCAATTAAAACAAAATTCTACTGTGTCTTAAAAAATTATTTTAGAACATTATGTTAGATTTCGTCAAACTCATTACAAAACTCAAAGACTAAAGTCATCACAACATAAATTTATTCTTGCATTTTAGCCATAGTTTATTTAAAAAAATATTTTTTTTCCTTTTTTTATAAAAACTAAGCTAATACTTCAAATAACAATAATCATATGTTATCACATAAAAAAAATTAATAAAAAAAATACAAAAATAAGAAAAATACAAAATTATAGAAGTTGGACCAAAATTCATATGTAGGTAAGTAGGTAAACTATATTTATTTATAAAAAATTATAAAAAAAGACAATGTATTTTTACCTCTTAAACTTAAAATTGATTTTTTTTTCATGTAAAAAAAAATACAATTAAAAATGTTATTTCATGACTTGTTATAATTTTATATAATTTTTAAATACTTTACTCGTTTTATTAAACTCTCGCTCTATTGGGTAAAAGTTGTAATAATACTTGTTTTAAACATAATTTATGTCATGATATTATCAAAATTTAAACAATAAACCAATTGGTTAAAAACACAATATTAGAATTTGATTATAGACATAAAAAAGTTAACTATAAAAATTTAAAAATCAATTCAATTTTTGAAAAAACATAAAACAAATTTATTACAAAACTAAAAATATATTTTTTCTCTCTTTCTCAAAGACAAGTGTGTGCTCTCAACCCTACTAACCAAGTAACCATTTTCTCTGGCTTCCAAAACCACCCAAATCTTAGATTAGTTTTATGTCGGAAACTAGTTGGGGACACTTCATTGAGTTCATTCTCATTGGCTCCACACACTGAAAAAAGTTAACACATCAGGGATTTGAGTTCTCCAAAGAACACTTTTGTTTTTGTTTGACCTAGGTAAAAAATACTGTTTTGATATAAATAGATATTAATGTAAAAGTTTTTCTTAATTTTCAGTCACAAAAAAATTCTTTAACATAATGTTTAAAAGAGTTATTGTAAATTTTAATGAATTCAGTGTACATGACAATTAATCTATTAGTTAATATATCATTTAATAGGGACAAACAAAAACAAAAAAGAACACTTTTTAGTGACTGGAATAGTCATTGTAAGGTGTAATATACACACCAAAACAAAGGTTAGTGTTTAAAAGTGAAGAGAAAGAAAAGAAGCAGCATAAGAAGCTTGCCGTGGGTGGTGGTGATGCTTCCGGAACAGCCACACCATCGCCGGTGACTGTTCTGTGCATTGGGAATCAAAGACCCAGTTTCAATTCAAACCATTCACTCAATAAAAGGTTAGTTTCACTTATTTATTCAAAGTTCTAAGCTTAAATTCCCTTTCTTTCCCTTGTGATACTGCTTCAGAGCAATTCAAAGTTCAGATCTTTACCCATATTTTTTCTTCCATTGCAGGTTGGTTTCTCTTATTGGCCTTAAACTCATGTGGGTTCCTTTTGTTTTGGCTTGGAACTTTGTGGGGCTCAGCTAAGTCTAGGCCTTGGCGTTACTTTGTAGACCAATTTACCACACTAATCACTTAGCTTCTCTAACCATAAAGTTCTTGTTTTTTTTTTAATATTGAATTGTGGTTCTGAGAGAGATTGGGAAAATTATGATCACTGAATTTTGAGGTTCTTTTAGCCTTCGAAGTGATCAGGTTCCTGTAGTCTTCATGCCTAAGATGTTTTCTTCTTCATTGAATTGGTCGAGTGATTCTTGAATTAGTGTTCTTCTTCTGTGTCTTTTTCATGTGTTGTTGACCATGCAGTGCTTGAAATGTTTTCTGGCTCCTCTTGAGCTGTATGTGCTTGGCAGTGTTGCATCGGGGTTTTCATGAACTATTTGTGTAGGTTATCAATTACTATGCTGTTGATGATTGTGGCTTGATTTCCTGGGGTATTTTGAAGTGGGTGTTTTCACTCATCATTACCTTGGGTTAATTTCTTACCCCCTTTTGAAATACTCTTTCTGACTTTGTATGCTTATGTATTTGGATTGATTTACTGCGAGTAAACACTATGTTGGTTTGTCAGTTTTGGGATAGGATAGGATGTTCCCTCTTAGGTATACTTGCAATGGAATGGTGCAACCAAAATGCATAAACTTAGTTCTGTGTGAATTTGGTTACAATGATATCTTTCATCATCTTATCATTTGCTAACATGGATTCATAAGTCAGGGTTCTAGTCGTGTATGAAATTGTCAATGCTTTAATCAATTGAACTGCTCTTGGTATTTCCTATGAAGCATTGTTATTTTAAGTGTATGATAAAATGTTTTGTATGTTATATCTTAACAATGGAAAAGAAGTAATACTACTGATTTTCATTTGAAAGTGCAAGTAATCATCTTTGTGTGTGTTCTTATTTGTACAAAATATATGTTGGCATAGAAATATGTTGAGTTCTTGGTTACTTGTTCTTTTGATGTCACTATTTATCAATTTTATGTCTGTGCATCAGGCGTGATTCATAATCAAATAATATGCGGGATGCGGAGAATTTAAATAAGAAAGGATCTATAAAATCCTGTTACTCAAAGGAACAGATTAAGTCCAAGCTATTATCATCAAAATTAAAAACAAGTAGCACAAAACACCGAAAAAAGGAACACAAAGAGAAGTCAAGATCTCATAAATACAGAGTTGGTACGAACAGATCAAAGAAAAGAGTTGTTGATTCTTCTGTCAAGGCACCATTTGAGGACTCTTCAAATAAAAAAGTGATTATTCGAAAAACTCTCCATAAAACTGATGGGAACTCTTCACGGATGGTGTCTTCAACAAGGCTACAAGGAAGAAAAAATCCTCATAGTTCTAGAAAAGAGGGCAATGGTGTTGATGAGGAGGCAAAAATTAAAAAACGTAAGAGCAGCAAAAAGAAGAATAGTCAAAGGGACAACATGGATCATGACGATGCTTCACGCCTTAAAAGGAGAACAAGATACCTCTTAATCAAAATGAAGTTGGAGCAAAACCTTATTGATGCTTACTCTGGAGAAGGTTGGAAGGGTCAAAGGTATGGAACAATTTTTCTTTAGCATATATATTTTCTAAATGTTTGATAAATGAAATGCAAATATTAATTTTGAAATGATTGAATGAGATTTAGACCTCCCTTCTACAGTTTCAGAAGAATTTGTGAAGGGATTTTTTTTTAAGTAGGAAAAATATATTCACTTCACAGTATCACATTAAGCAAATGTAGATATATACCCTTTTTACATTGGTAGGATAATCATGGCAGTGTTGTGTATGATACATAGTTTCTCCATCAATAGAAAATAGATAATATAAGGAAATTATACAACTTGTGAAGAAAATATATGAATTTCTAGACTCTAGCCATTGTCAAGGACAACTAAAAATTTGTTTACTCTAATTAATTTATATGTAAGCTGACAATTTGAGGGAAACATACTTTGTGAAAAATGAAATAGCAAAGACAAACAATTCATAATCAACATTACCTTGGGATCCTTAGTAGGACCTGTTTCTGTCTTGTGTAAACCATGTGTCATGTCTTCACACGGATATTTTAGAATGCTTTTGGTCAATTTAATTTGTCCTGGAACTACTAATCTTCGATGTGTTTTCAAACTATTTCTTTGTCTCAAAATAGTGAAAAATTACCAGCGGAACAGAAAACAAAGAGAGATCTAGAAATAGATGCTTTTTGAAAGAAACTTTATTGAAGTTATTGAAATGACAATACATTTTATCATGGTTCGGTTAAATTAGATAGAAGATAATGTATGATTCTTCAAGCGATAAGTTTTTGAAAAGTTTATTTATAACATGGCATTAGAGCTTCTATTGCTAATAAGTCATGAGTTTGAACCCTGCCACCCATTATTTTAAGTAAATGTTTAATTTCCGCCTAAGGTAGGCTTGTGCATTGTACACACACTTCAAGCCCACTCATGAGCCTTGAACTAATTAACTTAAGCTTTTGGAGCAATGCAGTGTGATCTTTATTGAAAAGAAACAACTAAATTTTAGAATTCAAAACTTTCCCTTGAGAAATAGTTTGGTGACTAATCATTATTCTTGTCACAGTCGGGAGAAGATTAGGCCAGAAAAGGAGCTACTAAGAGCAAAAAAGCAGATTTTAAATTGTAAACTTAGTATTCGTGATGTTATACGCCAACTGGATTCTCTTAGCTCTGTGGGTAGTATTGAAGATTCTGTCATTGCTCCAGACGGATCTGTTTATCATGAACATGTGAGCAAGTGTCAAAACTACATATACTTATACTACGTTATCTTTTTGCATTCTTTCCTGTTCAAGACCTTTTATGACGCTTTGTATCTTGTTTTAATTTTCTGATGGGGAATCATTAATTTTTACTGTTCTTATGTTGAATCAACTCTTTCGGAGAAGAGATGGTTCACCATTTCAAAAGTCGATTATAAATTTTTCTGTTTTCTTCATCTAGATATTCTGTGCCAATTGCAAACTACATGAAGCTTTCCCAGATAATGATATTATACTCTGTGATGGCACATGCAATCGTGCTTTTCACCAAAGATGTCTCAATCCTCCTTTGGATACTGAAAATAGTGAGTTCCTGTTTACACTAGTAAACTTGTTCTGTAACCTTTATTTAGAAAATAAATTGCGTAATTATACATTGCAGTTCCTCCTGGAGATCAAGGCTGGTTTTGCAAGTTTTGTGAATGTAAGATAGAAATAATAGAGTCAACAAATGCCCATCTTGGGACTCAATTTTCCTTGGACAGTAGTTGGCAGGTTTTTTACCTTTAATAATCTCTTATCCACCAATTTTTCTGATTTCAACTTCGCTTTTGATATAGTTATTCTTACTGGCCCAAGTAATAATATCTTTCTTCCACAAATTAAGGATGTATTCAAGGAAGAGGCTGCTATGCCTGATGGTGATATTGCATTACTAAATCCAGAAGAAGAATGGCCATCAGATGATCCTGAAGATGATGATTACAACCCAGAGAGGAAAGAAGACAGCCACAGCATCAATACAGAAGGTGCTGATGAAAATTCATCCAATGATTCAACCAGTTCTTCGAGTTTGTGGCCTTTGAATGGAGAACGTCCTCCAGTAGATGAAGACCTTAGTCATGAATATTATTCTGTGAATAGTTTCATTGATTCTGATGAATCTGGGGAAATAGCATGTGGCCGTAGGCAGCGTAAAGCCGTTGACTACAAGAAACTGTACGATGTGAGTATCTAAGTTCTCATTCAACATAAGCATTTGTTCCCAAAGTAAAGTTGACAGATTCAGCCTTAAGTTAATAATTCAAAATTTAAGGCTTTTGTTAAGTCACTGCCTGCCATTTAATAACTGGTACAAACTACAAAGTGTTTGTCTTTCTTATGTTTTGGGTTGGAAAATTTTGTTTACATTACTGATTTAAAAATAATTTTCCAATTGGATGTACTTTTTGCCCTTTGTTGTGCAGATGGAAATTTTGTGTTGTTTGTGCATGAAAATGCTACTAAAAGATAGAGCTCTCCATTTTCTTCTCTGGTTATCAGTTTCATTTGATTTAACATCTTTTCAGGAAATGTTTGGGAAGGATGCTCCACCTTGTGAGCAAGTGAGTGAAGATGAAGACTGGGGTCCTGGCAAAAGAAAGCGAAGAGAAAAGGAGTCTGATGCTGTTAATACTTTAATGACTCTGCATGAAAGTGAAAATAAATATCACAATAATGAGAGCAATGATAGAATAAGAGAGGGTTCTTCAGGCTTACAAATAAGAAGATCTTGTTTCAGAATTCCACTTGATGCAGTTGAGGTATCACTTGTGGCAATTCCTGTAGTCATCTTTCTTAATTGTCATTAACCCCCTCCCTCCCCTCCTTTGAAATTCCAGTGGACAACACATAGAAATAGCTATATATGCACAAATGGTGTCTGTTAATTGTTTTGTAATGAAATGTGCCAGAAACTTCGCCAAGTTTTTGCAGAGAACGAGCTTCCTCCTAGATCCGTGAAGGAAGGTCTTTCAAAAGAGTTGGGACTAGATCCTGAAAAGGTTATGCTTCGCATTCTCTAGTTGCATCTTGTTTCTATTCTAATCGAAATTCATCTTATAGCAGCAATAACTTTGCTAAACGTTAAGTATTCAACTGAAAATATTGTACTATTTCTATCTGCAACTTACTGCCATTGTTTTTGGTCTTTATTCATGTCTTGATCTGTTCAAACTCTGAAACTAATGTCTTAGAAATGCAGGTTAGCAAATGGTTCAAAAATGCACGTTACCTGGCACTTAAAACCAGAAAGGTAAGCTTTACCATTAACCTTTTGCTCTGTCTTTTTTCAGTTTGAGTAACATTGTTTCTCTTTTATTTGTTCTTTCTCTGATTCATAGTTCTTAAGAAATTCTGCTGTATGTCTCCGTTGAATGATCATCATCCATGTAAACATCTTTTAGTGTTGATATACTTATAATCAGTTGGTGAATAAGATTTACAATATTCAGGTCAGATCATAGGCAATTAAGAATAATATATTGAATAGGAGGTTATATGATGAAGATAAGGATTCATTTGCCATTTTGTTCATATTAATTTGTTAATAACGTAGCATCTTTTTATGACAAAAATTAAGAAATTGTTTTGTTCTTGGAATTTGCAAAGAAGTCTGACATAAGTGAGTTTTGTTCAGTATGAATCAGAAGAACAGCTTCAGAGTTCCACATCTCAGATATCAAAGGATTCTACATCTCCAAACATGCAGAAAGACGAACTTCTGAAACCAGAAGTCCCCAAAATTACTCTGATGCATTCCCAGAAGGATGGTCAAAACATCACAGGGCAAGAGAAAAATAAATTATCTAACAGTCTTTTGAAGAGAAGGAAGAAAAAACCATCTCCACCTCTATCAAGAGAAAATAGCAACAAGGTGCATTTCTTGCAGATCACTTGAGAAAGGGTTCTCTGAAATGATCCATATTTATTTATTCATTATTACTGATAAAGAAAAAACTAAACTTTGTGAAAGGGTGGCCTATGTTGTTGGAAGTTTTATTAATAATTTGTTGCTCTTTGGTGTTCTATGTTCAGGACTCTATGGAGATGAGTGATGATGTTAATTTGAAGAAACTTTTGAAAGAAAGGAAAAGAAGGGTAAATTTTACATATGAAGGAGACTCTGAGGTAGCAGAGTTGGAATTTGAAAGACTGAGCAAAGTGAAGAGTAAAGTAGATAGCATGAAGCAAAAACTAAGTGAAGTTCAATATTGCAGAGCTAAGGGATCAAATGAACCCTCCATTATATATGTTCCCACAGCCCAATTAAGGGAAAAGGTTGACTAATAATTATATTTTTTTATTACATTTTTCACATGATATGATATGATGAAAGTTTGATGTAAATGAACATGTAACAATTTCTTATAAGTTATTAATATTAGGAAATGTCCATTTAGATATTACAAGGTATTTAGTCTCATAAACTTTGAGTAAAACACTTCATGAATAGAGAGAGAATCTAACTCATTTGCTGTCAAAAAAAAATATCTAACTAACTTTAGTATTTAATTATAAATTATAACTTAATAATATTTAAATAAATAGTAATTAATGAATAGAATACCAAAAATTTATTAAAATATACAATTTAGATATTTTAAATATTTAATAAAAAGTATGACCTAATACTACAAGAAAATTGTGTTGATAAAAAAAACTAAAAGAAAATCATTAAATAGTAATCAAATTTAGATTAAAAAAATAATTAGTAATCATATTGACTAAATTATATACTAATTTAGAGACTAAAAATTTATTGATATCTAAGGTGGTTTCTATTATTAATAAAATATTGTAAAATGATTTCTAAATTAGTATTTAAATTAGTTACCGAAGTTTTAACTACTAATATTTTAGATTCTAAATTAGTCTCTAAAAATCTAATAAAAACTAATTTAGAACATAAGTAATTAGTAGCTAAAACTTTAGTAGTTAATAGTTAGATATCGATTTAGAAACTATTATAGTTTTTAAACTTTTATTAATAATAGAAAATATTTTAGATACCAGTAATTTTATTTTTATAAAGTAGTCTCTAATATAGTCAATATAATGTCTAATTATTTTAGTCTCTAAAATTATTTTTTATTTAATTATTCTCATGTAGTGTTAGTGATATTTAGATTGAGTATTAATGAATAGAATATTGATTTAAATTTGGAATTCATAAACATTTAAAAATAGGAAACTTTTATTTTGATGAACAAACTTGGGAAGTTTTGATTAAAGTATGAGATAGTTATGGTTAGATAGTTTTTTAAAGCATAGGTTGTTACGCAATTTATTTCATACTAGTTAATACATCTGCCCAATCAATTGCATTCATTACAGCCACAGTTATTTATTTCAAATTAGGTCATTAAAATAGGATTATATAATTGCTCTGAATTATGTAATTTAGGATATAATTCTAAAGTCCTCAATATAAATAAAACTATTTTAAATTATATAATTTCAAATATATTTTAAATAATTCTATATTACGTAAAATTGTGTGTTTTATTATGAAATGTTATTATTACAGGGTAAAAGAAGAAAAGCCCTGAAAATAAATAGGGTATATGCAGTTCTTGAATTGGTGTTTTTTTTTCATGAACTTCTACATTTTTTTCCTCCATCCCTACATTTATGTATAATTACAAAATTGTCTCTAGAACTTTTTAAAAATCCACAACGCATCATATCGTGGTGACTATTTTTTTTTCTTTTTTATTTGAAAAAATAGTTTTCGGATTACATAATAGGAAAGTCATTCTCAGATTACTTTGATAGTTATTTTTCATATTATTCAATTTGAAAATCTTTATATTGGAGATCTCACGTCGACTAGAGATGATGACATTTCATTGTATATAAGTGGGTGCAAACCTTAATCCTATGAGTCGGTTTTAGGCAATTGCTTCCTGCACCATATCACTGCACCCGATCTCAGCGCAAAAGACGAAACTGTCCTTAAAAAAAATTTTCAAAATATGTGTTCCAGAATTTTTTTTCCAGAATGAAATTTTATATTACGGATTTTTTTATCCAGAATGAGTTTTTCATTCTTGTTTCCGAATTTTCATTTCTGAAACACAATAATTTCTTTTCTGGATTTTTTTTTTCAGAATGTATTATTTTTCCAAGTCTGGATTTTTTTGTCCGAAATAGAATTTTAATTTTTGTCCGAAATAAATGTTCTCCCCATGATGCTATCGATCCCTTCCTCGATTTCCTCCTCCAGCATCGATTCGCAATCCAACTCTTCCCTCTCCAAATCCAAATATACTTCCTCACAATTCGTCTTCTTCTTCTTCTTCTTGTTCCTCTCTCGCGCGCCGAAGAACAACCTGTTAGGTTCCGTTTGGAAGCGGCGTTTGCTTTCGAAAGAGAAGGCGTCGCTGTCGCTTGCATCATATTCTCTGAACACTAACAACGGTTCCGACGAGTCCTTGTAACACTCCGGTATCGGTTTGATGAACTTTTCGGAGTTTTTGAGGTTTTTGGTAGAGAAGAGGCTGGGATACGCTGCGGCGAGGAGTATGGTGGCTTCGTTGTAGTTTTGGTTGGGCCGCTTTCGGAGGGTCCGAAGTTTTTTGGTGAAGGTTGGTGAAGTGAGGGTAGATGTGGGTGGAGATTTCACAAACTCCACGTTGAATCCATAGCTTCTTCCCCAACTTGATCTCATTGGTTCAACTCGAGTAAAACAAGACAAAGAAAAGAAGAACTTGATTGAAGAAGAAGGTATTTGAAAGAAGGTTTTTTGAATTGGAGAAGATAAGGGCGTTGCAGAAGGTGCAAAACCCTAAACCCAATGAGTTGACAATAAAAGTTGTTTTGTTTTATTAGGTTAAAAAAAGAGTGTGGTGTTACACCGCCAAAGAAAGTGGATAGATGTTATGAGTAATGTTATGGAAGAGAAGAAGAAAAAATAAAGAAAACTGTGATAATGATATATGAATATACTTAATAGGGTTTGGAGTGTCTCATAGTGTTTGTAGAAAAATAAGGTGAAAATAGGAAGAAAGAATTGTTGATTTTTTTTTGCCTTCATCTCAAATCTCACATAAGTGAGAGAATTATTTGGGAGGAGTTTAGAGATTATAAATTAACCTCTCCTCTTCATTATATCTTAATTTATAATATTTTTTTTTAGTTACAGTTGCTCGAAGATTAAACTAAATTGATTGAACTCCGTTAACAAGTTTCAGAAACAAGTGTTCATTTATTCTGAACTGGTTTATTTCATTAGTTGAAACAAGTGTTCATTTGTTCTGAACTGATTCATTTATTTTAGTGAAAAAATTACCGATTTTCTGAACAATAATGATAGCAAAGAAAAAGGGAAAAAATTGTTATATCTAGGAATGGGATATATATAGAAAGAAGAGCGTTGAATAAGATATAGTATAAGGAACAATTATAGGTAAAGGCCAAAAAGAGTGGTGTGTGAAATGAAGCAGAAGTGTAGGAGATGATGAGAATGTTGTTGTAGCAGAAGTGGCAGAAAGAAGGGTGATGGAGATGAGAACCAAGGAAAAGACAATGCTCAGCTTCATTATTGGACCACTCATGTCTCTTTTCTATTATTATTACTTGTTTTACCCAATCAATTTCATTATTTTAAACATTACTTACTACTACAAAATGTCTCATTTATGTCATCATTAATCCATATAATAAATATATACAATAATACTTTCTTGCTAATCCATATAACACTTTTTAGGTCGGTTTACTTGGATTCAATGAAGAGTCACAAATTTTTACTCAATTAACCAAAATTTAGTGTAGAATGTTAACTTTTAAGATAAACTACACTTTACCTATAGTGAAAATTAATAAGTATAAAAGAGTACTTTTATAATTCATAAATAATTTTATTTACACACTTAAAAAAATCATTAAATAAAAATTAATTTTAGAGAAAAAATAATTAGTTATTATATTATTCAAATTAAATATTTTTTATAAATTAAAAATTATTAGTATTTAAAATGATTTTTTATATTATTAATAAAAATTTATAAAGTATTTAACTCTTAGTTATCAAGATTTTAGTTACTAACTACTTATATCTGTTTCTATTAATCATTTAGAAACTAATTTAATCTAAAATATTAGTAGCTAAAATTTTGGTAACTGATTTAAATATAAATTTAGAAATTGTTTTATAATATTTTATTAATAATAAAAATTATATTTAATTTAGTGAATAATTTATTTTTTAAAATTTAGTTATTATTTAGTAATTTTTTTGAAGTGACAATTTTTAAATCAGTGTTAATTTAGATTTTATGTAGAATAATGTTAATTTTAAAATTAATTTAAACTAATTTAGAAAAAAAAATGATAAATTTTAAGTAATTGAAGTAAGTATTGAAGATGTAAATATTTTAGTAAATATTATTATTTTTTATAATCTTTTATGTCAGACCAATAACCATTAAATTTCTTTTTATGCCAAAAATTTCAAAATCAGAAGTTTGGTGTTAAATTTCACATTTTAATTGTAATAAAAGTATTAATTGTAGTAATCTGTATATTAACAAATTTTTAATTCAAATAAGAAAAAACAATTTAAAATTTTAAAAGTATTTTCAATTCATCACTTAAAGATGGGGTCATGGAAACATGTGTTAAGAGGGTGCAAATTAAACAACCTTTGATCTTCTCCCAAATTGTTGCATAATCACAATTACTTCTAAGCATAAAACTATTATGTACACTTCAACTTAAAAGTTGATAACTAAAAAAATAATTTTCATGACACAAAAAATAAATATTTATTTTATATATAAATTATATTCCTCATATAACAACAAATATTATGATAAATAACTTAATAAAAATATTTTTCTTTCTTCATTCAACTTACCTAACAAAGGTTAAATTTATTAGAGTTCAAATTGATTACGTTAAGAGGATAAATCGTTTTAATTATATCCAATATTCATTCAACTACTCTTCTAAAGGATTACATGTTTGGAATTAAAAATACTACAAATAATGTATTAATTAATACAATATTATAAGGTAATATTAATTATTAGAATAATTCATTCAACTAACTTGAATGTTCACACCTATCTGTGGTAATAAAAGAGATCTATTAACATTTATCCTATAAATATTATTGCGTGTATATTAATAATATTATTCATAAAAACTTTATATAAAAACAAATTAGAGTAAAGTTATAAGAAAATTTATTTCTTATTATAATAATTTCTATGAATATTGAATTATAAAAAAACTATTACATCAAATAATAATGTTTCAGTTAGGGAGATGAGACATAGAGAACTATTGAAAAAACTTAATCTTCTTCCTTCCTATCAGGCGGTTGGTGTATGCTTCATCTTCCTCTTCCAAACTTATTGCTACTCCTTCAGTCTCAATTGCTCGATCACTCGGTCTTCTAGGGAATACCGAATATGGGTACCTGCAGAAGACACTTTGACGCTCAAGTCAGCAAAGGGGGTTCGGTATCCGATTGTCAGAGCACAATAATAAATGACGTACCTACTTATTGGAATGTGCGCTATTTATATTATTTTAGTGGGCCGACCTTGTTGAGCCGGATTAGTGAGGTGAATCGTGTTTAGAGTATATTACTTAGTTTTTAATGATGGCTTAACTTCATTGATCTTAATTGAACGTATAATTGAACCAAAATTGTTGGTCGACCCACATGGACGTGAGACATTCGATCGACCCGATTGTGGAAGTCGAGACATGATATTGACCGTTCGGCCCATATCAATACAAATAATAATAAAGTAGTAATTAATATTTTTATGCTTTCTATTTATATTCTTTACTTTAGATATTCTTGTAGAATTTTAAAGATTTGAAGTACTTTTAAATGAACTTTGCTACATTTCTTATCCAGCTCAAGTACTTTCATCCATTGAATTTTCTACGTCGTGTTCAATTTGACATTATTTATTTGTTTCATCATATTAGTCACTTTCAAATCTGGTTGAAGGTATATACAATTTTACGTATTTATCTTATCAAACATATATTAAATTAAAATTATATATATATATATGAGAGATACATGTTTATTATCAATTTATTTAAATATATCCATCTGAATATATCACTAAATTTATTTTAAAATAAATGTTATAAAGTAGTATTTTTCATAAAGTGTGTGAAACAGAGTAAGATATAATATTTTATGCATGTTAAAGGAGAAAAAGTGCATTTTAACACAACAAGAATATGACATTTATATATTTGAAGAAATAACCACGTAAATTATATTTGAAGAGTTATTAGAGTATCAATAAAAAAATTAAAAAGTGGAGATGCAATGAGGGACTTAAATTTCATTGTAACAGAGAAAATATAATACTTATATATCTTAAAAGAATAAAACAAAATACTTATACATTGATCTTAAACAATTAGACATTTTTGAAGGTAGAATATGTCCCTCCTTAATTATAGTGAGTGATAACAAAACGTGAGAAAATATAGTTGCATAACTGGATTGAAGCAAAGAAAAAGAGAGAAACATGGAGGAACACAAAACAACAACCTCAAAATATATTTTGTGCTAAGATTAAGCATTGAACAATAACCAATCCCTAATTAGTTTTGACTTTTTCACTATAAATAATTTCCCTATGGCTAAGTGATTTCTCATCCTGGTGAGCAACACACAAAACCAAACCCTAGAAGAGAAGAAGAAGAAATTTGTAACGTTCGTTCCAATAATACAAAATGGAACGCTCCACAAAACTCTTCTGGGTGTTGGTTCTGTGTGTTGCTGCAATGGCGCACCAGGGAACTGCACAAGAACTATTAAGAGGGAAGAGCTTGATCAAGAATGTGTGCTCAATCTCCCCAAGCAGAGATCTCTGCGTTCAGGTTCTCTCTTCTGACAAACTCAGAAGCCCTGATGCAAACCTTAAAGACTTGGCAATCATTTCTCTTAGGGTTGCTGCCACCAACGCTTCTGGGATCCTCAGCGAAGCGAAAACGCTAATCGATGACGACAACCTTAGCCCTGATGTGCAGCAAGGTTTGGCGGATTGCAAGGAAACCATTCTGGACGCAGAGAGCCAGCTGGAGGACACCATTGCTGCTATGATGGTGGATTCCGATGCCGAAACATCGCTTTGGCTCAAAGCTGCTTTGGCTGCAATCGACACGTGTGACGCCTCCATCCCCGGAGACGACGACATTCTCTCCGTTCAGAGCGCCGTCTTCCGCAAGCTCTGCAACATTGCCATCACCGTCAACAGGCTCATTGTTCATCCGATTTTATTCTGAAAACCTTCGCTCATGTTTGTAACCATTTTCTTCATCTTGTGCATGTCAATCTTAAACACAAATAATGTGATGATAGGTTGAATCCTTGTTCGTTGAAAATCTTTATCAGATGAATTTGGATCATCTTTGTTTCTGGTTCTTACGTTCTTCGTCCAACACGAACACTGATTCTATTTCCAACACGTAATAATGCGGGATGAGATTTTCCTTAGAAAAACATTGAGAATGTTGGTAAAAGATGGTAATAAAGAGATAAAGATATTGGAAAAAGAAAATTTTATTATCGTATCATTGTTAATTAACCCTTCCATCAATTTTAGTGGATTAAGATAGCAATGAGCAATCATCAGAGTAGGAACACTTTTCACTGTTACACTTGTTTCTTATTCACACTCACACTCTACTATTGTGATTACTTTCATAGTTCCACACATTGTTAGCAATAAGCTTTCATTCATTTACGAACTAAAACTCAAACCAAATTTTGATTTTAAAATTAAAGTTAAATTATTATTATTATTGTTAATAATAAAAACATATTTTTTATTATTATTAACGATAATAATAGTATTATTATTATTAATCCTAATAACATTAATAATGATAATAATAATATTATTATCAATAATAAAAATAATATTAATAAAAATAATATTAATAAAAATAATAATCATAATCATAATTATAAAAATATTAATTATAATAATATTAATAATAATAATCATAATATGCCAACAAAGTTTGTATAATGTAAACTACAAGAAAATCATGAAATAGAAACTAATTTGTAGAGATAAAAAAATTAGTTGTTACAGTGACTAAATTAGAGACCAGAGACTACACAATTTTTTTTTCTAAATTAGTTAAAAGGTTTCTAAATTGGTATCTAATTAGCTACCAAGCTTTTTGCTACCAAATTTAGAAACTAAATAATTGGTAGTTAAAACCTTAGTAGTTAATTAGATATCAATATAGAACTCATTTAACAATAATAAAAACTAATTTATAAACCAATTTTTTTTTTAAAAAAAAATGGTCTATAATTTAGTTACTATAACAACTAATTATTTTTTTATCTAAATTTGATTTTTATTTAATGTTTTTCTTGTAGTAATAATGGTTTTTATGTATACTTGAGAGACTTAAATTCGATACTTTTTAAGAATGAATTTTTAATAATAATAAAAATAATGATAATATAATGTATAATGAAAGAATAAGCTACAATTATGAAAATGTTATTGGCATAATTATTTCATAATTAAATAATTATGGCCTAAATGTAAATACAATACTTAATAGTTGCATAAAATTATGATAAAAAGTATTGTCTAAATATTGGCATAAAAGTATGACCTAGTTGTTGGCTAAAGGATACTTGTTGTAGCATATCCAGGTAAAAGAAATGTGGTAAAAAATGTGTTGTTGGTAATGTTTTTATCTTCCTTAATTCCTTAAACAATACATCTTCCTTCCAACATCTTGTGTCCTACAATCTTATATATCCTAATTTCTTAATTTTAATTTTCAATAATACTCTATATTAGAAGATCTTCAATAATACTCTATATTAGAAGATCTTCAATAATACTCTATATTAGAAGATCTGAACATGCCGGAAACTATTAAGTATTTAAGTATTTAAGTATAGAAGATCTTATATAATACCCTATGTTTATTAAATATTTAAGTATTTTTAATTGAATTTTTATTTAAAAAAATATTTATTGAGTATAAAAAATTGTATATTTTTCAATTTGAGTATCTTTCATTTCATTGTCCTGGCAATTATAATGGTGTGACTAGTACTTTTCCTTGTAATTATTTACGTTTCTATTCATAAAAAAATAATAAAAGATCTTAATTTTTCTATTAAATTACTTTCTTATCAATTAAATTTATTTTCCTATCTCTATTTATACATGTGTCTACCAAACGTTTTGGAGTGGAGGATGAAGTTTAGATTGACTTGATAAAGGTACAGTCATAAGTATTTTTTATAAGAAATACATTTGAATGCACATTGTATTGTACTAGTATGTGACATATTTGTAGACGAAGTCATTTGTCGCAAAATGGCGTGTCAATCCCATCTGTCATTATAACATAATAGACGACAGAGCTACCGAAAGTCGGGTGAGGACAACTCGCGAGATGAATTCACCTCCACACATGAGTAATTTTCGTGTGAACCTAGACGACAATAATATGAATTATATCCCTGAACAAACGAACTTTGAAGATGCAAATGACTATGTCCCACGGTCACTTTCTCCTCATATTCAATCAAGTGACACTCCATCAAACACTCCTTCTAACACTCCCTCAAACACTCCTTCTATGTTGTTTGCGGGCTCTGCTGTCGTCTTGAGGATACAAAAGAAAAGGGTCCACCATGAATGGAATTGATGAACATTTTGCTTTGTTAAATACAAATATTCAACAATGTGTTTTGTCCATTAAGCATGGAAATCAGACGACCTTAGAGTTGGTTGACATTGCTCGTGTACAAGCAACCGCAACACAAAATGTAGCTGCGAAAATTAGACGAAGAAATGACTTATATGCTCAACATGTACACCATCAACGTCGCCATGCATCATACTAGTACTATGAGTTTGATATTTGGGCTATGCAGGTGGAGCTTAATATCCAGGATGAACAGGTCATGGATCAATGCTGCGAGTTTTTATGTTAGCATCCAGTCAGAGTTAAACAACTATTTGAGATGCCATATGAGCGTCGCATGACAAAGTTGTTTGCATTTATGACTAGGCGTTGATTTGATGTCTCTAACTCTGCGTTCATTTCATGTCTTTCACTTATATGTTGTGCTTCTATTTCATTTCGGTTGTTGTCTAATTTGTACGTGTACGTTTGTTATTGGACAATTATTATCATAACTTCTACTATTTATTTGAGGACTTATAGTATTGTATTTCATTGGTAATGTAATATTCCATTTATGAAGTTCTAGTATTGTGTTTGATAACTTCTACTGTTTTGTTTAACATATTTTCATGACTTTCGTTTACTTAAAATTGTGTTTAATATTTGATGTCATGAACATTTAATTCTTTTTATATAAGGTTATAATTGCATTATCCATGACATCATCATCCATGAAACGTCAGAGAACTCGTAAGGGTAAAGGTCCAACACATAATGATGCAGTTCCTCCTACCCAAGGAGTGAGATTTAAGACGTTCTTGATTATTCAAGATACTTTAGTACAAAACGTTAAATGACGGTGTATGAAAAAATGTTTCACGGGAGACCAGTGTTATCACCAAAAGTCATGCATTTTCCATTTTTCATCGCACTAGGGTTTCAATTCCATAACCATATGACTTTCCAAGGATTACGACATTTCCTTGAAATGAAACTTTCGTATTATGAGGACTTGGTGAGAGTGTTTTATACAAATCTAAAGTTCACACCTATTGGTGACCTTTCTATTGAGATTTGCTTAAACCAAATTGAAATAAGACAAATGGTTTGGATGAACATTGCAAATGTCAAGTATGATGGTGTTAAGTTAACCCTTGAAACGATCCCCGAGGGATTAAATTTTGATCGAGCACTGGCGTTATCATCCATGATTCGTGAAGAGGAACGAGGTCAAAATGTCATAAATGTAGGTAGTCTAAATATGAATGATAGACCATTACATTACACATGTGTGCACATGTTCTGCCCTCGTGACAGCAACTTCTCACACTACTGAATGAAGATATTTTCATGTTGTGGTGCATAAAAATGATATATTGATTAATTGGCCTCATTACATCATGAAACACATGATAAAATGTCGGGATAACAACATGTCTTTGCCATATGGCATTTTGATAACACGGATCATGTAGGTGTATGGCTTGAACTTGTCTAATGATGCAACAATAATGCTAGAATGGAATCATTTATTTGGGAAAAAAGTATGAGGAAATTAAATATATTTTAGGTTAATGGTGTTTGACAACTTGGTAGGCCTAACCAGACAGACGAAGAAGATGACGATGAAGACCTTGAATTGGAAAAAGAAGATTTTCAAGTTGGTCAACCTCAATTCGCAATCCCCCATCAAACCGAAATGTTAACCCAAATTTGGGGCGGGACACAAAACATCCAAAAAAGTATGAGGAACATGAATACACGTATTGACAAGGTTGGTCAAAGGATTGAGCGAATTGAGGATCAAATAAATGGGTTGAACGTCATCAATACCAATAATTATATTATCATTATGTTATTGTTATTATTATTGTAATTTTAAAAAAAAATTCATGTTGAACATTCATAAATGATTATTTAATATTCAGGTTTTCGTGGTACTCATTTAGAGAATGGTATTGCTTTTAATGCAACTTTTGTAACATTTTTTTTATATTATACATAAATCAAATTTAGGCTCCATTACATTTATTGGAGATTCGAGAACATTGTTTCAATGACCTTCAATGTCTACGTATCACACCTCATCATCGTCTAGTTGTATCGGTTGTGGTGTGCAAAAACATTGTACTTTTACTCATGTTGGTGGGAGCATGAGTGTCTTCGTTACACCTATTTGGGGTGGAGATTTTGCTGTTTTGAGAACAACAACAAAAGAAAAAAATGTCGAAAAACAATTTTTGAGGTTGTCCTAAGTACAAGGTAAAATTTATTCAATTAGGTTTGATGCAAACTTAAGAATGCTATTTTAATGTTATTCATTGTTCAATTTTATTATTTTCTTAAAAAAAATATTAGAAGTGACATGGTTTAAAGCTGTAATTTTTTTAGATGGTGCATTGAAGACGTTAACCATAAAAGAGATGCAATTATTGTCAGACAAATGAATAAAATATGTCTTTTAGAAAAACGTTTGAAGGTCTCGACACGAAGGATTCAAATGTTGTTAGTGGGAATATGTTTTTTTTTCTAATTAACATTATTATGTTATTAATTTTGTCATAATTTCAAAATTATGAAGAAATTAACATATTTTTATCTCTCTCCATATTAAATGTAATGACTTTAATTATTTTTAGTTTCAATGAATGACTAATTAATGTTTTCAATGAATGACTAATTAATGTTTATCCTATGTTTTAAATACTCATTTACTTTTTAAAATATATAATTTTTTAATAATAATAATGAAAATCATTATTAATATCAATTTTCTTATATAAATATATATACTTAATATATATATATAACATAATATAATATAAATTAAATAATCATAAATAATATTAAAATTATATAAACACATTAATTTAACTAAAAAATTTAATTTAAATTAATAAAATGAAAAATAATATAATTATATTTAAATTTTTATTTTATTTATTTATTTTAATTTTACATCATTTTATTCTTTTATTTATAATTGAAATTTTACATTATTTTAATTAGAATGTACACAAAATTAATTATTATTTATTTTTTCCTTTTTTTTATACACAAGAGTAATTTGTAATCTTACAATTTATATCATTAAAAATAATTCAAAACATTCTTACATTTATCACATCACTCACACGTTTCAATAAATCACATCACTCACACATTTCAATAATTTTTTCAAACATTCACTTTAATTTTTTCTCAAATCCTCATACTTTCATCCACAATTTTTAACTCTCCAATCTAAATAAAACATAAATGATTGATTTGGTTCTTTGGCGTGTATATTCTGCTTGAGACCGCAACATTAAACAACCAAATTACTTAAATTATTATTTAAACTTAAATTCACGATAGTTATTTAATTATAAAATATAAAAGTTATATACGTAAATTTAATAAAGACTTAAAGTTAATTAAATGTTTATTTATTTATTTCTCATATAGAGACAAGTTAGTAATAACGATGTAAAAGAACAATCATATTTGATATAAAAAATCAAATTTATTTTCTTAATAAAATTTTAATTCAAGATATTGAAATTTAAGAACTTAAAACTTATAAAGTGGATTTAAGGTAAAATAAAAAGTAAGTAAAAAAACAAAATATATAAATTTAAACTTGAGGATTAAAAGCTCCATTAACCAAAAACAAAAAAAAAAAAAACGCACAGTGAAGCTAAGCAATAGAGGCAGGCGCCGGTGTGTTTCATTTCCTCCATACACTCTCAACACTATGGCCACCGCCCAACCACTCCACAACGGCACCGCCGGAAACCTACTCTCGCCGGACAATGTCTCCGCCGCACAGCCACCGGCCGACACGGAGACTGACACCACCGCGGCGGCACCTCCTCCGGAGAGGAGGTGGCTGGGGTGGCCCGGGGACTGCGTGTTCCGTCTCATCGTGCCAGTGGGGAAAGTTGGGAGCATCATAGGGCGCAAGGGAGAACTGATAAAGAAGATGTGTGAAGAGACACGATCTCGCATTCGCGTTCTCGACGCTCCTCTCGGCACTCCTGATCGAATTGTAAGTCTCAATGGCACCTAACCGCTCCCTCTGTCTAGGGTTTTCATTTCCTTTCTCTTTTTCACAATTTCAAGTTTTATACTTCTATTCCAACTCTTTCCAGCACCACGAAAGTGATTGATACCCTAAAAGTAGTCGCTTTTGTTCTGTGCTTTCTCCACTGCTTCTTCTGTTCCCCTTTCTTTAATTTCCATGCTAATGTACCATCCTGCGCGTGATTGTTCTTGCTCAATCAGTTGTCCGAGTTCGGATTCTGAATATTTAATTGCACTATATACTACCCTAAAGTCGAGGTTCCATCCGGTGAAGGATTCTACAGTCTTTGGGGAAAAAAATCCATGCTAACGTGCTTCCACTTCTCTTGTTTAGGAAGCCATAGTGTTAACATATGTAGTTTATTTTTTATTCTGTCAAGTGAGTATTTATTTTCAATACAATAGAAATCAAAATTATGGATTTTAGGGTCAAATTAGCATGATTTTCGAGTTTAATTGTCATAACATGATTATCCGTAGTTGGAAGATGGTGAACCGATTCCAGCTACATTCGGTGAAATATAGATATAATTGGAATTTATTTTTGGTTACTTCTTATGAAGTATCAGTTTTTTTTTGTCAGGTCTATTTCTTTTCATTGCGTTTTTCACATTCTGCTTTATTTATGTCTTCGTCACATTAAATGTGTGTTTTGGTTGGTGTTATGTTTTGGGTTTTATGTTTGCTTTCGTTGTGCAACTTCAATTTTATCATAACTTCATTACTAAGTGGTTTGTGTCTTTTAATCCATGTCAAAGTGTTGCTTTTTATTCTTGTTCATGTGGATTATCAGTGTGACCCCTGTATAGAATCTTCATGCGTATGTGCCTAGAATGTTATTTAGTTTCCTATAGAGAGTGAATGAAAGCGAACTCTATAGTGCAGTTGCTCTGTATGTTGTTGTTCAAATGAGAAATGTATATGCATGCAAATCTACTCTTTCGTATCTTTTCCTTTGATGATGACCTTTATATATTTGTGTATTAGTTTCTGTTGTATACTTAATTTGGTTAATTTTTTTTTATATTTCTCATAGGTACTTGTATCCGGGAGGGAAGAGACAGAGGCAGTTCTTTCCCCTGCAATGGATGCGGTGATAAGGATCTTCAAGCGTGTCTTTGGATTATCTGAAATTGATGCTGAGAATAAAGAATCTGCTGCTGGTCTTGCATTTTGTTCCATCCGTTTATTGGTTGCATCGACACAGGCTATTAGTTTGATTGGAAAGCAAGGCTCATTAATAAAATCTATTCAGGAGAATACCAGTGCTTCTGTTAGAGTGCTGTCAGGAGGTATGCTTCCTATTATCTACATGGATCTAATACAACGATATGGGTTTCTTCTGCATGCAAATCCTTTAATGCACACAGACACATATTATGGGGGTTTTAGTGTAGAAAAACATTGATGTTTAAGGCTGTCCATAATTGTAGATGACAATTTAATTTGTGTTGGATACTTTCTTTTTATGAATTATTGTGTCAGAGATATTGTCTGCCACTCACTAATTTTATATGGTTAGAGAATGATTTTATCAATTACAGTTAATGTTTGTTGCTCTCATTTGTTTATTTGAGTTATGTTGACATTTTCATCTTGGCTGGAGTGGCAGTTTTTCTTCAAGGTAGATTGCAGGATTTTCTCATTGTGATCATCAATTGAGAAGTTTAAATGAACAATTAATTATCTGTCTACTGATTAGTCATGAATGTGTGCCACAGCCATACTGTCAACTTCCCTAAATCGTTTTTCTTTTCAAATATTGCATGTGCATGTTTTTATAGGTGTGTTTGCCAGTGAAGAAGGTAATCAAGGTAATAAAGGGGTGCTTAGAAGAGCTTATTTTAGTTTATGAAAATAGCTGAACTCCCTTTTAAGCTCTTTACAACTTATTTCAGTTAGCTTTTTGGTGTAGCTTATAAAAAAAACTCTCTTTAGATCATTCTTGCCATCGTCAACGTATTCCATCTTAACATTTCTCATTTATGCAACTCTCACCTTTTTTTTGTCCTTTTAGCAACCAACATTCACAACCCTAGTGTATTATTGGATGTATAGCAGTAAGTAAAACTTGTCTTTGAGTTTGGTAGGTATTCTCTCATCACAAATAACCTCTAATGTCTTTTTCCATTTTAGCCATCCCGCTTGTATTGTATGTGTGATTTTCTCATTATCTTTTCCATTATTTTGTAATATGGACTCTAGATATTCAACCTTAGAAACTTGTGGTATGACATCTTCACTTTTACTTCTAAGTAGTATTTCTCTTGTCTCTTGTTAAAATTGCCATGCATATGTTGTCTTCAACTTAAGTGAAAACCTTTTTTGTTTCTGAAGTCTGTTTCCAAAGCTCAAGTTTTAAAAATAACTTCACTTGATTCCTTCATCAAAAGTATATCATTCTCAAAAAAAGATACAATTAGAGAAAATCTTGTGTCTCGAGTAAGTACATCCAAAATTAGATTAAACAAGGACCTAAGGTTGAGTCTGGATGTAGACTTATCTAGTTATTCCTAGAGGGAAGTCCCTAGTCTCATCTCTTGGGGTTTTGGCACTAGTAATTACCACATGTCTTGTATAGCCATGATATAAGCGACGAAAAAGATTTTTTTTTAAACATCTTTCACAGGTCCAAAGACACTTCTTTTTACACTTGCTCGTAAGTTTCTTCAAGTTAATAAAAATCATATATGTCTCTTTCAAATTGCTTCGGTATCTTTCCATCAACAACCCATGTAAAAGATAAAATACTTTTGTTATACACCTTCATGGCATAAAACCAAATTAATTCTCTGCAATCCTTGTTCTTGTCTTAACTATGCTCAATCACCCTTTTCCATATTTTCATAATTTATACCTATGTAGTTTAAACAATTCTAAATATCTCCCTTGTTCTTGAGTATAGAAACCGCAAAACTCTCCTGTCCATCATTTGACATTCTCTTATATCTTAAAATCTCATTAAATAGCTTAGAGATTTAAATCATGTCTTATTCTCCTATATACTTCCAAAGTTAAATAGGAATACCATTTAGACCAATAGCTCTTCCCTTATCTATCCTCTTAAGGACTTCTTTGGTTCTCCAGTCCAAATTCTACAATAGTAAGCCAAATTTTGTTCCTCCTTTTAGATTTCTAGTCCTCCATTTTTAAAGCCAATCTTTGTCCATCGTTGAAATGCTTATAAAAGTAATTCTATTTTCACTCTTTGATATTTTTTACCTGTGACCAGAACTTTCCCTTCATCCTTGATACATCTTGATCCAAATTTTTTTGTTTTTCTTTCTCTATATTAGCAAGCTTATTTATCATACTCTCTCCAAACTCTATCTTGAGATCTTTGTAAAATGAATCTAACATTTTAAATCACAATATTACTTTAAATGCAATCTTACTGTTCCCAGATTATAATAAGACCTCTTCCAGAATATTCATTTATTAAATTCCTTATTTATTATTAAATCCAGATGCAATAAAGTAATAATCCAAATGCATTTTTTTCTCTTTCATCATAGCACAACTTCCAGTTTACATGCAATGATATAAACTACAATATATTATTTTAATGGAAATCATTTTCATGAAGATGAGGTGCAATTTTATGCTACTGCGGATGAGAGGATTGTGGAAATTCAGGGAGAAACCTTGAAGGTCCTTAAAGCTCTGGAAGCAGTAGTTGGTCATCTGAGGAAATTTTTGGTTGATCACAGCGTTCTTCCCCTATTTGAGAGAAATGTAAGCTTGTAATTTTTCTGACCTCGAATTAGAGAACTTTCTAAAAGATAGTGTTTTCTCCATAATTTTTTATGTTCTGCTGATGACTGTTTTAAAGAAGTTTTCATATAAGATATGCACTGAGATTGTGCAGCTTTGCTTTGTTTTCAATTTAGTTTTCTGATACGTTTTGCCCATTTTTTGTTTTGGAGGATCTTTTACCCTTCTCTAAATCTACTTTTGCTGCCTTTTTTTTTCGGGCAGTATTTTCTTTTACTATATGTTGGTGTCAAGAAGTAAAATACTGAATTCTGACTTAAGATAGAAATAACCTAGTTTTTAGGCAAAATTTGTGTACAAAAACAGGGTTTTCCCCTAAAACACATGTTGTTTACCCCTAACAAGGAGTTTTCTCCTTCAAAACACAAGGAATAACAGTTGGACACCCTTTAGTTGCCTTTTACGAGTTTGGAATATAATATATCACAATAACTGTCCAATTATAACCTATAACTTCCTAAACTGAATGTAACAAACAATAAGTACCCAATAATAATTTCCTAATACATAATTATAAAAATAACCACCAATTGTGATATTTGAACGAAGGGGCCAAACTACAAAGGCACTCTTAGAATTTAGGCCAAGGGACTCACTCAATACCACAAATTTGGCTTGTGGGGTAAGTACAAAAACTTTATAAGCCATATCTCTAGTTGATGTTGGAATAAACACAACTCAAAAGACTATAATTAAGGCAACGCCAAAAGATGCCGCAATCAAGGCAAGCTAAGGGTGACAACTACAATTAAAGTGACTTTCCAAAACACACCCTCACTCCTAGGTGTATGGGCTTGGAGTGTGACAATGCAAATGGTTCAAATGAATCTAAGGTAGATATCGATACTGTCTTAAAATTTGGGTTAAGGGCTTAATTCAATATCCCAAATCTGCTTGTAAGGCGAGGATTTCCAAAGCTGTATAATCTCTATTTGAATCATATATCTAGTTGATGTAAATCTAAACACACCCTGTTGACAATGCCAGCATTCCCATTAGAAACATATAGTTCATGGAGGGTTATGTCAAATCATTAGCTATCTCATTATTTGGGCTACGATGATTATTGTTTATAATATTAATGGAATCAAATATTACTAACACTGTGAGAACCTATAAGGGTGCACGTGAGTGAATAGAAATAAGTTGGACTCTAATTTCTCATTGGCTAGGCTCATAATGTATTAGTAGTGTTAAAACAATGATGCTTTTATTTGGTACACAACTTTTATAAAGTTTTTTGATGTATCTAGAAGGATCATAGGTTGTACCCTATTTCCTTCTTTTCCTTTTCTTGTTTGCTTCTCCTTTTCATACACTATGTACATCAATGAGTAGTGTAAGACTCATTAAATTCTCAGAAATCTCAAGTTGGTATTAGAGTGGTATGATCCCGCTCTGTCTCTTCCACCAATCATCATCTGACATTGTTTGTTGTCGTCTACTTTTTGTTTGCTGTCGGCAATATCATTGGCAAGGCTAGGGTTTTGTCCCTCAATGAGCACAACCTAACCTAACAAGTTGTGTGGCCAAAATCATAGCAATGTGTTCGTTACATGTTTGACTACAAGTTCCCTGTCTAGCGCGTGAAGCCCATGCTTTGCTGTGTACTTGCTGGAACATCGTCAAGCCTGTCTAGAAAGGTTCAACAACCTCTTCTATTCCCATATTTGACCTCACCTCCCTCATTCTACCACTCCAAAGGGTGTGTCTAGTCTTTCCTTCGAAAAAGGAAGGGAAGAGGTGTTGTCTGCACTTAGGGCTTCTACAAGGCTGTTTTGGCTATTTCTTGGACTCTCACCTTGCAATTGAGAAACTGAAAGGAAAGAATGACCTGTCATGGGCTGTTGTTGTGGAACTTTGGTTCTTGGGTCAAGGTTACCATGATCATTTGGAGAAGGAAGAGGTTGAAGGTTCAATAGAAGTCAAGCTCAATGGAAGAAGCTTGATGTTTAGTTACGTACCTTGCTATGGCAATTTGTAGAACCCAACATATTAGGAACCTTTAAAACTTATTGCTCCTTTTGGAAGAAGGCACAAAGCATCTATGAAGAAGGCACAAAACTTATTTCAATTTTTGTATGATGTTGCCAAATCTCCTCAAGCTTGGTTTGGCAAATTTAGCCATGTGATGTTGAAATTGGGACTGAAACAAAGTGAAGCCGATTTTTCCGTATTCTCTTGTCACACTTTTCGTAAATGCTTTTATCTAACTTTTGTGCTAAAGATATTATCATTAGAGAAAATGACGTTGGTAGAATTTCCTAACTACAGAACTCTTGTTCTGTTACTTTTAAATCAAAATTTTGGTTGTTTAAAATACTTTATTGGTATTGTTGTGGGGGCCCAACCAAGGAAGGCATTGTGATATCAGAGAAAAATATGCTTTGGACATTGTGAAGGAAACAAACATGACTGAGTGCAAACCCTATGAATCCAAATTAAAAGTAAATGGCTGATCAAGGTGAACCATTTTCAGATCCTGAGAGATATAGGCCACATTTAACTACAAATACAGGTTTCCCCTAACTGTATCCTCCTTCAAAACACAAGGAGTAACATCCTGACACATATTGCCTTTTACCAGTCTGTAAGACAGTACCACAAGTTACATATCACTACAACTTTCACATCATATTAGTTACCTATAACTGCCTAATCTGAAATTAATATAAAAGTAGCTGTTTGGTAACTTTCTAAAGCAGAATCATAAGGTTGTATTTATGATTTATATTTTCTGCGTTGAACTGCTGCTGTATTTTGTTATGATGACAGTTCACTAAGAACATGAGAAATATATCATTTTCTGAATTTTTGCTATATACTTATACTGTTGTATGTGATTTCTGTGTTAAGTTCAATACACCAATCTCACAAGACCGTCAAGCAGAGACCTGGTCTGACAAGTCATTGCTGCATAGTACTTCACGCACCAGCGTATTTCCTGATATGCCTCTTTCATCAAAAAGGGATTCTATCTTAGCTGAGCGTGAAAGTCAATTGGACTCGTTACTCCCTTCTTCTACCATGTCTTTCTATGGGCAGGATTCTTCACTTTCTGGTTTGCGTTCTTCGGCTCTTGGCCGTGTTGGCGCTCCTATTGTTACTACGGTTAGTTATATTAACCCCTCACATGTTTTATGTTTATTTTCTTGAATGAAATTTACTGGGGAAGGGACTGATGTCTTTGATTGCCTCTATTTTGTAAAGTTTTACTACTTGTTCCAAAATCTGTTTTTCTCTACCTATTGTGAAAAGATGTATGTGTATGCATGCCTCTGTTTTGTCAAATTTTACTATTTATATTGCAAAAGAATATATCTATATGATCTCTCTCTCTCTCTCTCTCTCTCTTTATATATATATATATATATATATATATATATATATATATATATATACACACACACACACACACATACATATGTGTTTTTAAGTTTTACTTGTTGCAAAAGAATATACGTCTGTGACTATGTATCGGATGATGATCTGGCTCTAGGGTTGGTTATGATGTGGGTGTTGTCATAGCTTATAATGTCTATTGACTTCTTCTGCATTAAGCTAAAAGCAAATATGTGGGCTCATTCTTCAATCTATATATTTTGTTTATTTATCTCTTCTGTTGATTTGTTAATAGTCACGGTACCCTTCATTCACCCAATAATGTCTGCTTTTTAGGTAATACAAACAATGCAAATACCGCTATCCTATGCGGAAGACATCATCGGTATTCAAGGGACTAATATTGATTACATTCGTCGCACTAGTGGTGCTGTATTGACTGTGCAAGAGAGCAGGGTGCCTGATGAAATCGTTGTAGAAATAAAAGGCACCTCATCTGAGGTTCAAACAGCACAACAGTTAATTCAGGTAGGAGACTTCAGAGGGCCTTCTCTCGTAATGAAGGAAGTTATATATTTCTGTTTCTGATACTCCTGTATGATTGTGATATTTACATAAGCATACCTGCACGGTCAGATGTGGTGGTTGTTGGTATTTATGCACGGGGAGGTCTTATTTTTATATCTTACCTAGTGCTCATTCTGTAGCCATTAATGCCACACTTAGTAGAATTCTTTAGGATCACTCGCTATTGCCTGTCTTCTTCTTGTTCATCTTCTTGACTAAAGTCTTTTATCACTTGCGTGTTACTTGATAGCGCAATGAGGATCGAAAAAAATAAATTCAATTCTATTTGTCGTAGAGAAGTAGGAAATGAAAGATAATTACAAGTGTTCTATTAGTGCTTTGTGTATATGCAAGAGTAGAGGCCTCGTGAAAGCATGGTAATTTTGATTTCATATACATTGAAGGACATCTTACAATGTCATTTTGTTCGAAGTTCATAGCTGGGTTTTTCACTTACTTGCTTCATCAGTTCAACCTGAATAGGCCAATTGTTTGGGAGTTTTGTTTTGACTTTAATAGGACTAACTTTTCAGAAATAATATGTATTCTGGAAAGGAATATGCTCATGCACAGGACAAAATTAAGCATAAGTGTGCAACTTTCATATTATTTTTTCTCCATTGTCACTAGATTATACTTTTAAAGTAGTTACCATATCAGGGTACAATCTATATCAGAATAATTGGTTACTTTATCTTTTGCTCACCGAAATTCTTTCCTCTGCATTGCAGGATTTTATAAGCACTCACAAAGAACCTGTCAGCATCAGTTACGGCAGGCTAGATGCAGGTTCGAGGTCTTCGTACTCTCAATTGGGCACTGCATCACGCCTCCCATCTTCGTTGTCATCACAACCATATTCAGGTTATGGAGCTTCTGGTTTAGGAGACTACAGTACTTTCAGGCTTTAAATTGGTTTATATTCAAAGGGTACTCCATTTAGACTAGTTTCTTTCTAATTGAGTCTGATTGGAGAGGATTAACGCTTGAATATACCATGAAACCTCAGAAGAACTTGTTTTTATGTATTTCATTGATATCATCTTGTATCGTGGTTAATTTTAGAGGTGGCCAGTAGATGAGAATTTTTTATAGAAAATGTAATGAAATGTCATTTTAGCCATTTTCATTGTTTTGTTTTTGTTTAAGTGCGCATGTGGAGCAAATGCAATATCAAATATCTTTATACTCTATTATTTGCTAAATATTTCAAAACGGATACAGTCTCATTAGTTAATTAAGTAATTAATTTTGTTAATTATTTTAACTTTAACAAGGACTTTTATATCTCTTTTTACTCTCATGTTATTATACTGTTTTTTTTATATAGAATAAGAGCTTTTTCTAAATGAGATTTACGAAAATATCCTGAGAATGCGTTTGTCAACATAAAATTACGTCTAAATGTTTTCATTAGACATTAATCTTATGAAAACATTTGATAATGTAGATTTTGTTAAGTTAAAACATTGTCTATAATATAGAAAATTCTCACTTTGCTTGTTTTTGGATTATATAATATTCATGTAATGTGAATGGATAACATTACAAATGTTTTGGATTTAGTTAACTTTATAGAGCTTAAGTCTATAAAATTTAGCAATATATTTTGTTTTTGACTTTCTTTTTTTGGTTAATCTTATCTTATCTTCTTAACTTTCACATTTTCATAACTATCAGTTAATTTTTTCTTGTTCTCGTATTTTCCCTTTATCCCCCTCTTACTCAATGCCTTTTTTTCTGAGTTATTGAGTTCATATAAATAAAAACTTATATGGGAGAATTGTCCAACATAAGGACATTTTTTTTAGGTTGGTGCAAAATCTTGATAAAGAGAGAATGTGATTAAAAGATGAGATTTTGGTGGAGAGAAAATCCTTCAGGACTTGTTTCTTCTACTAAGGTACAAAGCTATATTTAATTCAAGTAAAATTCAGTTATACTTGAATAGCAAAATATGAGTAAAATCTTTCCTATTTTGTGGTGTGCATTGATTCATTGATTTATGCCAATTTTCATCTACCTGGTTGCTTTGATTGTTTCTTGGTACTGGAATCTATTTGGTAAATTTATTGTCTAATTAATCAAACTGTGGTTTTAATTTATGATAAATTCTTTTATCCGAATTATGGATATGGTCAACTTTATACCTCATAAATTTTTTAAAAGTTAAAAATTAAAAATTAAAAGTACTCTTGAACCACAAATAACGTATCATACTTGAAAAATTAGACAATTTACTTTTAATGGACTAAAAATTGTATAATTTTATTTACATTGACTAAAATTCATAGTAATAATTTCAAATATATAAGACATAGCTTGGAAATATACAATAAAAGGTTTGAATTGTGGCTTAAGTTTATATTTAATTATTGATATCTTCTTTTCCAAAAACTAAAAAAAGTTCAATTTACAAATAAAATAATAATAATTAAAAGAGATAAGCAATTAATGATAATAAAAAAAATAGTCTTTTTGTCATTTTTAATGGAGATTTTTATTTTTATTCTTAAGTGAGTCTCATTTGTAAATATATTTCACTTTTAATCTTTTACATTTAAGCACCTTTAAATGAAGCATCTTTATTTGAGTTCTTAAATGAGTCCCACCAAAGTTCACATTTTTTACATTTCATTAATAATTCATTAGTTAACTTATAACTATTTTATTTATAAAAAAATATAAAATTAAGAGATTTATATTATTATCTTGTGAAATGATTTTTAACAATAAAAACAAAAAAAATAACAAGCTAAATTTTATTTAAAACCATAAAAAAACTATATAATTACAACAATATAAAAATTATAAAGTTAATGAAAAGTACATACTTAATAATAATTAATGTCATGGATTATCATGTCCAAAATATTCTTACCAGAAGATTAATTTAGCTATCGTGAAGAAATACTCACATCCTTTCTTGATGTTTGTCAAATAGTTTTATTTTATCTCCTTATAACATTGAGATAATCTTAGCTAATGTATCATAATCCTGATAAATATTGTATACTAAATAGTATTTAATGGGATATTGAATTCTATTCACCATATATTGAATTCTATTAATAATATATTCTCTTCAAAAATTTATTAAGTATAAAAAAAATTTAAGCATGGTGTTGTTTGAACATGCACTTAAAATAATCAATAAATAAAAATTAATTTTAGAGACTAAAATAGTTAATTATTATTTAACTAAAATAGAGATATTTTATAAATTAAAAAAAATTATTGATTTCTAAAGTAATTTCTATTATTAATAAAATGTAGAAACTAAAATATTAGTAGCTAAAACTTTGATAAGTAATTTAGATACTAATTTATAAATCATTTTATAAATATTTATTAATAATAAACATTACTTTAAATACCAATAATTTTTAATATTTAAAATAATATCTAATTTAGTTAATATAATCACTAAGTATTTTTATCTCTAAATTTAATAATTATTTAATAATTTTGTTTTAATAATATAAAAAAAAATATGTCATATCCTTAACTGATGTGATGTTACTAATTCAATCATAATTTGTTATTAGTAGCACGAAAATGTTATGAATATGACATATTTTTTTTATATGATGAAAAATAATTTGTCATAAGATTGTCTTACTCTACTTTATGGATGAAAAAGAAGTTTGACAACAAATTATATCACTTATGAAAAGTTTTAAGCATCAATAATTAAGAAGGAGAATTGGACTTGACCCATTTATTTATGTTGTTTCAAATCGTGCAACAACAAATAAAACTTGACTTGCAATGTAATTTTGTAATTTTTTTTCTACTAATAAGGACCAAACGAAAATAATTAAGAAACTAATATTTGTTTTTCTTTTTAATCTATCAAGTATATATTATCATAAATATATTTAAATCACATAGCATTAAAGTTTTCACTAAGTATAATTAAATCATTTTTTTTAGAAAAACGACTTCATTTCACTCTTTGAAGAAAATAAGTTAATTTTGTAAGCTACCATAAATTCAACTACATTTAACTTAATAAATGAAATTTCTATACATACAATTCAACCAAAATGCAGGGTCTAACATGTTTCATATTGAGTTTTCTTCGATCCTGCCTTGGCCTTCACAATTTTTCTGAATAATACTTCATTTATTTAGCCTTCACATAGACGATCTACATATTAATTAAAACTAAATTCTGATTAAGTATAATAAAGCATGATTAATATATCATATCAACATCTCAAATGACTTGGAGCGTTGAAGTGTCTTTGCAGGTACCCATGTTGGGAATCCCTTCTTAACTTAATGAGAGATTATGAGTAATGAATATTGGTAATTGATCCATTGAATATATTCAATGATGGCTATTTAAAAGTTTTTTTTTGAAATTGTAACTCTCTCTTTAAAATGTAATGAACATCAATCTTTTTTTGAACAAGTCTTCCTCTCATTCTCTGTATAAATGGAACTTATGAGGAAGAGGGAACTTCCGAGAAAGAGAAAAAATGAAGAAGTGGGAAGAGCAACATATAGAGAAAAAAAAAATAGATATCCACTGTAATGGTGAGATTAGAAATCCTATTATGATGCTAGAGAAAATTTGTATTCCATTATTCTTGGATGAGATTATAGATCCTAGTGAGATGCTAGAGAGACTTTGTATTTCATCCTTCTTATATGAGATTAAGTGTTATCCTCACAAAGTTAGAATAAACAAATATTGTAATCATACTTTCATAGTAGAGACATTATTCTCAGTGTCATTATTCTATTTTGCTATATTTTCTATTATTTGCTTATTATTCCGCAAGTGCTCATTTTGTATCTACATCAAAGGGGATAATTAATTATGAATTTTTCCAACACTCCACTCCTTCAGATTTGATGAACAAACAATGGAAGGAGAACACAAAAGACACTTGATAGGGGATATTCAATCTCAAAACTTATAAGAACAATTAATAAGTTAAGAATTTGAAGAATTAATTTATTTCTAGGTTTGTTGAAGTCTACCTCCATATCTTTATTTTCACAAAACATTTCTTAACATCCTCAATTAAATTAACTTAGTTAAATTGTGTTTCATGAATGATATGTAAGTGATCAACACGTCATCATCACTTTAACAAAATCCAAACTTTAAGGGAAATGAGTGTCTTTTATAATTTCAAAATCAAAATTACAAAAAAGATTACTTAAGGATTCAATCTTGTTTGATGTTAAAATGGTAGTCCATATGTTTGATGCTAATACATATGTTTAGATTTTATTGAGACAAAAATTTTTTTTAGTAGACGTATTTAATATTTTTGGATTTTTACCCTATGATTTTGAGAAAATAAAATATTTTACTCCATATTTGATGTTTTTGAATTAAATAAGGAAAAATTACACTCATTTCTTTAAAAGTAGAACTGTGGAAGCAGATAAAGTGAGATTAAAATAATTGTAGCCAAAATTAAACAAAACTATTTTTTGTCTAACTTGTTTAGCTCGTGACCTTAAATAGACTTAGACCAAGTTTGGCTGTAAACTCATGAGTTAACCCATTCTATGAAATAATCATATTTTAAAAACACAAAAGAAATTAAAAGTAATATTTTATTAAAATATATACATATATACATATATTATATATTATAATTTATAATTTATATTATTATATTTAAAATTAAAACCACTTCCATTAGCACAAATTAAATTTTAAAAATACACATTTATTTTTCATTTTTTATTTAAAATATATCTTATTTATTTATAAACATTTTTTTTATAAATAAAACCAGGGATGTGAATTTCACTTTATTCAAAAAAGTTAGAAATTACAGAAACTATAAATTAGTGTCATTTCATTAAAATAAAATAAAATAAAAGTGTTATTTAATATTAATTGAAGCGAGATAATTGGAATTTTCCTTTTTTATTTTCTTTTTCTTTGCAAAAACACAAATTTGTGCAATTCGCGCTTAGTGTTCGTTGCACGTTTCACTCTCAACACAAATATAAATCACTCACACGGCTTCGCCGGTTAATCCAAACTTCAAATGGCGACGGAGCAGACCAAATTCAGCGTCTTGTGCAGCCTCTTCACGTGGACGCAGCGGACCAAGTCGGCGCCGAGAAAACGCTTCAAATTCCGCAAGTTTCTCGACGCCTTCTGCATTGACCGCAACTTCTTCCCTGCCATTCGCCTCATTCTTCCCAACCTCGATCGCGAGCGCGGCTCCTACGGCCTCAAGGAGTCCGTTCTCGCCACCTCCCTCATCGACGCCCTCGGCATCTCCCGCGACTCCCCCGATGCCCTACGACTCGTCAATTGGCGCAAGGGCGGCGCCGCCACCGGCGCAACAGCTGGAAATTTTGCCCTCGTCGCCGCCGAGGTCAGTGCACTGAACCGTTTTGTGTGTTTTAGGGTTTTGTAATGCTGTGGTGCGGTGAAAGTGAGATGTTGGTTTTGAGCCAGGTGCTGCACCTCCGGCAAGGGACCGCTTCGGGAGGGTTGACGATAAGGGAGTTGAATGAGTTGCTTGACCGGTTGGCTTCCGGTGAAAACAGGTGCGTTTGTTGTTGTCTGTAGCATTTTTAGGTTGCGTAAGTTCTCTTGTGGTCTCGGATACTATTGTTCGTCTCTTCATTGCCATGATTGCAATTTGTCATTGGCCTCTTTATTAGTTAGACACTAAAATGTGTTACATCATGGTGAGTTTGAGTTAGACTTAAGAGATCATCAAACAATAATATATAAGTGGGGTGCAAATTTCACCTTACCAAGCTGGCTGGTTTTGTGAGTTGAGTTAGACTTAAAATCTATCTTTTAAGATCAACAATGGAGTATGTGTATTCTAATTAGGATTATTAAGATAAGAAAAGTCAACTAATGAGATAAAGGTAATTAATCGTTAGTAGAGAGAATGTATCATACTTAGACGAGGTGCCTATATTTTAGGAGGAATCTTACTCTTATTGTTACCCATCACTGATCAGTAATTTCTTTTTGTAAGTAAATATTATTAGTAATTAGTGAAACCTTTGGAGGCTTCAAACAAGTAGCTTTACAGTCTTATGCCCGGGCCACCCATGCCTCCCTGGCCAATCATTCAAAAATAAAAATAAAAAATAATAAAAATGATAGAGAAAAGAAACACCTGCACTTTGTCACTTTGTCTCCTAGAGTAAGGGGTGAATGGTAGAAAAAAGGCACAGAACAAATTATCAATTTGTTAATGGCTTTGGTTACCGTGCTATTGGTCTCTTTAGATGTCAGAATTTGAGTTATGAAATCAATGCTATTTGCTGATTCCGAGGGAGTATATATGTTTATACCAGATTCTGTTGTCTACTAAATGTGTAGGTTCTTAACGACCTACAGATGGAAATGAGTAATATTGTTTGCACTTGGTCTTGTAAACCTTTTATATTGTTGGTTTACAAAACATGAAAAATACTTTGACATAGATTGAACCAGAAGACCTTATCTTCCCACATACTTGATATTATGTTTGACGTTTTTAAATAGAACTGGTGATGTTAGAATACTCTAATGTTCTTAACATTTGACTCCACTATTCTCTATACTATTCTTTTTTAGCATAATTCTTAATGGCGTGATCATTGTTACAGGGCTGAGAAAATTTTGGTTCTTTCTACCCTTATCCAAAAGACAAATGCACAGGAAATGAAGTGGATTATCATGATAATCCTGAAAGGTGTTTTTCATTTATACTAGTAAATAAATTGATGTAATATCTTAAAATTAACTTTGAGTTGAGCCTGTAACTAAATTTTGTTGCAGATCTAAAGCTGGGAATTAGTGAAAAAAGCATTTTTCACGAGTTCCATCCTGATGCAGAAGACTTGTTTAATGTTACTTGTGACTTAAAATTAGTATGTGAAAAGCTAAGGGATCGGAATCAACGGCATAAGCGGCAGGTTAGTTGTAATTTAGAAAGTTAGTTTGAAATCTGTGTAGTCTTCAATGATAACAATTAGTCTCTTCATTATTCTTTGAACTTGGGCTCTAAATGTGCCTTGCTAGACCTGATCTCTAGCATTTTGGTTTTTGGCGAAAATGTGTTACATCATGTAAATTTCAACAATTAACTAGCATATATTTTCACTATGTCTCCCCAAGGGCCATGACTCATGAGTAACATGCATACGAAACATGCGTGTTGCATGACATAAACAAGCTTTAGCTTGAGGGTGTGGTTTGATATGTGAATTAGTTGGTGTATTTTATACTTAGAATAAAAAATAGTGTATGTATTTGTTGTAAATAGATGTCAGTCCCTAAAGTATGGGATTTGGTTTTGTAGTGTTTTCAATATAAATCCACAAGGCTGAGAGAATTTGTGAAGTCATTCCTAATTATCAAAGGTCTGAAGTATTTCATTCTAAAATAAAGATTGAAATATGCATGAAAATTCCTATCTGCATATTAATATGCTTTGTATAATCATTCTTAGATCTTCTTTTCTTGTGTAGGATATTGAAGTTGGAAAAGCTGTGCGCCCCCAATTAGCTAAGAGAGTTGCTAATGCAACTGAAGCATGGAAGAAGGTTCTCTTTGCTAGCCCTTTTAATCAGTCACTTATGCCCCGACCAAATCACTTGTCATTCTTGTCCCTTTCCATGGCTACATGACATAGAGATGGAGAACATATTTCAATGTTTTGGATCTGATAAACAACTAAGGACTTGGGAAACGCACCCTTAAAAGCTAGTTGTTGAGGGGGAGAACTAAACACTTAAAAACATTAATCATTCCACACTACTTGATGTGAGACACACTTAAGCACACCATAACACTCAAATTCCTATTAGAGCACCACCCCTTAGAGTCAGTGTCCCAGCGGCTCACATTGTTCAACAATTCATATGTGAAACTTCACTCAACTTTCTCATTAGTCAGAATCCTCCACTGATAAGTACCAGCCGGCCCATTATGCAAAAGCCTTTCAAGGTGAATTCTTGTTGGCCCAAATGTGCAGAACACTAGTTGTGGGGGAAATTGATTTAGTTAGAGGAAAGAGAATGTGTATGCAGGAGTCTTTTGTAAGAGGGGAGGGATATTCATGTGGGGGTACTTTGGAGATTTTGTTAATGGAATTGGGAGTTCAGAGTATCATGCTCTGACTTGAGGGAGCAAACCTCTCATTTTTTAGCATTTCTCTTCCTATTTTGTGCTTGTTACTGTTATATTTTGATTCACTGATAACAGAGAGTTATCATCCATTGATCAAAACCCTCGTAGGTAGTCCTCTTTGAGACTCCAACAACCATATTTGATATCAATTGATGAGCACCTAAACACTATGGAAACCCACCCTTAAAAGTATTATTTATTTAGAGGGCCAGACCAAGTACTTAAACACTTCATCGGGCATTCCATATTAATAAAACTGGGGCTTATAGCACTACATAATACTTGATTTCGTATCAATTTCATGCATAGTGAATTTAGTAGTTTGGTACTTATTACTCTTCATTTTGTACTCTTCTTTTATTTAGCTTCATGGGAAGGAAGTGGTTGTTGAGTGCAAATTTGATGGCGACCGAATTCAAATTCATAAAAATGGACCTGAGATACACTTTTTCTCAAGGCAAGTGCACAAATGTGCTTTGCATCAAATGTATTTTATATTTTTATCATTTTTACTTCAGCCTGTGGACTATCGCCCTTTCACCTTAGGGAATTCTTGTTTTCGCCCAACCTTCCCTGTATGTATGCTATTTCTGACGTTGAAGCCATATGATTACTTGATGAAATGTTTTATTTATTCAATAATTATATGTTGAAGAAGCAGCCTAATGTAACACAGTATGGGTTTCTCTTTGTTTTTATTGGATTTCCATTTGCCGTGGCATTTCTGAAAATCTTATAATATTGTGCTATTTATTTCTTGTCCATTATTTTTCTCAAGATAGATATTTAGTATGACAAGTTCTGATACAATGCAGTTGTTATTTACTTTTCATCTTTGCAGGAACTTCATTGATCATTCTGAATATGCACATGCAATGTCAGAAATCATAATACAAAATGTTCTTGTAGATAGGTGGACATTTATAGTGCTTTTTATTACAATTTTGTTTATTTCAAATAATTTCTCTCCCAGTTTACTCATCTTGATGGGAAAGGTGCATGCAACTAAATATGTTTATTTAAAGAAACTCGTATATGTATGTTTCTGACAGCTCGTGTATATTTTTCTTGGGTCCTTGTCCTTGCAAACTTTGTTAGGTGTATCCTTGATGGTGAAATGTTGGTGTGGGACACATCCTCAAAACGCTTTGCCGAGTTTGGCTCCAACCAGGAAATAGGCATGTACTTTAATATGGTTTGATCACCACAAACCTTTTTTTCAAAAGAAATTGAGAAGTGAGAGAGAATAAGTGATTTTATGCTGTTGGTTAAGCAGACTTTAGGGATGATGGAAAATCAAATTTGGGACCCATCTCAACAAAAAAAAAAAAAACTCTTCCTTGATGGGAAGAAAACGAAGAGAAGAAGGATAGAATTTGTGGGGACACCTAAATTATAGTCTTTAATTTTTTCCAATCTCTTAAAATATTTATATATAGGGTAATTATGTCTTTATAAGGAAAACTTATTTTCTTTCTCCACTCTATTATCCAACCTAATCAATGGAGAGAAAACTAACTTCTCTTTCTCTTCTTTTAATATAAACACCTTAAAAATCTATTCATTTTGTACTCATTTATTCTATGCTCCTACTTTTTCTACCCTAGTTCTTTGTTTCCTACTTCTCTCTTTTGTCCAAACAAAGCATACATCTTTATTTTTCTGTAGCACTACCATTTAATGTTTTCCTGTTATTGGCAGCCAAGGCAGCAAGAGATGGACTTGATAGTGACAGACAGGTTATCTATTTTTCATTTTTTGTAATGAGAAACTATCAAGTTCAAATTTAACCTTTTCATGGTCTTTTCTTGATGCAGTTATGCTGTATCCTTGTATCTGAACCTTTCAACCAGTAATTCCTGTCTGGAAATTTGATATGGTTTTGGTTTCAATGGAAGAAGGCATATGTATAGGCGATGGATATTTTATAATGCAATTAAAAATTATATATGATATGCCTTGACTTGAGGTGGCTAGATGTTGCGTTTGATATCCTTTATTTTGGAGATACCAGTGTGATTCACCAAACTTTGAAGGAACGACATGAAATTTTGTGTAAAGTTGTTAGGCCAATGAAGGGACGATTGGAAATTTTGGTACCTAATGCTGGTATCAACAGTCATCTTACTTCAGGTAAGATTTTCTCACGAACAATTTGTCTTTTCTTGTGTGCTTTAAGGAATTTCCCAACATCTCTTTCATATGCAACAACATTTCTAGTGGCAATATGCAAGTCTTTGATACTATTTTTTATTCTCAATATCCTCATTTATTAATTTTCACTTGATTTATTTATTGAATCAATGAGTTGCCAATGCTCATGATATAATATCTGTGGTATTTGTGCTGTTGTACAGGTGAACCTTGTTGGTCATTTATTGCTCATAATATTGATGAAGTTGAGAGGTTTTTCAAGGAAACCATTGAAAATAGGTTAGTGGAAACCTTGAGTTATTACTGTTAATTTTTCCGACCAAGCTATATGGCACTATTTGAAGTAGTAATCTATAATGTTGCATAATCAGGAGAATTATTCCGTAATTAAGTGCAGATTTCATTCTCTATTTATTAGGGCAAATTTGTTAGGGATTTGATTTGATTTGTACAGTTTTAATCACCCATTATTTCTTGTTTTCATTACCTATTATTTCTTTCCTTAATTAGGTTGTAAACCGTCTATAAATTGAGACTGTAATCACATTTGTAAATTATCTCAGAAATACATTTCATCTATTTCTTTCAATTTATAACATGACAATATTTTGTAGAATTACATTGTTTTAATGGTCATGATCCTCTACTCTTGTTCCTCTTTACATTTCCCTTCCAATAGGTCTTAGTGTATCATGCACAGTGACACCTTTTTTTCTTTCTTTCTTAAGAGATGAGGGAATTGTTTTAAAAGACCGCAGCTCCAAATGGGAACCTAGTGATCGTAGTGGAAAGTGGCTAAAATTGAAGCCCGAATACATTCAAGCTGGCTCTGATTTGGATGTACTTATCATAGGTATATGATGTGTTCTTAAATTTATACATTCTAATGTATCATATAACATGGTTGTTTTTACTTCGTTGCTTTTACTATTCATAGGTGGCTACTATGGTTCTGGACGACATGGAGGACAGGTTTTGTCATTTTTCAACTGCATTGGGCCTATGTTTTAACAATTTATTTCATGTTCGTCAAATTAGCTTGTAGAAACATGCTTATTTTCTTTTCAGGTTGCTCAATTCTTGGTTGGCCTTGCAGAACGTCCATCTCCAAATGAACAACCTAAGCGGTATAAATGTGTCTTGGGACATTTTATGATTTTGTCTCCTGTAAATATGTGATATTATGGCTTTTATCCCTTGTCATTTATAAATGACAAATTTTAGTTCCATGTTGCAACTCTTAGTTTCTTCCTCCTCCCTTTTGCCCCCATCCAACTAAATAGCACAACCTCAAAATGATGACAACCATCATTGTGGCAACACAGACCCACCATTGCTCCACCTCCAACAACCACCATCATTGCCTATATCACTTTTTCAACTTCCCCATATGTCAACTCTCTAATGCTAATCCTTCCTTCTTTATTACTCCAACTTCTATTCTCAAAACCTGGTAGAAGTTCATGAACTTAATAGTGTAATTGCTGTCCATGCAATATATGTTCATCTTCCTTGTGATGTTGAGCTTCATGGTAGTTGCATGATAGAAAATGTGAACCGAAGGACCCATTTTCCGAATTGAAAATGAAATCGTATCGTGAATCGTAAGATTCATGATCAATCAGAAAACATTATATTTACATACATTAAAGGCATATAAAATCAAAAATTCGTGATCAATAAATAAGAGCACACTAAAATATATTTATTTAAATTTGATTAAAATAAAAAACTAGATAATAGTGCATGTAAATTTCAATTATTCTTTTTCTATTTTGATTAAAAGAATACGAAAATCTTGTGTGAATAAGGGGCAAATCATTTAAACTAATGGTCTAAACAATTTTAAAATTGAGCATTCAAGCCAAACACTGTATATGTTGTCCTTGAACTAAGACAAAAACTACCATGGTAAAACAAAAAAGGAACATGGGATGACAATGTATAGACTTAGGTCGTCAATAGCTCAACTTCCTTCTTTGACCCACTCAATAACAACATGCACAACCATGAGAGCATGATGGTGAATAGAAGTTGTAGATTTTGGAATACGGTGGTCAGGTTCTACGTAGTGACCATTGGAGGAATAGGTAGATATTGAAACACAATGCTTTTCATAGCATTGTTATTGCATGTTTTTAACTATAAAGTGCAACATGATATTCCTTTTCCAATAGTCACTTTTGGCTTTGAAAATCATTACTTTTGACAAAGTGGCTACATATGTCATGACGAACCTTGGTAGACAAGGTTTTGCGCACATTGCTAAAATCATGTGATTCAACAAAAAATCACAATTCTTACAATTCCAAACCAACTCATGTGATTCACTCTACGATACAAGTGCAAAAGTGACTAGTTCTAAGAATTTGTTTCGGTAGCTTCAAAACTTGTTGTATTGAGTAAGATATCAAGTATCTGTTGAGCACAACATTAAAAGCACTAAGTAGACAAATTTAGATTGTTGTCTAAACCTTTGGTTATTTAGTTCAGTCTAACCGAAGAGGACCTTTATCGCAAAAAAGGCAACCTAATCAAGATCTCAATGTGCTTGGGTCTTTCTATGGGCCATCTTCCCTTATTCAATTTTTTTATCTAATGAAAATGACGATTCGTCTTAATGTGCTTGATCCTCTCAAAAAATTGGATTTGAAGCATTACCCAAAGCTACTTGATTATGATATATAAGCATCATTTGTGTGGTTTTTTCCATATAGAGCTCCTTGAGGAGTTGCTTCAACTAAATGAGTTCACAAGTTGTGAATGTCGTGATTTTGTATTCAACTTCTACAATGGATCTTGCAACAACGTTATGTTTCTTACTCTTCCTTGATATCTTTGTTAAGTGCAAAATAGCTAGATGTTGATCACTTGCCCACGAATAGGAGTTATTTGCTTGGGACCATTTTAATGTATTTGAGCATTTGTGTCATTGCATGCCAATGGCCGTAAGACAACAAATTCAATAACTATATAACCACATTGACGACAAAGGAAATGTCTAGACATGTGTCCATGATAGACATATTTTTGTTTTTCAACTAATCTTTTATACCTCCTTACATTAGACAATGGCCCTCATTATTAAGTTGATGTTTGACATTGGGATCCGTGGAAGTGTTAAAAGGTTCGGCATTCAGCAGGCAAGTCTCCAAGAATGTGAAGGGCGTATTTCTTTTGGGATATTAAAATACCATCCTTGTAGTGAGCTATTTTTAAATACTTAAGAAGTATTGGAGCAATCAAGGTCCTCAACTTGAAATTGTTGAGAGATTGTTTCATGTGATATATACCGTATTAGTCAATGCTAGTTATGACAAAATCCAAAGAGGAAAAGCAAAAATAGGAAGAAGATAAAAAATCATAATTCAAAGTACAAACATATTGAGGATATGATTGCAAGAGGACTAAATACTTCTGCCCTAGACAATGGAATGTTAAGTGTAGGTGACATAGGTGGAAGTATAGTTGGATGAAGATGTCTGTCGAATGGAACCTTTGATGATTGTATGGTCAAATTGGCAAACAGAGACTTGATGGATTGCGAAAAAAGACACAGTGGTTCACCTCATGCTCACTGTGGCAAATGGGATAGAAGAAAACCCTACAAGAAAATTTGGATTTGAGCTTAACTTAACACCAAAAGTTAGCTCGATAGATGAGAGTTGTTGCAATATCTAAAGCGTGAAGTTATAAGACTTGACATTTGCACATGGGTTCATAACAAGATTTTAAGAAATGTCTTGATAAAGCCCATAATAATTACTAGGATATGTTGAGTTGGGATACTTATTTGCTTGTTTTAACTTACATGCACTGCTATGTATATTGAGCTCCATTAATGAGGTTCTTATTTATTGCAGGTTTATATCCTTTTGCAGAGTTGGGACTGGACTCTCTGCTGAGGAGCTTGATGTTGTAGTGACCAAACTGAAACCGTACTTCAGGTATGATATATTTTCAGGTTAATTTCTTTAATGAGGGAAATAATTCATATTGGTTTACTTGTGTGTTTAAGATGATTGGATTTTCTGGTGATGAAGCTAAAAAATTAAATGGTGTACTATAATGTATCAAATATCTTCAACTTCTCTGCCTCTTTCTGTCAGAAAGTATGAATATCCAAAGAAGAGGCCACCAAGTTTTTATCAAGTAACTAATCATTCAAAAGAAAGACCTGATGTGTGGGTTGATAGCCCTGAGAAGTAAGTATCTCCACCTTAATTATGATTTTGTTAACCATATCATATGTCACTTGTATTATTTTTAATGTTGAACAATATTTACCCTTCTTTTAATGCAGATCAATTATTCTGTCTATAACCAGTGATATCCGAACTATAGAATCTGAGGTATGTCCTTGCCAATGCAGTGTGTCTATCTGAAAGTGGAAGGATTATTATAGTCTACATAGCCTTTCTTGTCCTGTGAATTGCACAGTTTTAAACTGAATGATTTTATTTACAGGTATTTGGTGCACCTTACAGCCTGAGATTTCCTAGGATTGACAGGGTGAGATATGACAAAGCTTGGAACGAATGTCTTGATGTTCAATGTAAGGGATTTGCGACATGTGGAGTGCGGTAACTTCATTGATGATAGATTGATGTTGCTGTAAGATTGACTGCTTTCTTTTTCTCCCTCTACAGCATTTATAGAACTAGTGCATTCTAGCAATGGTACCACACAGAGGGATACAGAATATGGCAGTAAACAGGACAGTAAACCAAAAAGAACGAAATCCTCCACTAGGGGAGAGAAGAAAAACATGTCAATTGTTCCTTCTCATTTAATTCAAACTGATATTTCCAGCATTAAGGGGGGCTCCTTAATATTTTCAAATATGATGTTCTGTATCCTGGTGAATTTTGCTGCCTACTAATCAGCTGTCCACTAATTGACTGATATTTTTCTATATATGTTGTTTTAAAATTCTGCTTTTATAGTTATTTTCTCGTGTTAAAGGTGGTGTATTAGTCTGTATTAAATTTTTCTGGTCTGTTGCATTATCGTGTGTGACATTGTACAACTATTCTATTTTATTCTACACAAATACATGACCTGCATCAACATTTGCTACATTTTCCAAATTCCCTCTTGCTCATTTTTTTTGGCAATCCCTTTGGGCTCCATTATACTTATGTTCCTCTCCATAAAATAGGGAACACAATTCATTCCATTACAAAGATATTTTATTTTGCTTGCTTTGCCCCTCCTTCCTCATAATTTTCCTGAAGTTTGATGGTGCAATATAGTTTACCTTGACATGTTCAGACTTCGCTAATGTACCTCCATCACATTCTCTTGAGTCCTTACACAAAATAATTGCTGAGAACGGGGGAACTTTTTCAATGAATTTGAACAACTCAGTCACCCATTGTGTTGCCGCCGACAGCAAGGGTTCTCTGTCTATTTCTCTCTCTCTCTGTTTATGTATATGTGCAATTGCATGTGCATGAAAAGACCAAATTTGTTGGCTGAAGATCTAATAAGAGACAGTTGTCTGTACTATAGGCTTTAAATTTGAAGCAGCAAAGCGTCATGGTGATATCATTCATTATTCTTGGGTACTAGATTGTTATGAACAAAAGAAGCTTGTCTGCTTACAGCCTAAGTGAGTTATATGACTGAATATAAACTTATTTACATCCTGTAAAAGATTTTCTCACTATATGTTGTTTTCAATATTTCCACTGAAAGGTACTTCCTTTTCCTTTCTGAACTGACAAAGAAGAAGTTACGAGAAGAAATTGATGAGTTCTCAGACTCTTTCTACTTGGACCTTGATCTTGGAGACATCAAGCAGGTAATATCATTTCCTAGCTAGTTTCTATGTTGTCAAATTTTGGACTCTAGTAAAAATTCACATGTTGAAATTTGAAGGAAACAAAACCACCATGTTAATATGGAAATTGGGGTATGATTTTCAATTAAGTCAAGTTTTAGTTAATGTATTTTTCTCTTAGATTGTTGCATTTGCTTTCACAGGGCCAAGTGATAGCTTCTTCTGTTTGTGTACTGTGGACCTTTGTCATATGATGTGTTGTGTACATTGTAACTAATAACTACTTTATTGACGTGTCATGTGTTTTTTTTTCCTTAATATTTAGCAAAGTCAAGTTAGATTATACCTCGGTATATTAGATTAACTTCCATTTTTATAAACTTTTGCAGCTCTTAAGCAATATTCATAAGTCTGAAGATGTCAGCACTGTCAATCATTACAGGAAAAAATACTGCCCAAAGGATAAGTGGTCTTTCTTTTGTGGATGTTCAATTTATTTCCACACTGCAATACCTTCACTGTAAGATATATTGTTAAATCAAATATATATTTTTACTTTCAGCAGTTTAAATGAGATTTCAGGATTTTGATTATGGTCATTATTTTCACGTAGTTTGTTCCTTAGCTTCATTATTATATCTTCATATAGGAAAGGAGATTGGCATTTTATATTACAACTTGCTTTGAGGAGATTCAAGCTTGAAGTTCTCATGGGTGGTGGAAAAGTTACCTCTAATCTTACCTGTGCAACCCATTTAGTGGCCTTTCTTGTGCCAGGATGTCGGACTGACTCTGAACAAATACTGAATAGGTAAGTGCTCTGTCTATTGTTACCATGTTAAGTGTGCATCATCAACTACTTATGCAGTACAATTTGTTAATGACAGGATAGTTTTAGTTTCTTAGTTTTCAGTTAGGTCTTTATTATTTTTTCATGTTTTTCCTATTTATTTTAGAGTGGACATCTCATTTCTCATCAGTTGACAACAGCTTGTAGAAGATCACATCACCTGTGAGTTTAGGAATGGAAAGAAAGAGCTCTCTCTTAAAACAAAAGTGTGGTGCTGTGAAAAACTTGATCATAAGAAATTCATAAACAGGATGAGGTTTGAGTACCTTCTTCATTAGCAAAATGTGGGAATTTCTTGGAAATCCCACATTGATTGTGATATGGTTAAAATAGAAAATATATATGGATAAGACAACCTTCATCTCTTAAGCTAGCTTTTGGGGTCGAGTTAGATCCAAACCTAAATTTTAAAATGATATCGTAGTTTATTCTAGCAATTGTTGTTAAGTGTATAGACCATCTCTAGTTAGGTTGTTATCAAACCACTCACTCATGTTTAGTCGTGCAAGCTTCAAGGTTGAGATTGGCTTGAGGAGTGTGTTTTTAGATCTCATACTGCCTGATGATATGGTCACAATATATTATATAAGTGACAACCCTCATCTCTTAAACTAGATTTTGGCCTTGAGTTAGGTTCAAATCCAAATTCTGAAAGAACCAAAGCATGAACAAGTGAAGGGGCTGATTCTTTAAGAGTGGAGAACATCCTTCAAAACAAGGGTAGCTTGAATGTGGTGTCATCGTCAGCACTAAAAACAAAGAAGGCAGGAAGGACTAGAGGTAGGAAAAGGAGTAGGGATTTCTGGGTATTACGAAGTGGACTTTAAGCCTAACTCAACCACATAAAACAGACTCATGAGATGAGGTTTGCACCCACTTATATACAATGAAAAACTTTAAATCTCTAGTCGATGTGGGATCTCCAACACTGAGTTTGAAGAAGGATCATAAATTATTAATTGGAAGAATAGAATCTACCTAGGTTAATAGGTGATGACGTAAATCAAGTGAACAATTACTTTTACTAGAGTACCCAACTAGAATGTACTTTGAAAGGTTTTTCAGTGAGCTTGTCCTACCCAGAGAACGGAGTAAGATTGTGATTAAAACGGGTAAAACTAAAACATGAGGAGGAAAAGGGCCAAAAATAACATGCATAAATTTGACATTCTATGTAAAATGGTGTTGGTAAGACTTTTTTTGGTAAGAGAGAAAAAATGCAAGAGATGCGGAAAGCCATATGTACACAACAGAATCCGTTTTATATAGATTTAATGAAATAAATAAATATAGAAGATAATATCCCTCTTTACATGATACAATAGGCCCATAAAACTATAAAGATCTCAATTAAACAAGGAACAATATCAAATATAAAAAAGCAAAAATCCTAACAAATCATCTAGGATACTCTTAAAAATATTTAAGATATAAAAATGATAATATCATCAGATATTTCTCAGATTTTCTAACATGACTCTGACTATGCAGTTTTACTTCAGCAGAAAGAAAAATTCTCCAAAGCAAGAGGTTGCATGTAGTTAAATCCCAATGGTTGGAAGATTGTTCAGACAGTAGCAAAAGATTACCAGAAGACTCTTACAGTTTGAAACCTTGGGGAATAGATGAGTCAACTGCTGAAGATTGGTAAGTTTATGCATAAGCAGCATTCTAGATCTGTGACTTGTGGGAGATGTCAATTTCGAACCTTCTGTGATTGCTTTAATATTGATATAATGTATTTTCCGCACTAGTGCATAACATATCAAATTTTCACTTTGTTTTGATGATATCTTTGAGTGTTGATGGTTCTGCGGGGCAGGAATGGTTAGGAGTGCTGAGATTTATATTTATGTTATGCTAATTCAATTAGATTTATTTGTTCATTTTTTTATAAACATTAATAGGGCTATCTAATGAAAATTAATGAAGAGGGGGAGCGGCTAAGTATTACTGTAAACCAGTAGACTCTAGCATTAGCTTACTGAAGCGATAATAAAATAAGTAGGTTGAAATTTTAAAGAAGTCTTTTGAACTTCATTCTTAAATCTGTGTCGATTTTTACTTGTGGAAGAAATTGAAACTGGAGATTGAATTTATGGAGGTATGATTTGCTTTGCTATTTGTTGTATCCTCAACTGAACCAAGCTGATTACAGTTTTAATGCCATCTCTTTGCCTTTAGATTTCCCTTTAGATCGGATTGTATTGATAGCTTCTCCTCTGCAAAGAGATTAAACAAATTTACTTCATTCTTGATTGTTTTATATTCTCTGTTTCAAGAATATCTTATCCTGCTGCTAGTTATAATTTCCCTCTTTCTTTCAGATGTAACTTTTCTCTATATTGAGGGAAAAATATTCTGATTGCAATTTTCATGCTTAATGAACCGCACATCATAAATTGCTTTGCTTACCGCAGGGGACAACATTTAGTGATAATTTGCAAAAACAGCTTCAGAAAATGTCCAAACCCAAATGCTGCAAATTCCTCTAGACGTAATTGTATTCATCTTGAAATAAAATGAAAGAGGAAAGAATAAATAAGAAGGAAAATGATAAATTCACTTGAAGAGCTACTCAATCAAATTTGAACCCAACTTATGTTCCGCATCATATTGTTAGATTATAAAGCACCCACATGTGCAGGGAAATCATTTCACTGTCGCAGAAAACTTAGCCCGTAGATTGGTAAAAATTATAATTTAGTATTTGAGAAACCTTTATTTATTTCCAACATTTTCTTCCAGCTTTCTAGTATCCTCTGCTAAGAATTTGATGAATGTAGCCTCTGCTGTTTGAATGCAAAATTGGTGGTATTAGCTGTGGTTAAATGTAGGAAATCGTCATTAGTACTTCTCTTCTATCAATATTTTCCTTCGCATTTAATGGGTTTAGCTCTGTTTTCAGTGAACAGGACTTGGCGTTAGAGGCTCTTCTGAGTGGAGATAATATAGAAGACCAAAACACATCTTTCTCTGACAAGGGAAATCGGCAAAGAAGTGAAAAAGTTGCATGCGAAGGCAATTCGGCCTTGTTATCCCAAGAGAAGGGTATCAAAAGGAAAAGAGGAAGACCTGCGGGCAGTGGTATAAAAATTGTAAAACCAGCTGGCAAACAAACTCGAAGAGCACGACCACAAAATGTGAAAAAGCCTGCTAAAATATGTGAATATGAATCATCGGATGAAAGTGATTCTCGAGACAAGAGACCAATTGAGAAGGAGATTGACACTAGAGCAGGAAGTCTTAACCTTTGCAAGAAACACTCAGAACGCCAGGAGAATGAGGAACGGGATAATGTCCATGTTTCTGGGACAGTGGAAAGTTCTGAACAAAATAAGGTAGAGAAGCTAGAGGACTTGAAGGAGAATGAACATGAAAGAATGTTGATTCCTGAAATAGAAATGATTGATGGGCACAACAATGACCAAAACAATGTGGTGATTGAGAAATTAGAATTTTCTGCTGACCCCCTGCAGGCAATGCTATTTGACATGATTCCTAGTCTTGGCCCCAAAAAGGCTGAGCAACCTATGAATCTTAGTGTTAGAGAAGAGAAGGTACCAGAAGCCTCCAATGCAGCAACAGAGCCAACAACTACAAAGAAAAATAAGGTTAGCTTCATGGATGCTGCCAATGACCTGCTGAAGGACTGGTAAACCATCATCATCTTACAAATCTATTGCTAAATTCTTAATATATAGGCTGAAAGGTTTTTTTGTCAAACTAGTTACCCCTCTTATGTAAAGTTTCATTGTCTTAGATTTTTGGATTTTATGGAGTAATTTATGGTAGAATAACAATGTTAATATTCCTAACAATTTTTTTATAGTATTTTTTGTGGCTTCTAAAATAAAAATATTACATAAAAATGTAAAAAAAAAAACAGGGATAGAAATAAAGTGTGTTTAATATTTATTTGAGTTAGAATTACTAAAAGGATATAAGAATAAGTTACGGGTATATGATACTGAAATAATAACTCAGAATTTCTAATAATTTGGTTGGGTGGGGAGTGAAAACAATGTGGTATTTTTGTTTTTGGAAGTCCAAATTATTTTATTAAGAGAATGAGGGTAGACTTTAGCAGAAAATGAAGAACTCAATTAGTCTGTGACTGAGATTTAAATTCTTGACATTGGAGCAAGTTGGAAAATGTTGACAGAAATTTCATATAAGGAATTTTTATTTGAAAGTTTACCATAAATTTGCTTATATGAGATCTTCTTGGTTTGTGATGTAATGTTGGAAAATCTGAATAATTTGCATAGTCTAAATAAGACTTTTGAAAGAAAAATAATAATATAGTTATAAAAATGAAATAAGATAATATATATCCGTATCTTCTTTATATATAACTAGCGGGAACACAGGCTCTCAGGTGTCTGTGTATTCGCATTTTTTATTTTTATTATTTATATATTCATATAATTTTAAAAAAAATATTAAATTATATGAGAAGAAATGTAAATTATCTAAATGTACAACTGATAATAATTTATTAAGATTTTATATTAATTTTTTTATATTTTCATTTTATTGTTTTTGAATATTAAATTTTAATTTAACTTGGGTGTAATGTCGAACTTTGTAAGGTTATCAAGATTAAAATTAAGGTTTAAAAAAATGGACCAGCAAACAATGTCAAAACATAATGCAAATGGTTGTATGTTGGAAGTTGTAGAATCTATCACCATATCAATTGA